>ERZ1292640.878-Hain-H43-02um-R1-878-length-24938-cov-6_pt1 | contig 24938 bp, 19 predicted proteins | sample MGYA00564404_ERZ1292640 | MGnify/ENA primary metagenome ERZ1292640 (study PRJEB36523, sample SAMEA6512636) | groundwater metagenome | collected 2019-01-08 | study: AquaDiva: Metagenomics assemblies of 32 groundwater samples | reverse complement strand
AAGTTTCTTTTTTTTGTGTTTGAAAAAACCCTTCCAACGACCAGTATTCTTCCGGTTTGAAAGCTGTAATTTCTCGTTCGCGTTCAACAACCAAACGCACGGCAACCGATTGCACGCGTCCGGCTGACAGTCCCTTGGCCACTTTTCTCCATAGAAATGGCGATAGTTCATAGCCGACCAAACGGTCAAGAACGCGCCGCGCCTGTTGCGCATCCACCATTTTTAAATCCAGATGGCGAGGATTTTCCATCGCGTGCATGATGGCATGTTTTGTAATTTCATGGAAAACAATTCTTTTTACTTCTTTTGGTTCTATCCCAAGTATGTTTGCCAGATGCCAGGAAATCGCCTCTCCTTCTCGATCCTCGTCGGTTGCGAATAGGATTTCGTCGGATTTTTTAGCCGCCTCTTTCAGTTCTTTGGCAACCTTGCTTTTATCGCGGCTTATAATATAGTGGGGTTCAAAATTATTATTTACATCAACTCCCAGTTTGCTTTTTGGCAAATCGCGCAGATGTCCAAAAGACGACTTTACCGTAAAGCCGGTTCCGAGAAATTTTGAAATTGTTTTTGCTTTAGTGGGGGATTCCACTATAACAAGTGTTTTCATAATAAGTGAGCCGAGCCAGTATGTCTGATTTTTTTCAACGCATTAGATTAAGAATAATGAAAATTTTTGGAAATGTCAATTTTGGCTATTTTCATTTTTCAAAAGCCCTCTTAATTCTCCGGCTAGAAACATTGAGCCGGTAGCGAGCAAAAGGCTGTTTTTGTTTATCCGTTTTTTGCACCAATCAAGCGCTTTTTCGGCATTGTTAAATGTTTTTGCGCTGATTCCAAAAGTTTTAAATTTTTCGGCTAATTTAATTGGCTGTATGGCCTTTCGGAAAGAATTGATGCCCTGTTTCGTGCAGGCGACAATTTTTGGGTTTAATTTTATCAGTTCGGAAATCATTTTGTCCGAATTTTTTCCTTCCGAAAATCCTACAATCATACAAAGATCGCCGTAGTCCAAACTTTTTACGGCCCGAACAGTCGCCTCAATTTCGCGCGCGTTGTGAGCTCCGTCTAAAATAATGAATGGTTTTTGGGCGACAATCTCCATCCTGACCGGGAATTTCGCGGAAGCGAGGCCTTGTTCAATAGCCGACTTTGGAATTTTTAAAAATTTTGAGACTTTTACCGCGAGTTCCGCGTTTTCAATTTGGTGCGCTCCAATCGCCGGCACGGAATATTGAAGCGGCTTGGTGGATTTTTTTTCCAGCCTAACGTCGTTTTTCGCGCATTCATTTTTAAAAATTTTTAGAATTTTCGCGTTTGTTTCGCCGGTAAACGCCACGCCCCCCTTTTTTATTATGCCGGCTTTTTCATAAGCGATTTTTTTTCTTGTTTTTCCTAAAATATCCGTGTGGTCCAAATCAATATTGGTGATCACAGCCGCGGCTTTATGCGGAATTGCGTTTGTGGAATCGTATCTGCCTCCGCAACCGACTTCCATCACGGCCCAGTCAACTTTTTTTTCGGCAAAATACAGCAGGCCGACCGCGGTTGTCAGGTCAAAAAAAGTTAGTTTATTCTTTGTTGTTTTTTGAAACTCTTTCATCGTTTTTTTTATCCGTTCAATAATGAGAATAAAATTTTGCCTGGGCATTTGTTTCCCGTTTATTTGCCAGCGCTCGGTTATTTCTGTCAAATGAGGCGATGTCATAAGCCCGACTTTTTTTCCGGCTGATTTTAATATTGACGCCAGCATGATGCAAGTTGACCCCTTGCCGCTGGTGCCGGTCACGTGAATGTATTTTGGAATTTTATTTTCCGGATTTTTTAAAATTTTTAAAAATGCTTTGAAATTTTCAAAGCGTTCCGCCGGGTTGCCGGCGAATTTTAGTTTTGATGGGAATTTTTTACCCGCGATATAGCTAAACGACTGCTCAAAATTCATATCAGCGCACAATATAATTCATCCCTCCCAAATTTCGTATCATGCCTTTTATTTCCATCATCGTGATGGCGCTGTTCACGGTCGGACTTTCAAGCCCGCTTTCTTTTATAATGGAATCTATGTGTTTTGGTTCTTTAGAAACCAGAGACAGTATTACGGCCTCGGTTGAGGAGGCGGGTTTTGGCCCGATGTTTATTGCAAGTTGATCAAAACCTCCGAGACTTAATGTTTCAAAAATATCTGTTGCGGAAGAAACAAGTCGCGCGCCAAGTTTGAGCAAGTTGTTGCAGCCGACTCCGTTGGCTGTATTGATAGGATGGGGAATCGCGAAAATTTCTCTGTTGTAATCCAGCGCGAATTTGGCTGTTATTAACGCCCCGGATTGTTCCGGCGCCTCAACAACGAGCGTCCCCAAACTTAATCCGGCAATGATTCTATTGCGAGCTGGGAAAGTGTATGGCATTGGTTGAAATCCTGGCGGATATTCAGAAATTACCGCCCCGCCTTTTTCTATAATTTTTTCTGCGAGAAATTGATGCGAGGTTGGATGAACGGTTGTTTTATCAACGCCACCTCCTAGAACGGCGATTGTGACGCCGTCATTTTCCAGCGCTGTTTGGTGGGCAACGCCATCAATTCCAAGCGCCAATCCGCTGATAATTTTTATTCTTTGCCTGGCGAGCGGCGCCACAATTTCTTGGCATGCCAATTTTCCGTAATTGCTCATCTTGCGCGTTCCGACCACTCCCAAAGCCGGCTTTGCATCGTTTGAAAAATTTCCTCGGATAAATAGTGTGTGCGGAGGGTCATTTATTTCTTTTAGTAAAGCTGGATATTCCGGCTCGTCGAGTGATACCGTCTTCACCCTTGCCAATTCCAGTCGTTCCAGTAATTGTTCAACCGGGTTATGTTCTCTCCACGATAAAAATTCGTGCGCTATTTCTTCTTCCAGTCCGGTTTGAACCAATTCAGTAAATTCAGCATCCCACAAATTTTTTAAATCAGAAAAATAAGCCGCTAGTTTTCGGTAGCGGGCATAAGTTATTTTTGGAAAGTGCGCGAGCGCGGCGTGGTATTTCATACCAGACTTTCTATTTCGTTAATTACATTTTCAGTAACTTTGTTTAAGATCTTTTTTTCCGCGGCGGTGAATTTTCCCAATACAAAACCGGCGGCGTCTTTGATTTCAGCCGCGGTGGCCACACCGATTCTTATTCTTGTAAAATTTTGCGTGCCGAGATATTCGATGATTGATTTTACACCGTTATGTCCGGCCGGACCGCGATCGGTTTGCACTCTTGTTTCGCCAAGCGGTATATCTTTATCGTCATGAACCACGATCATGTCGTCGGATTTTAGTTTGTAGAAACCCAAAAGAGCCCTCACGGCAATTCCGGAATTATTCATGAATGTTTGCGGTTTGGCAAGAAAAATTTTATGTCTTTTTAGGCTCGTTTTTGCAACTTCTGCGTTAGTTTTTTTATCAAAGGTAAATTTAGCTTCCATTTTTTCGGCGAATTTATCAATGGCCACAAAACCGGCATTGTGGCGCGTGTTTTCATATTCTTTTTTCGGATTGCCCAACCCGATTATAAGTTTCATGTAATTTAAATATTTCTCTTCAATTTTGTGAGTTTAATCACAATCGGCGCGCCGAAGAAGCTGAATTTTTCTCGCAGACGATTTTCAATGTAGTGAACATAAGAAAAATGCACCGATGTTTTTGGTTTAATCTGCATTTCAAACATTGGCGGGTTATTGTGTATTTGGTGAAAACCGAGAACTTCCGGGTGGCGAGTGCCTTTGCCTCTGGCCGGTCTGTGCTGCCTTGTTATTTTTTTGAAAAATTCAGCCAATTCATTTTCTGGAATGATTGTTTGCCTTTCTTGCCATGCGCGCGTAATCAGCGGGAAAATTTGGTGGACGCGATATTCAGTTTTGGCGCTGGTAAAAACAATCGGAGCATAATCAAGATGCGGGAAGGCGGCATAAATTTTTTCTTTTGTTTCATTTCTGAATGAATCAGTGTTCTCTTCGGCCAAATCCCATTTGTTAATCACGATTATAACGCTCTTTGTGTTTTCCCTTAAGAAACCGGCTAGTTGCTGGTCTTGGCTGGTAATCTGTTCGTTTGAATCCAAAACCAACAGAACAATATCCGATTTCTTAATCATTTCAATGCTTTTGCCAACTCCGGAAATTTCAAGTTCGCCTGAAACTCTGGCTTTTTTTCTTATGCCGGCGGTATCAACAAATAACATTGGCTGTTCGTCAACAATGACCAGTGTATCATGCGGTTCGCGGGTTGTATGAGGAATCTCGCTTACTATCACTTCCTTTTTTCCTATTAAATCATTAAAGAGGGAAGATTTTCCAACATTTGGCTTGCCTATTAAGGCGATTTTTATCGGCTTTATCTCTTTAGATTCCTTTGGCAGTTTTTTTATTTTGGCAAGTTTTTTGTAAACTATGTCCAGCAAGTCGCCAATGTTTGTTCCGTTTGCCGCTGACACGGGCAATGGTTCGCCAAATCCAAGTTTTAAAATTTCATGTTCATAAATATCTGAACGCAATCTTTCGTTGTCAGCTTTGTTCGCGACAAATATTATTTTGCGCCTGTCTTTAGCAAGACGTTTGGCCAATTCATATTCCTGCGGAAGAATACCGGCTTGGATGTCAATGACAAAAAGCACTATGTTGGCTTCTTTGATTGCTAATTCCGTTTGTTCTATTATTTCTTTTTCAAGCGGTATATCTTCTGAAAAAGTTAAACCTCCGGTATCAACTAAGGAAAAATTTCTTCCGCGCCAGCTTGCAATTGCGATGTTTCTAGTGCGAGTAGTGCCGGCAATAGAGGAAACGATTGCTTTTTGTTTTTCTATAATTCTGTTAAATAAAGTAGATTTGCCAACATTAACTCGGCCTACCAAGGCAACTATGGGCAGTTCTTGTTTAACTATTTGCGCCGGTGTAGCCATATATTTTTAGAGTTATTTAATGTCTTCTCCAAGAAGAACCAGTATATCAGCTTCTCGCTTATATTTCAAGCCCTGTTCATTGGCTATTGTAGCCGGATCATCATAATTTTCTTGCAGCCATTCCGGCAGTATGGTGCTTGAAGGAGCGTTTAATTTTTTGGTTATGGCGTCGGCGGTTTCGCTGGAAATTATCGGGTTAATAATATAAATTGTGGTTTTCGCAATTGGGCGTTTGAGAGCATTGCCAACCCATATCACAGAGAATCCGTCGGTTGTAAGTTCTTGTTTTTTTGCCGCGGCTAAACCCGCCCGCCAAGTTCCGTTTTGTATTTCAATTTTTGCCAAAGATTTAGTCGGTTCTTCCGTTGCATCTTCTTTCACCGGCAATTCTGTGGTTGTTGTGGTCGTCGCGTTGAAAATATTATCTACTGCGATTTTAATTTCTGAATAATTTCCAGATTTTGGGCCGAGCAAATACGCTCCGCTGTCGGAAATCATTGGCCTCAAGTATCCGTTGGGGCTGTCATCAAGTATCAGTTTTTTCGTGTCTTCAATTTGCAATTCTTTGGCGAGCGTGGCCAGGTACATGATTTGTCCGAAGTCTAGGTTAGTTGAGATGTTGTCATTCAGCGCCCCATAAATTTTTTGGATTTTTATCGGATTTAAATATGTGCCTGCCGACATAAATTTTTCTTTAAGAGCGGAAATAACCAGTTGCTGTCTTTTGGCTCTGGAAAAATCCGACGCTTCGCCATTTGTGCCATGTCTGGATCTGGCAAATATTAAGGCTCTTTCGCCATTCAGTATTTGCGTGCCGGCTTCAAAGGAAATTGTCTGAAATGAATAGTTTGGTCCCGGGTAGGCCGAGTCCGTGAATGGTTTTTCAATATTTATTTTTATTCCTCCGACACTGTCAACAAGCTCTTTAAACGCCTTGAAGTCAACGCGGACATAGTAGGGGATTTCTATTCCGAAAGTTTCTTCAAAAATTTTTCTGGCATATTCGCCGCCATTGCCATATTTTTCGGCTTCTCCAAAAGCGTCGGCGTGGTTTATTTTTCGGATGCCGTAACCGTTTATTTTTACTCCCAGATCGCGCGGTACCGATATTAGAGCCACCTGATTAGTACTCGGTTTTATGCTTACTATTATATTTGTGTCGCTTAAATATGGACCATCATGTCCGGGCCCGCCGATTCCAAGAAGAAGTATGTTAACTCTATCTGTTGTTTCTCCGTCAACGACACTTTCCGGGGTATTAAGTATGTAATTTTTGACAGATTCAAAAAAACCCGCCTTTTTCGGTTTTAATTTGTTTAGGCTTGAACCGTTCGGGGAGCTGATTGACAACACCGCTCTTAACCCCAGTAAGCCTACCAGAGCTACGCCTATGATCAAAATGATTATTTTGATCGGCTTCCCCTTTTTTGTTGGTTGTTCGTATTCGGGCCTTAAAAGATTAATTTGCTGTTCGTCCATAGCCATTTTTTTAACACCTCAATCCGCGAGTACAGTTTTTTTCTTTGGTGTTCATATAATTGTAACATGGCGGAGTGTTTATTGCAATTTTGAAATTTTAGTTGAAATGTGGTATAATTTTAGCATATTCAAGCTTGAGCATTGAGCGCGGAACGGATGATTAGCTCAGCTGGTTAGAGCGTTGCGTTCACATCGCAAAGGCCACTGGTTCAAGTCCAGTATCATCCACGTTAAAACTATCCGTATGCCTATAAATTTAGCCAAAGAAAACTTAAGTCCCGGCAATGTTGTGTTTGAATGGGTGATTAAAGAATATGATAAATATGACAGAAGCAGAAGGTGGTATTTTGTCGCCGGGATTTTTGGAATTTTAATGTTAGTTTACGCTCTTTTCGCCAGAAATTATTTGTTCGTTTTGATTGTTATTTTATTCGGCATAATTTTGTTTATGCAAGATATGCAAGAGCCGATGGAAGTTGACTTCGCGATAACGGAAACAGGTTTGGTGCTGGGGAACAGATTTTATCCGTTTAAAGAATTTGACAGCTATTATATTATTTATAATCCGCCGGACGTAAAGAGTCTGTATTTTTTGACAAAAAGCGTAATGAGGCACAGATTGCAGATCCCTCTTTTTGATTTTGATCCAAGGCCGATTAGAGAATACCTTAATCATTACATCGTGGAGGACGTGGAAAAGGAAGAGGAGCCTTTTACAGATAGAATCGCAAGGCGGTTTAAGATACATTGATTTTTTTTCAGAAATATAGTATAGTGCGCTCTAACCTTCGCGCTCATCGTTCAATGGATAGGACACTGGCCTGCGAAGCCGGAAATTTAGGTTCGACTCCTAATGGGCGCACATTTTTGTTTTGAGGGTAGCTTTTTTGAGAGGGCGTTACTAATAATGTGAAAGCAAAGACTCCGTTGTTAAACAAAAGGAATATCAAAGCCGGTAAATTAGCCGATCTGATCCCGGAATTTTATGATTTGAAAAATGTCGTTGAAAATAATCATTGGCACAATCACGAAAATGTTTTTGACCACAGTTTGTCTGTGCTGGAGAATTTGGAAAAAATGATTAATAAAATAAAAATGAGAAGAAAAAATTTGTTAAAAATTGCGGCGTTATTTCATGATATAGCCAAGAAAGAAACGATTGTGATTCAAAATGATTTTACAATTTGTCCAAAACACGAAGATGTCGGCGCGGCAAAAGTGAGGGGGATTTTAAAACGGTTTGATTTGGGGTTGAATGAAATAGAGTTTGTCGCTTCAATTGTTAAATCTCATGGGCTGATTCATGCGATTTTAACGCCCGGTAAAAATAATTTCGCAAAAGAAATTGCGCGTTTAAGAAAGAAAAAAATATATCGCGAGCTGATTTTGTTAAGTTACGCGGATACGATCGGCAGTTATCTTAAAAAAACAAAGCCCGCGGAATTTAAATACAGGATTGATTTTTACAAACAAGAAGTAAAAAATTTTTAGATTCTTGCAAAATCATTTGAATAAAGTTATTCACAATTCCCGATTTTTGTGATTTGTGGTATAATATGGGCAACCTGAAAATCCATTGGATATGATTACTCATCGCGTTACAACTAAAATGGCTCCGGAGCCGTCAGTGCGTTTTTATAAAACAATCGCCATTTCTTTTTTATTGGTTACACTGGCTCTGCTTGGGATAGTCATATTTTTTACTTCCAAAAAAGCCACTATTGTGATTGTCGCGAAAAGTGATAACAAAAATATAAATTTTAATGTAACGGTGGATGGCCAAAAGAGCGGAAATACTACAATCCCTGGCGCGGTAACTTCCACGTTGTTTACTTGGACTCAAAAATATTATCCGACAGGGAACAAGACCGTAGATGATGTGGCGATTGGCGAAGTGATTTTATACAATGAAACTTCAGCAAGCCAAATTTTGGTGAAAACAACAAGGCTGTTAACTCAGGGCGGAGTTTTGTTCCATCTGTCAGAACGCGCGTTAGTTCCCGCGAAGGGTCAAGTAATCGCGCAAGTATACGCGGATAAAAAAGGCGCGTCAGGCGACATCGGCCCGAGCAAGTTTACGATTCCGGGTTTGGCAGAGGATAAGCAGAAGTTTATCTTCGCGGAAAGTAAAAAAGCCATGGAAGGCGGAGTCGGGAAAGTAGGTATTTTATCCGAAGAAGACATAAAACTCGCCCAGCAAGATTATTTGGAAAAAGTTAAAGCGGCCGCGTTGTCCGAGGTGCAAGATTTGGCGAACTACAACCAAAAATTAATTTCCATTCCGGATTATGAAGTTGTCGCGGATAGAAAAGTGGGAGAGGAAGTGGCGGAGTATAATTTGATAGGAACCAGCACCGTAAGAGTTGTCTACTACAATAAAGAGTCCCTGAAAGTTTTGGTTGAAAGAGAATCCGCAAAAAAAGTTGATGTTGAGAGTGAGAAAGTTTTGTCCGTTAACAGAGAGCCGCAGGTGTCGCTGGTAAGTTATGACATGACAAAAAATTCCGCGCAAATTTCCATTTATCAGGATATACTCGTTACTTTGGACGCTAACGCGGAAAAATTAACTCCATCAAATTTTTTCAATAAATCCAAGGATGAAATTGAAAGATATGTTTTTGGATTTGGTCATGTGATTGGAGTTGATGTCAAATTTTCGCCGTCATGGATGCGTACCGCGCCGGCCGTGCAAGATAGGGTGAAGGTGATTGTAAAAAATGTTGAGTAGTTGACGAAGACCCCCAATGTGCGTTAAAATTAGCACTATGTAAGGGTCTTTTTTTAAATGCAATATATGGCAGAAAACAAATTGGAAACAATGCGGCACAGCTGCGCCCACTTGGTGGCCGCGGCAGTTCAGGAACTTTATCCAAAAGCAAAATTCGGCGTCGGTCCGGTGGTGGAAAACGGATTTTATTATGATATAGATTTTCACGAGCCGATCGGAGAAGCGGACTTGGGAAAAATAGAAGAAAAAGCAAAAGAGCTCGCGAAAAAAGGGGCGACTTTTGTCAGGGAAGAAATTGACATAGACGAGGCGATAAAACTTTTTAAGAAATTGAAACAGGATTACAAAGTTGATCTGCTTCAGGACTTAAAAAAACACGGCACGACTAAATTAAATTCAGAGGAGGATGTCGCGACTGCTGGTGATGTCAGCGTTGTTTCTTTATATAAAACTGAAAAATTTGTTGATCTTTGCAGAGGTCCGCATGTTGGGTCAGCAGAGGAAATTGGCGCCTTCAAATTAAATAAATTGGCCGGCGCTTATTGGCGAGGTAAAAGCGAGAATCCGCAATTGCAAAGAATTTACGGCGTTTGTTTTGAAAAACAAGCGGAGCTTGATGATTATTTAAAAATGTTGGAGGAAGCGGAAAAGCGCGACCATAGAAAAATCGGACAAGACCAGCATTTGTTTTTTGTGGACGATATGGTCGGCAAGGGGTTGGTAATGTGGATGCCAAACGGCATGATTATCAGAAATGAAATAGAAAAGCTGGCCGTGGAAATGGAAAATAAAGCCGGGTATCTAAGAGTGGCTACTCCGCATTTAGCAAAAGCGGAGTTGTATAAAACATCCGGGCACTTGCCTTATTACAAAGACAGCATGTATCCGCCAATGGTTATGGATGATGGAGTATATTATCTTAAAGCGATGAATTGTCCGCACCATCATTTGATATACAAGCATCAGATGCGCAGTTATAGGGATTTGCCATTGCGTTTGGCGGAATACGGAACGGTTTATCGCAATGAATTGTCTGGGACCTTGGCCGGGTTATTAAGGGTTCGTTGTTTAACCATGAACGACGCGCATATGTATTGCACCAAGGAACAAATAAAAGATGAATTTAAAAATGTAATGGAACTGACAATGAAGTATTTTGAGATTTTTGGATTGAAAGATTATTGGTTTAGATTATCAAAATGGAGCCCGGAACATTTGGATAAATACATTAACGAACCGGATAACTGGAAATTCTCAGAGGGTGTGATAAGAGAAGTGCTTCAGAGTATGAAAGTAAATTTTGTTGAGGCCGATAACGAGGCGGCGTTTTATGGGCCAAAAGTGGATGTTCAGTTTAAGTCCATAGTCGGCCGCGAGGAGACGATGTCTACTATCCAGCTTGACTTCGCGGCAAAGGGCAGATTTGGTTTGGCGTATATAGATGAAACCGGCAAAGAAAACAACGAGGTGTTTGTAATTCATCGAGCGCCGCTTTCCACTCATGAAAGATTTACGGCATTTTTAATTGAACATTTTGCCGGAGCGTGGCCGGTTTGGTTATCGCCGGTTCAGGTTTTGCTCGCGCCGGTTTCCGCTAAACATGTTGAGGGAGCCCAAGCGCTTACGAAGGAGCTTCTTGAGGCCGGAATAAGAGTTGAAATTGATTCGGCCGACGAAACAGTTGGCAACAAGGTGCGCAAAGGCGTGGAAAGAAAAATTCCATATATCGTGGTTGTTGGCGACAAAGAGTTGGGCGGGGAAGATTGGATGATCCGAGTGCGGGGTCAAAAAGATCAGATAAAGATGGAGAAGAGTGGATTTTTGGGAAAAGTGATGGAAGAAATTAAATCCAGGAAGAGTTAAAAAATAAAAAATAGCGGGGAAATTATCCGCTGTTTTTTTTGTTATGCAATTTAAGCTGATTTCTTTATTCGTTCAAACCCTTTATCAATATCGCCTTCGAGTTCTTTCTTGGTTACACCAGCGAATAGATTCGGGTCTTCTTCAATTGAGTCAAGAATTTGTTTGACGTCCTCATCTGTCTTGGCCGCGCTCATATCTTCAGTGATTTGGGCAATTCTTTCAATTATCAAATCTGCGGCGAATTTTTCTACGTCTTTTTTTTCTAATCCGTTCTTTAAGCTCAAAAGTGCCATTTTACTTTCGGAGTGAAGAAGCAAACTTTTAATTCTATTTGTCAGCTTTTGGTCCCGTGTTTTTTTCTGAAGATCTGGTAGGATATTTATAATTAACCACAGATGCGCCATTTCTTTTTGTGCGTGTTTAGATAGCTGATCTTTGAATCGTTCGTTAGATGGCAGTTCGCTATTGTTTTCCATAAATTATGGAAAAAATTAATTAAAAACTTATTTATAATATAGCATATTTTAGAGCTGTTGTCAACATACACTTGACTTTTGTTTAGGTTAGTGTTATGCTGGTCTGTTCCCTAGGGAAGGAGGTTGCTATGGCGACGAGTCTGTTCTGCCGGCAATTTTCCACCATGGAGATTGAAAAGATGGGGTGGAAAAAGAGATGTATTAGTTTGATTTTCTCTGCCACCTCATCGACTTGGCTTGAATTTTGGGCCAATCGCGAAGATGCGGAGTCATTTTTCAAACAAGTCGTCCGAGTTGAAGCAAAGATGCGTGTTGATGGCCGCGAGCAGAATCACGCTTGGGCCGTAACCTCCCTTTACTTGCTCGACGAATGGGATGTCGACAGAGGTTTCAGGGTCGTGCTCAAAGTGGAGGAGCGTTACTCTGAAGAAGGAAATCCTGGAGCCGAAAAGGTTTGGGATCTCCCGGTGCAGGTAAAGTTCCTCACAGCCTCTGACGCTTCTTTCACCATCGCCAATAAGGAGGTAGGGTAGTCCGGCTTAAGGCGTCGCAATGCGGCGCCTTTCACATTTTTGCTTGAAAAATTGAATTTTCAGTGATACCATATTTTTATTATGTTTAAATATATCTTTCAAGCACTAGGCTGTTAGATAAATAAAATGATTGTGTGAAAAATCTGCCAAAAATAATCATCGTTCTCGGCTCAACCGCGTCCGGAAAAACCGATCTTGGTTTGGCGCTGGCAAAAAAGTTTGATGGCGAGATTGTTTCGGCCGATTCCAGGCAGGTGTATAAGAAAATGGATATCGGCACGGCCAAGCCGCATGGAGCATGGCGCAAAATTTGTGGCGCGGAGTCTTTTGCGGTTGAAGGTGTGCCTCATTATATGATGGATATCGTTGCCCCGAAAGAAAATTTTAGCTTGGCGGATTATAAAGAAAGAGCGATTGCCGTAATTAACAGTATTTTGGGGAGAGGCAAATTGCCGATTATCGTTGGAGGAACCGGGCTATATATATGGGCGCTGGTTGAAAATTTGGATATTCCAAAAGCGGCTCCGAACCAAGAGCTGCGCAAGCGGTTTGAAAAAAAGAGCAAAGCGGAGCTCGTCGCTTTGTTAAAAAAAGTTGACCCGGAAAGCGCCAAAAGAATTGATTTAAAAAATCCGCGCCGGGTTTTGCGCGCCCTTGAGGTTTTCACTTTTACCGGCGAGTCGTTTTATAAACAGAGGACGAAATCAAAGCCGCTATTTAACGCGTTGCAAATCGGCATTAATATGCCGAAAGCGGAGTTGTATAAGCGAATTGAGACGCGAGTTGACCGGCAGATAGCTGATGGCTTGATTGAAGAAACGAAAAAATTGGCGGAAAAATATCCGTGGACCTTGCCAAGCATGAGCGGTATAGGCTATAGGCAGGTTGGTTGTTATTTGAGAGGGGAGGTGACTAAAGACGAAGCTGTTGAGATGTTAAAAAAAGACACTCGTAATTACGCGAAAAGACAGACAACTTGGTTCAAAAGAGATCAAAGAATAAATTGGGTGTCAGATCCGGCAGAAGCGGAAAAATTAGTGAGAAGATTTTTGTAATTTTATTTTAGAGGCGTTTCGTCGCCCATAAATTCTATCTTTTCTCCAGTAACCGAATCTTCAGCTTGAACACGGACTTTTGAAATCAGAATTTCTTGTGTTGGATTTAGAGTATTTAATGTAAGCGAGAAGGGCAAGGCCAGCACATCTGTTTCAGCCGGCATTTCAGGAATTGTCCATATAATTTTTTGCGCGCCCATTTCATAATTTAAGGTTCCGGCTGGAACAGGATCCGGTCCGTCCCAAATCACATTTCCATAAATATCCGCGCTTAGCGAGATGTTTTTGAGCGGATGAAAATCATTGTTTAGAACCCATGTTATATCATGCGTATATCCGGAAGCCGCGTCTCTTGACTCAAATTTCAAATTTGAATTTAAAATTATTTCTATCGGGTTGCTTGAGAGAGTCTGTTGTCCGGTTTTATCAGTGTATAAAATTTCCGCGTTGGCAATAATTTTGTATCCTTTTAGTTCGGTTATGCTAAAGGAAGACCCGTCGCGAATTGGCAGTTTCATTTCAATCATAAATTCCGTGCCTTTCGCGATGTTAGCCATGTCGGCAATTTTTGCCTTTGTCCATGTCAGTTCGCCTCGTCGCGTTGTCTCGTCAATTTGCGCTCCGCGGATTTCTGCGTCGTATTTTTCTTCAATCTTTGGCCAGTCAAGCACGCTTTGGCGATTATATGATGGAGCGTCCAAGGTTAATTTAACTGTTGCGTTTTTCATCGCGTCAATATTCGTATTTTTTATTTGTAGAGCGATATCAAGAGTATCTCCGGGCACACTGCTTTGATTTTTTGTGGAACCGTTTATGGCCAAGATAAAGTCAAGATTGCTCTGTGTGAGTTCCGAACTTCCCTTCGTTTGAGCCAACAAATATTGGCCGCCGATCATCAGGGCTGAAAGCTCTCCGCTGATAACCGCCGCCTGTTCAGAGGAGCTGGAGAATTTTCCGCTTATTTTGAAAGGCCATTCTGTTAAATTCGCGGTTGAAGTAGAAAGTTTCCCAAGATCAAATATCCATTTATTTTCTTTGTTTAATTTCGGTTCGGAAGAAGAAATATGGAAATTGGCTGGCAAGATAGGTTTGATTTCCAGTTTGTTAATTTGCGAGGCGGTGTCTTTTTTGACGATAAATGTATATTCGGCGATACTTCCGAGTGAAACTTTTTCTGGGCTTGAAAGTGAAAGTGCAATCGGCGAGCTATTCACTATTGTGCTTAGGGTGGCGGATTTTTGTAATTCCGAAGCCATGTTTTCCGGCTTGTAAGCAAGAAATGCTCTGAAAGATTTTCCTTGGCCTATTGATCCGTAATTTATTCCAACTATTTTTATTTCTCGTTTTTTGTAAGGCGGGATATTGCCCAAAGACCATTCGGTATGGCCGGCATTTTTTGCCACAGGGTCGCTTGAAATAAAGACAAAACCTTCCGGGTATTGCAAGTTTAAGGTCGCGGTTTGTAAATTTATTCCTAGGTCATTTTTATAAGTGATAAAATAGGTGGAGGTCACCCCGGCCGTTACTTCGGTTGGTCCGTTAATCGCTAAATTGACCTGTTCTTCGGAGAATTTTTTATTGTTTGGAAATATGAAAAAACCCGCCCAGGCGGTTCCTGCGAGCAGACCGCCGATAATTAAGAACAAAAAGAAAAATTTTAAAACCGCCGGCTGTCCTTTTTTAATTTTGATATTTTTCATGTCCGGCAAATTGCCGTTATTATCCTGGTAGATGTAAACCAGTTGTTTTTCAATCGCAGAGTCCTTTGAATCGGTTTTTTTAACTTTTTCTTTGACTTTTTTAATGATTGATTTTGCGCGCGAAAGTTTTCGTGGCGTTTTTTTGAGCGCGGGCGTTTCTTCCGTTTTAATTTCCGCTTCTTCATCGATGGGTTTTGCGGTAAATTGTGGAATATTATCTGGCATATTTTTTTATTTATTCTTTATTCAGAACCATGCTCCAAATTTTGTTTGTTTTTAATTCAACGGGATTTATCGCGAAGCCGTTTGCCGCCAAAGTCGCCTCCTCGCCATCTTTCCAAATCGGCCTCCATTCATCAGGATAAATTGTTTGGCTGTCAAAGACGCTGTTGACGCCCGATTGTTTTTGGACAATTAATTGATATTTGGCCAGAGGTGTTTTTGTCTGAAATATTTTTGCCCAGTTATTAATTGGCGTGTCGGTCGTATCTCGCGAAAAAGCCCTAAAAGGAAGTTTATAAATGAATTGAATTTGAGATGAGCGACTTGGTTCTGTTATTATCCAGTTACCGAAGGCGGTTTTATTGAATTCCTTTGTTATTCTTGTTCCGGATCCGGAATCAATTTTAATCTCTTTTTCTATTTTATTCAAATTTTCATCCGGTTTGTACCATTTTTCAGGAACTTTGAATTTTTGTTCATCAGGCCACACGAATCCGCTTGCCTTGATAAGTTCGCTTCCTTCCGGGACATAAACTCGGATGTAATCAATATTTGTTTGTCCATATAATTTTTCTCCATCAATTCCGGTATGTTCCCTCGTGATTAAAACGCTGTTTATTATGTCTCCGTTCGGCTCAATTACCGCTTGATGGTTGATGGTTTGTTTTATTTTCGCGTCGCTTTTTTGCCCCTGGATATTGGCGTTTACAACAAACAAATAATCTTGGCCGACGCCGGTTTTTAATATTTCGCCGTTCCATCCGAATTCTTTCATGGTATTTTTCGCTTTTTCATCAGTGAAGTAAGCTTGAATTTCCTTCTGGCTTAAAGATTGGTTCAAGTTGGTCAAGATTGATAAGGCGTCGGTTGCTTTGATGTTTTTAAAATAATCAACGAAAATATTGGCCAGGTCGGATAATATTTGTTTAGGCTTGTTGTTCTTTTTTTCCGGTCCGAATTCTACTATTTCTTGAATTAACTCCAAAGCGTTTTCGCTCGTTATGTTTAAATTTCTTTTTGAATCTTTAATCGGACCAGTAATGGAGAGAATCTTATTTAGAACGCTCGCATTTATTGCGATTACGCCATCAGCCGTAGAATTTCTGCTGTGTCTGTAGAACCATAACATTTTCTCCGCGCTTGCCGGAAAATCGGGGTACCAATTTGAATCTTGAAATTCCCATCGTTTGTTTGATAACAAAAGCGGAGTCGGCGGGATTACATACTGGCTTAGCTGTCCTTGTAGGTCGTAAGAACCTCCGGCAGGCACATCTAATTTTATAATTTTTCCGTCTTTTACGTCTAATATGGCGAAACTACCCAAGAAGCCTCCTGTTGGTCTGATTTCGTATGGATTTTGGAATGCCAGCAGGTATCTTCTCAAACCTTTGCCTCCGAAAATTTCATCAATCGCGGAGCCGAGCTTTGACAGGCTCTCAAGATCGTTGAGATAAGCGGTAAACAGCAGTCGGAATTCCTTGAAAGAGTTTTGATATTCAAACGGCAGAACGTTTGGGTCCACATTGCTTAAATCAGCCATCGCTTTTTTGTAGCTGGGTATGGAAAATGTGATTGAGTTTGAGATCAAATTTATGTTTTGAGTGATTGTTGAGCTTGCGTTTGACGCGATTGATTCAAGTCCTTTTAATAAATATGAGTTGCCAAGAGCGATTTCGTGGCCGGCGGTGACCAGATTTTGCCTGCTTTTTATTTCCGAGCTTAAGAACGGGAGATTTGAAGCTATTGTTTGTAAAAATTTATATTTTGTATTTAGCGTATCAACGGCTTGGTTGAAGTTGTTTAAGGCCAAAGTAAGTTGCTCTTGCGCTTTCCCAATTTCGCCTTTCATCATTGCCGAAGTTGATTCTTGAAGAGCGTTAAATCCGGTGGTGCTTTTTGACGCGATTTTGTCGGCTGTTAATTTGACGTTAGCATAGTAACTGCGGGCGCCAATTGGAGCTGAAAAAAGAAACGCTATAAGAATTATTGAAATGGCGATTTTTCTCGTCGGTATTTTGTTAACAGAGTCTTGTATGTTATTTTTTAGATTTGCGAATATTGGTTCAGATGGTTTTTTGGCGGTTGGATTTTTTTGAGTCGTTTTTTTGGAAAAATCAATGTCTAATTCCGATGATTGCTCTCGCGCGGCCGGAGCGGTTTTTTGTTTATCATCATGATAATAAAAATAATCTGAATTGACGGGTTGCGACGGCTCCGCGGCGTTTATATTTTCCCAAAAGTTGGTTTCATTTTTTAGATTAATTACATGTTTGGATTTATGGTCTTTAAAGTTTACGTGATGGACAAAAAATTTAAACGGTTGGCTGGCCGTTTTTTGCGTTGGTTGAGCCAGAGCTTCGTGGCATCGCGATTTGTTATGTCCGATTTTATCGCAGACAGAGCACCTCCTCAATTGGGTTTTTTTGATGGCTTTTTTATGTGCCATTTTTAATTAAAATAGTGCGTACTTTTAATATCCGTATTATACACTATTTTTAAGTTTAAGCACAGATGTTTCAACTACTTTTTTCATGCCATCCGTAAATTTCCGTTCGCTAAATTTTTTTGCGGTTTCATAGCAGGCATTTTCCATTGTTTGCGCGCGTTCCGGCGTCATTTGGCGCGTTGCCGCGCGTATGTCTTCCACGGTAAAATCCGGTTTAAGCAGAATGCCATTTTGATTATTGGTTATTATTTCCAAGAGTCCGCCTTCAGCCACGCCAATCACCGGTTTTCCGGCTTGCATGGATTCCACCGCGCCCATGCCAAAATCCTCGCGGATTGGGATATAAATTGTGGCTAAACATTTTCCCAAGTAATCAATAAGTTGTTCATCGTTTATCCAGCCTAGCACCTGAATGTTCGCGTGGCCTTCGGCCATTTTTTTTATTTTTTCCAAATCCGGTCCGCCTGACGCCACCACCAGTTTTTTATCCGGCATGCCAACGAATGCTTCCACTAGTTTGCTCACGCGCTTAACAGGATAAAGCCGCGCCCAAGAAAAAAAATATTCGCCATAGCCGAGGTTTTTAAACGGCAGAGTGTCGCAGGGCGGATAAACAACGGTTGAATCAAGCCCGAGATATTGTTTTATGCGCGCTTGCGTATTTTTGGAATTGGTTACGATTAAATCAAGTCGTTTAGTCAAAAATTTAAATCGCAGGCGATTGAGCCAGACAAAAGGCACGAAAATAATTTTTTTCCAGAGCGGATATTCGCGCAACCGGTCGCGATAGGCATCGTATAAATGTCTGGGAGGCGTGTGCATGTAGGCGATGTTTTTTGCGCCGGATTTTTTCAAGAACCACTGTCGCCACAAAATTCTTATCATCGCGATAAGGCAGTCGCCACTGTAGAATATTACATCATAGTTTTTCGTGAATCCGGTTTTCAACAAAAACGCCAGTTGCACCTGCAAATATCTGAAGCCCGGCAATCCGGACAAGAAGGTTTCTCTGAATAATTCAATCGTTTTAATTCCGTGTTCGCGCGGATCAAAAGCGTCTTTGGCGATAAATGCCGTGGCTATGTCGGCATTAAAATTTTTCGCCAAGCTTATCACCAGCCGCTCCCCGCCGCCTTTATATAAAAAATAGTCGTGGAGGATGAGGATTTTTGGGGTGTTCGTATTCATACGGATTTATTTTACTTCAGAAGCCCGATAAATTGAAGGGCGGAATTTTTCCATTCAAATTTTCTCGCCTGTTCAAGGCCTTTGTTTGAGAAGTAAGTTTTCAATTTTTCATCCTGCGTCAGTTTTAAAATTGCCTCCGCGATCTCGTATGGCTGGTTTGGGTTTATAAGCCACGCGGAATTTTCCACAATTTCCGGCAGGGAGGAGCGATTTGAGGTTATAACCGGAACCCCGCAAGCCATGGCCTCCAAAACAGGGAAGCCGAAACCTTCATAAAAACTTGGAAAGACAAAAATTTCCGCCGATTTATACAGGGCGGGCTTGTCTCGCGATTCAACATACCCGATATTTTTTATTTTTTCTTTAAGCGGAGAATTATTGATTCGCTTAAAAATTTTTTTATCATTCCAGCCTTTGCATCCGGCGATTACAAGAGAGTGGGGGAATGGAAGTTTGGAATAAACCGCTTCAAACGCGTTTATCAGTCCGATAATATTTTTTCGCGGTTCAATCGTGCCGAGAAATAAAATAAATTTATTGGGAAGATTGTATTTTTGTCTAGTTTTTTCTTGGTCCATCATCGCATTGGCGAAAATTGACGAAAGGCCCGGGTAAATAACCTTAATTTTCTCCGGCAAGATTTTATAATAATCAACAATGTCGCGTTTTGTGTTTTCCGAAGGCGTTAGAATCAAATCCGCGCGGAGGCATTGTTTTTTTGGGTTGGTGATTTTGTGCCAGAGCCGTTGTTTGGAAGAGTAAAATTCAGGATAAAATTTAAAAGACAGGTCGTGAATTGTCAGAATATGTTTCGTTTTTTTTGACAGCGTCGTGAAATTGATATTGGGCGAAAAAAAATAATCCAGCGGAGTTTTGATGAGCCGGTCTATTTTCGGAAATCCAAAAAATTTTATTGATAAATTAAATAATTTATTCGGCCACCTCGCGATAATGTAATGGACATTTTCCTGTTTCCACGGCGGAATATTTTTTGAAACATCGGAATGTGAATTGTAAAATAAAAAATATTGATTTTGTTTGTCAATTTCAAAAATAGCGTCGAGGAGTTCGTATGTGTACTCGCCAACGCCGGTTCGTTTTTCCGCCATCAGTGGTCTTATATCAACGCCAATGTTCATACTAAGGTTTGCTGATTTACGCCTTTTCTGAATTCTTCCAGCCTGTCTTCAATGTATTTTTTCACGGCATTTTTAAAATGAGTCGCTTCAAATTTCATGGCGTGCTCATGAATTTTTTCGCTGTCCCAATTTTCGTAATTGAAATTCATGAGTTTGTCCAGCAAAGATTCCCATGTTTGTTTGTGAAAAAACACTCCGGTTTCATTCGGAATAACGGTTTCCAGGGCGCCACCCTGCGAGTAGGCGATAACCGGCCGTCCGCAAGCCATTGCCTCAATCGCGGTGATGCCGAAATCTTCAAGTTGCGGGTGGATAAAAGCCCGCGCGCGGGAAAGCAGGCTCATTTTGTCGTCTTCAGAAATCTGTCCCAAAAATTCAATATTATTTTTCGCAATATTTTTTAAGCCGTTCATTTCCGGGCCGATCCCGAAAATTTTTAACGGCCATTTAAGACGATTAAACGTTTTCACGATTAAATCAAATTTTTTATAGCTAACCAACCGACCGCCTGTCGCGAAATAATCGGCGGGTTTCTGCAAAGAGCACGATTTTAATTCAACCGGCGGATAAATAACATCGCTTTCCCGACGATAATATTTATTAATTCTTTGCCGAACCGTTTTTGAATTCGCGATAAAATGATCAACGCGGTCAACGCTCATGCGATCCCAAAGCCGAAGCCTGTGAATAAAAAAAGGCAGGAACCATTTAACAAGCCTGCTCTTTTTTAAATCGGAAATGTAGGAATAATTGTCCGCCCACAGAAATCGCGGGGGAGTGTGGCAATAAGAAATGTGGAGAGTGTTGGGGCTGGTAATAACTCCTTTTGAGAACATGCTTGAGGTGGAAACAACCACATCAAAATCTTTTAAATTGTGTGACTCGGTTGCGATGGGCATTAGAGGCAGATACCATTGAAATGAAGACCGGCCGAATGGCATTCGCGAGAGAAACGATTCACGCACATTTTCTTTGTTAAAAAGAGGAACCTTTTTTTTGTCGTGGATAAGAACAAAAATAGGCGCTGAAGGCCAAATTTCGTGAAAGGATTTCAAAACTCGTTCCGCCCCTCCGTCTTGAGCGAGATAATCGTGAACCAGGGCGACTTTCATAAACGAAATGAGTGAGCAAAGTGACAAGTTTACTTGATCACTTTTGAACGAATGAGTTTATATGGGCAAAGCCCCTATACAATCGAGCCTTTTTTAGTTAAGACGACAAAAGGTGTTTTTATCAAAATAATCAGATCCATGTAAGCGCTCCAGTTTTCGATGTAAAATGTGTCTAAGTTGATTTCTTCTTCGTATGTCAGGTCGCTTCTTCCGGAAATTTGCGACAAGCCGGTAATGCCCGGCTTAATGGCCAGCACTTTTTTGTTTTGTCTTGGATATTTTTCAACTTCGCGCGGCTGGTGCGGGCGCGGGCCGACCAGACTCATGTCGCCGGCGAGCACATTGAAAAATTGGGGGAGTTCATCAATGCTCCATCTGCGTAAAATTTTTCCAAACGGCGTAATGCGCGGGTCGTCTTTAATTTTATAGATCGGGCCGTCTTTTATGCTTTGTTTTTCAATCAGTTTTTCCTCAACGACTAAAGCTTTTTCACCCTTTTTCCCAAACTGCGGGCCGGTGCAATATTTTTTATGCATTGATCTAAATTTTAAAGCATTGAAAATACAGCCTTCCTGGCCAACGCGTTCATTTTTGTAAATCACCGGGAAGCCGGATTCAATTGCGATAATGATCATCGCGAGAATGTAAATTGGAGACAAAAGGATTATCAAAATCAGACTTCCGACCATATCAAAAATCCGTTTGTTTATCCGTCCCCAGCCGTATAAGCGGGTGCGGTGCAGTTCAATAATCGGGATGCCGCCGATAGTGCTCACTGCCATGTTTGTGGAAATGGTGGCAAATAGATCCGCGGAGTATTTGAATCTGATATGGTTTTCGCTGGCGAACTCCACAGCCTCAAGAGTTTCTTCCTCGTTTGCTTTCGGATCCGTGAGAATTAATTCATCGGGTTTATTTGTTAAAATTTTTTTTCTTGTTGAGCTGTCAAAATGTTCAAAGGCGCCGATCAAATTGAATCCAAGTCCGGGATGGCCCGCAATCGCCCGTTTGATTTGGTCGGCAATCGCCTGATTTCCAATGATGACAATTCTGCGAAGACCAAAGCCGATTTTGTTAAGAAGTTTTTTAATCAGCATTATTAAAATTCTTCCGGCGCAAACATAAATAGTGGCGAGCAACCAGCCGGCTAGAACCAAAAAGCGGGAATCAAATTTTTGCAGAGTGAAAAAAACATAAGTGGTGATACCAGCGAATCCGGTGGAGCAGGCAAGAATAGCACGGGTTAGGTCGCGCGCGAGTTTGCGGTTGGGGTCGGTATTGTATAAACCAGAAAGCGCAAAAATAATAATCCAGCCCAAAGCTGTAATTAAAACCAGAGGCCAATATTTATCCCACGGAAGGTCAAATTTTATAGGTCTGATGCTGGTGGCAAAACTTGTATAACGCAAGGCATAGGCGCTAAATCCGGCCAGCATAACCATTAAGTAGTCAATTGGAAGCTGGATGAAGGTAAAAGTGAGTTCAAATTTTTTCATATGGTAATATGGTTGATATTTTACTCTAAAATTAAAAGTTGGGCAAGACATTGACAAAATCATATTTTTATGCTATATTTACCGCGTTCATAGTTGATGATCGCTCCTTGGAAACAGGGGGAGGAAAGTCCGAACGCCCGCGGCGCGAGCCGCGAAAAGGGCAGTGGGTAACACCCACCGTTTTGATGGCAACATCAAAGTAGGGATAGCGGCACAGAGACAATACTAGCGAATTTGAAAAAGTTCGTGAAAGGTGAAAAGTGTATGGAAGTTTTGATTCTCGAGACCAAAGCTACCATACTCCCTCCGGCGGTGACGCCGGAGAGTGCCAAGCCCTGCCTGGCGCAAGAGCAGAGTCCCGACTAAGTCGGGATAAAAAGTTCGCTCGCTAGATCGTATTAGCAATAATACGACCAGAGAAATGATCATCGCCCACAGGAACATTTTGTAAACAAAATGGTTCAGTGCGGTCACAAAATTCGGCTTATAACTATGAACAAAAAAACACCCCGCATTGTGGGGTGTTTTTTTGTTAATTTGTTTTACATTTCAAAAGCTGGTGGAGAACCAATGAGTCCTTCTGCGCCAGTCGGCATGGAGCCAGATGGTGCAGGTTCGGTAGTGACGCCTTGCGGCATCGGGGCTTCCTGTTTCTGTGGAACGAATTTCCTAACGTCGGAATTCATTTCCACTTTTCTAAATTGTTGCGGCCCTTTTTCCCAAGGCATCACCTCTTTTTGACCCATCAATTCAGACATTTTGCGTTCAAATTCTTGGCCAATATTCTCCATTTCATCAAATGCATCTTTAATGGTTTCTTCATCAACATCTCTGGATTTAATTATAACCAAAATTGAATTTCCTTTTTCTTTGACTTGGGCTAATAATTCCTCAAGTTCGGAAGTGTTGATGCCCTGCCTTTTTAATTTTTTGATCATCAATTGAGCTTGGGCCATTTCTCTTTTGAATTCAGAATTGAATTGACCCATGTTTGACATCATATTTAAAACCTTAAAATGTTGCCAAACATCTTCCATTTGGCCGAAGAAGTCGTTTTCGATTAGATCAAATGCTCCCTCGCCGTCCCCGGCAGACATTTTTTCAGTCGCAGAATCGCGTACCACCTTTAGTTTATTCACGGCATCGGCAAAAGCGTTGTAGAGGTCTTGCACATCCATACCTTTTTTGCCTAGGCGGTCAGCTATTGATTTGGCACGTTTTAATTCTTTTTGCAATTGAGAAAGTTGACGATTGATGTCTTTTAGAGTTTTCGGCCAGCGTGCCAGTTGTTCAAGCTTTTGTCTGCTTTCATCCATATTTTGCATTAAGTCCTGCAATGACTCAAAATCAATTGCGTCTATTTCTTCGGATGTTTTGGCGTTTTTTACCTGATCAATAATCGCTCTAAGCTTTGCGATATTATCGATTACATCGGAAGGCACAATGACTTTTGATTTGGCAAGCCGAGCGACCTGCTTTTCAAACATTTTTAAACCCTGCTCCATTCCTTTCATGCCGCGTCTCATGCCCTCCATGCGCTGTTGTTTTTCCACAACATCGCGCCTAAATTCATCCATGGACTGCATCAGGTCTCCCATTTCCGACATATCAACATTTTGCATTTCTTCCATGGTGCTGGCATTTTTAGCGCTTTCCAGAATGGCTTTGGCTTTTGCCAAGTTTTGTTTTACTTCCTCGGACACGGCTACGCCACTTTTTTCCACTTTTTGAATCATCCGTTCAAATTCCTTGATTGGGCGTTCCATTTGTTTTGTGTTTCTTTTCATTTCCTGAAGCTGGCGCGCTTGCTGTTCGGGACTGGGACCCATATTCTGTTGGTCAGGACCCGTATATTGTCCTTGGCCACCAGACGTTGGGCCTTGGTTGTTATATTGGTCGCATGATCCGGGTTGTTCAACTCCATTTACATTGCAAGTTGGATCAGTGTTGCCCCCAGAGCCGGAGTAAGGCATTTGTTGTGGTTGATACACTGGCTGTTGATAAGTTCCCGGTTGCATCATCGGCTGTTCTTGCGCGATTGTTTTGTTGTTGCTCAAAGAAGCCAGCAGGTTTTTTAAGGCCTGCGGAACTTCTAAATAAAATGCCTTTGCTGGTCTTGCTAAGCTGAATGCCAATGCAAAAACAGCAAAAAATCCCAAGATTTTAGTTAGCTTGTTCATATATGAAATGAGTTAGACCCCGTTAAGCGGGGTGAGTTAATTAATGAATGAGAATATGCGGGTAAATTCCACATATACGGAGAAGAGTTAATAATTTTTTAGAAATTTGATATTTTGACCGCTTAAGCATAAGGCGGCCACCCGACCTTTTGAAGAAACTCATTCTAATGAATATATTATAGCACAAATTTTAGAAAAAGTCAAGTCGAGTTATTCATTTTTTTTATCTCTATTGCCCGACTTGCGGGTAGATGCTGATGTCGTGTCGCGTATCATTATTTTTTTCATTAAGCTCGGTTATCAAATCAGTCGCATCAACCACGGCTTTTATTATAGCATAGGACGCGCCAGGAAAAGTGTAATCAAATATTTTCTCGCCTGAAGCGCCGGAAGCAAGGTTA
>ERZ1292640.876-Hain-H43-02um-R1-876-length-24959-cov-9_pt1 | contig 24959 bp, 18 predicted proteins | sample MGYA00564404_ERZ1292640 | MGnify/ENA primary metagenome ERZ1292640 (study PRJEB36523, sample SAMEA6512636) | groundwater metagenome | collected 2019-01-08 | study: AquaDiva: Metagenomics assemblies of 32 groundwater samples | reverse complement strand
GAGCAAGTATCGGCCTTGATACACAGTCCGTCCATTAGTGTTAACACGCCCTAGTGCAATACCATCATGGTCAAACAAGTCCAGACAGTGCCGTAGGTCGATGATTGCGCCCAACACAAACGGGTTTTTAATCTTCTTTTCAGCCTTGCGCTGCTCAGCCCATGCCAGAGCCCGTGATGGGTTCCCCTCCCAAAAATAGATACCGTGGCCAAGCCAGTCGTACTTCTTTTCAGAGGGTAACAAGTGCGGTTCTTTACCGCTTAATATCTTTTCGCCGATACGTTCTTCGCACCCATGAAAGCCCAATACAAAGCTGGGTTGGTACTCATATGCTGACCACTGGGATGTCATCAGGCGCGGTACGGCTCAGCCAGTTCGCCCTTGTCGTTGACAATGCCTGCACGCTGTAGAAATGCCAAAGCAGAAGCCTTGGTCTTACGAACCTCGCGCCCATGTGCTTCCATGTCCGCCAACTGTTCGTCAGTAGTCATCAGCCGCACAGTGCGCCCACGCAAAGGCGATGCAGCTATCGCCGCACGGCGGGGTTTTACTTTGGTTTGTTCGGTAGTAGACATGGCTATCTCCTGGCAGAGTTTCGAATTTTACTCTTGTTAAAGTGAACGGTAGCCCCCCCACTGAATTGGCACCCTCAGCTCACTCATTATCCGCAGGGAGCCCCATTTCGCATCCCAGACGGCCAAAGAGAAAACATCAGATTTTCCGAACCAGCAGATAGACCGGTAATCCGAGCACGGCACCAGTGAATCGCCCCGGGAATTGTGGAGGCTCCAACCTTTGAGAAGATGGAGCCATGAAGAGATCAACGAAGTTTTCCCCCGAAGTGCGCGAACGCGCTGTGCGCATGGTGCAGGAGCACCGTGGCGAATAGCCGCTCGAACTTGATCAATGCAACTAGAACCCTAGCCTCAGATCTTTTGCATTGAAGAGGGCCAATTGGTACTCAGGTGGTTGGTGCTTAGAAAGGTCTGTTGCCACCCTAAGATCTTGCAAGATATACGGTGCTAGACACTCACGACACTTAATTCTCATCGAACTGGCACCTGGAAAGTTCTCGGCAGCGATCATTTCTTGCTGTTCAAGGGTGAGTTTTGGGTGAGGAATCAGCTTCAAGTCGATCACTTTTACCCAAGAAGCATCTCGCTCTCGGAAGGCTCTTTCATTTGCTTGGTCAGCTCTCTCCGCACTCGTGATCCGGCTGAGAGTAAAGTCTCGAAAGTCCTCTGCTTCGTTGCACCAAGACCTCATGTGCCAACGACGTGGAGCACGAACCAACGCATGCGGAAACACTAGCCTCGTCTTGCCCTTGGGTGTACTCATCGACCTATATTCGATCACCAAGCCCGTCTTTGCCTCGATGGCCTGAAGGATCATGGAGAACACTGCAGGCTCGACTAAAGATAAATCCAAACGTGTGTCTATAACACCCGCATACAAAGACGGATTTTGAGACGCACCAGGCAACCCCTTAATAGTTTCGAGGTACGCGTCAGGCGTGCGCTTGTTTTTATCTTTTGCACCTTTGTAGCGCATCCGCAATGGCGCACGTGCGGTGTCCCGGCCAGCTCTAGCTCCCATGAATCTCATGAGACTAGTAATAAGTATGCTTGCATACACAGGCTTAACTTGCAGAAGATCACGAATACGCTGATTTGTGATCTCACCTTCCCAGATCAATATCTGCTCTAAGGCGCTAAACCATGTGGCCCCTTGCTCCGTTACGGGCGCAGCGCCCGATTGTTCTTTTGATTTGGTTGTCATGGCGTTCGGCCTCCTGGAAATCAAGCATTGACTTTAATTATATTGAAATATAAATTATCGTTTCGTATAATTAAGTGGCGCAACAAATCAAACAGGGAGAACATGAATTTTTTCGACCGACTACCTCCGGGAATATTCGGCCCACTGACGGGCCGTAACGCGCGGCGCGCCTGGGAGCTGCTTGAGAGACTGTTTGATCGCTTTTTCGGCCCAGATTGTGTCCCTACGTACCCGGATGGCTACCTTCAGGAGCAGATCACCAAGGAGATCGAGCGATTCCTGATGGACAAGAGTTGGGATGTCGAGGATGAAGCAGACCCTGAAGACACCATAGCCAATCGAGCTGGCAGCATTTTCAATAGGCTTGCCGACACGGGCTGGATTGTCAAAGAGCGCCTCGGTGTCAGAACATTTGTCAGCATGAAGCCTTCGGTCATGTCATTTTTCGCGACGCTGCAGGCCTTTGTGGAGGATGGACCGCAACACATTGGTGGCAGCATTCAGCTTGTACACAGCCAACTCCAAAGCGTAGAAAAGGATCCTTTGGGGCAGGCCGCAGGTTTCGCCCAAGCTGCCAAGTTGTGCGGAAGGATGATCAACTCCATGGGAGCGATGAGCATCAGGGTCAGGGACTTGATGCAAGACCTCTCCAACGAAGACGCAACCCCATCATTCGTTCGTCGCTTTTTCACCGAACACATCGGCGACATCTACTTGCGTGACTTCAAACAGCTGCGAACCGAGAATCACCCCATTTCAAAGCGCTTTGACATCCTCAACATCATCAATGATGTGACCGGGGATCCTGAGAAAAAAAGACTCCTATTGGAAGGTTACTGCCTATCCTCAAATATGGCCCCAGATGAGGCACAGGAGGCTCTTGATCGCGACATTGACAAGTTCAGCCGGCTACAGGGGGTTGAGGCCTATCTGGACCGTATGGACCGCGTAATTGAGATCGCCAACCAGCGGGCCATGGCAATAATCGATTACAGACTCAGAGCGGCAGACCGGATCGAGCACATCATTGGAGACACGATGCAGGCCATAAATAAGGCTGAGGCCTGCGGGATGGGCATCGAGGGCCGCATTCTGCCGGCAAGCCCTGTTGTGTCAGAGGCACGTATGCGTCTACCGAAGCCGGCGCCCATCAAACCACATAGGAAGCTCATGGTCCCCAAACAGATGACCGACCGGCAAAGGGCTATGCAGGATTTGCGGCGCGCGGTGATTGCAAACCGCGACATGACTGCGGCCAGCATCAGAAGATATGTTCAGGCAAAGCTCGAAGAGGGAAGAACCATCCCTGCGCGGGATCTCCCAGTCATTGAAGTTAGGGATGCGATTTCCTACCTAGGATTGGTGCGGATGTCATCAATCGTTAAGCACGCAGCCAAAAATCTAAGCGATTCCTCCCGGCGGCTTGGTTTTGATGTGCAACCCCTGGACGATGATGGAGAAACGGTTGAGACCGAATTTTTCATCACACCAAACTTTCAAGTCACCAGGAGCTCCAAGTAATGCCTCGCAATTGGATTGAGTTCACAAAAGAAGAAGGTTGCCCTTACACCGTAGACGACTTCAAGCAGGCGCTCTACCAACTTGTTACTTCTCAAGTTCTGTATTCCCGATTTCGGGACCAGTCGGTTTCATATCGGCTCATCAGCGATTACCGTAAGGAATTCGCGGAAGCCGCAGACCTGATGGGCCTGACCTTGATATTTAAGGATGACTTGCAGTATTGCTTGGTCAGGCAAGAATCCACCAAAGCAAGGCCGATGGATCTGTCGGAGACTCGGTTTCTACTGACTCTCAGAAAGCTCTATCACACCATCGCATCACGGGGTGAGACCAACCCGCTCGGTGAGGCATTCGTGAGCATTGAAGAGTTTGAGTCAACCTACAAGGAGTTGACTAGCCACGAGCTGATGAAGAACGGCAAAGAACTCAGGGATTTGTTGACCATGACAAGAAGCATGGGTCTGGCCGCGCTCGATAAGGACAACCTCGCACCGAGCGACCCTCAGCCCTTCTGTATTGGAATCCTACCCGCCATTGTTGATGTCTTCAGCGTTGAGGCTATTGATCGCTTTGGAGCAAGCCTTAAAGCAAGCCTGGTCGGCAAAGAGCCTCTTGATCAGACTATCGAACAGGACACCGACGGAAACGACGAATCCACTGATTGAATAAACACAAGACCGCATCATGAAATACCTCGCCACTTTGCACATGGTCCAGTTCTCGTTCTGGGACATGCAAACTTTCCACTTCGCAAAAGATGGCACTGCCATCATCGGTGCCAATGGTGCCGGCAAGACCTCTTTGATTGACGGGATACAGATTGCAATGGTTGGAGCTCACGGCCAACATATGAACTTCAACGCTCAGTCCGTCCATAAAGATTCAAGACTCTTGCGCGACTATGCTTTAGGTGCCATGCGCAGCAACGACAACCCCGATGACAAAAGCACAACGATTGTTGCTCGCAAGCGAGAGGAAGCCCTTTCTTACATAACCATGGTCTTTCGCGGAGAACGAGCAAACGAAACCGTAAGCGCCGGAGTTTGCATCCACTCAACCATTAACGACAAGAACCACAAAGTCCTTGGTTTGTTTGTCTTGCCAGGCGTGGATCTGACCTTGGAAGACCACCTGGAGGTGGTTGGCACTGCAGGCGCAAGGGCCCCTGTGGATTGGGACCAGTTCGAGGCGTTGATCCGATCCAGAGCGAAAGCAGCCGGCTTGACGCCAACAATCACAACAAAGCCAGAGCACTATATGGAGGAACTTTTACACAGCATCCAAGATCCGGGCTCAAGCATCAATCGTGACCAGTTCATGCGCTCCTTCAAGCACAGCATCAATCTGAAGCAGGTCGAGAGCGTGGACGCTTTCTTGCGTAAGTACTTGGTCGAATCGAATGAAATCAATAAGCGTGGGACTTTGGCCCACATCAAGACAATGCGCCAAATTGGCGAGAAGATTGAATCCGTCAAAGTGCAGATCGGAAGACTGGACAGCATCGAAGGCCGGTTCGCCACTGTGCGCAACCTTCACCAGCAGCGTGCATCCGCCAGAATCGTTCGCCTTACCTTGAACAAAGAGAATGCAGAGTCCGAGATCAACTCGATCGACGTGCTCATCGAGAATCTTCAGCAATCGATTATTGAGGGAGAGGATGCGGTTGTTCGTCTCATAAAGGAAGACGAAGGCAATAAAGCTGAAATTGAAAGCCTAATCGCTCAGCGCGCCTCAGATCCCGAGTTGCTTAAGGGCCAGCAGGCGGAAGAGATCCGTCGCATAAAGGCGCAGGCATTGAATGACGCAAACATGGCAATCACTCGCCTTGAGCTCGGAGTTCGATCTGCATTCAGCGGTGCCATCCCTCTTCTAGAGGTTTTAAACGAAGAGGTTCACGAAGCATCGGAGGTGATGAGAAAGCTGGACAACTTGGCAACGAACGGTCCTATTGCAGATCAGCAACTCTTGGAGCGCGCACTAAAAATTCTGGAATCCCTTCTCAAAACGCTTGGCATCTATGAAGAGCGCGCGCGCAGCGCTGTAGCGCGGTCGAAATCAGAGGTCGAGGCCGAGGAGGAGCGGCTTAAAGCTGCCACCAAGGGTGTTCGCCTGGGGCCAGACGACTCCATTAGCCAAGCCTTGGCTGTTTTCAGGAGCGAGGGCATCGAGGCTCAGACAGTATCAAGTCTCGTGCGAGTACTTGATACAGATTGGCAGGGGGCCATTGAGTCGTTTCTCGCTCGCAACCGTTTTGCGCTTGTGGTTAATTCAGGCCCAGAACGTGACGCTGTACGCGTCCTCAGGGCTTCACGCTTGCCATTGTATGGCGTGACCGTTGTTCAGCCGCATCACCTCAAGGACGACCTGAACAAGTCTTACCCTGATCGATCTGTGGCCTCCCTTATTGATGGTGACAACCCGATCGCCCTTGCATATCTCCAAAGACTTATGGGGGGACTGCGTCAGGTTGCTTCCGAAGAAGAGCTTGAACTGCACCCACGGTCGATGACAAAGGATGGAATGCTCAGCTCAAATGGTGGCACATCTCGCCTGCGCCTGGTTGAGCCAAGCCAATGGGTTTTCGGTGTCAAGATTAGTCAGGACGAGGTTCGATCAATCGAGGATTCGATCAAGCACAAACGTCAAAATCTCTTTAACGAGGAGCAGACCCAGAAGAAGGTCAAAACGGCCATGGCAGGCGTTCAGGGCGTGCTATCTTCTTTAAAAATAGAAGACTACCTCAGCGCAATCACAGTCAGAAACGCACATGAGCAACAACTTGCAGCGGTAGCCCTCCCAGTCTCTGGCAGCAACCGGCTCCAAGAGATTAACAATGCGATTCTGGTGGCGCAAGGCAAGAGCCAGGCTGCCTCGGGTAACCTCCTTGAGAAGTCGCAGGCATTAGGGGCGAATCGCACTCATATAGAGACAAAGAAGCAAGAACTTGCAAAGGCGCAGGCATACCTACTGCGCGTGGAATCGGACATTGTTCTGGCTCAGAACGATCCAGACCACGATCCCGAACTTTCGGCAAAGCTATACGAGGATTGCGAAAACCGCTCAAAACAGGAGGGGCCATTTGCAAGCCTGGAGTTCCTTAATATCAAAATCTCAAACGCTGATCGACGGATTGAGTCCGAGACATCCTCAGCGCTGGCTGAGTTCGTCACTTACATCAACGAACAGGCGGTAACCGTCATCGAGGAGCGTAGTAACTGGAGAACAGCCTATAACTGGATCTCCGCACAGAAAAACCTGCTCGAAACATCCACATTGGTCGCCTACAAGGATGAGGCTGACCGAGCAAAAGCTGCTGCTGAGCAGGCTTTCAAGAACGATGTGAAGTTCAAAATCCGCGAAGCGATCACCCGCGTTCGAGATGGCATAAAGAGCTTGAACGAGATACTCAAAAAATGTCCGGAGTTCAGCGGTGGGGAACGCTACAAATTTACCTGCTATGTCAACAATGATCACAAAGAGCTTGTGAAGCTAATCGAGAGCGATTCCGATGATTTCCAGGGCTCGCTACTGGACAACAACGACGAAGGGAAGAACAAGCTCGTAGAGCTGCTGGAGGCCTGTGAAACCGGCGAAAACAAGGGCAACAACCCCCTTGAGGACTATCGGCTGCTGTTCAACTTCGACTTGGAGATTCTCTCTAATGATGTTGCGGTCGACCAACTCAGCAAACGAATGGGCAAGGGCTCAAATGGTGAACACCGTGTTCCCTTCTATGTCATTGCGGGTGCTTCACTAGCTGCGGCATATCGAATCAAGGACGCCTCACTTCACCGTGGCGCAGGTGTTATGTTGATTGACGAAGCGTTCTACGCCATGGACGCCCCAAACACCGAGGCGGCAGCAGAGTTCCTGAGATCTCTGGGGTTGCAGTTGATCATGGCCGCCCCTGACACGGACATCGGCAAGCTCATCCCCGTTATCGATTCCTACTATGACGTTTTCCGACCAGAGAAAGGACCGGATGCCTTTGCTGATTTTATCCAGGTCAAAGAGCCCGCAAAGAAGCTTCTGCAGAGTGACATTCCTGAGCTCAACCCCGCTTTAATCCAGCGGCAGATCGATCTGTATCAAGAACAACGCAATGAATCCCGTCGCGCGTAAAGCCCTTGAGAAACTGTTTCGCTCGGCGGAGAACGCCGCTGCAAAGGATGCTCCTTCCTCGCGGGCTATCCAGCTCCAATTCTCCGAGGCCTCCTTCCCTGATTACCAGAGGTTCGGCACGCGAGCCACGAAGATTGAGTGCAACTCAGACCTGAGGCTTGCTCATCGCAGCGGTGCCATTGAGATCGACTGGGACGCTCGGGCGGGGGAGTTCGAACATATCAAGACCATCCGGCTTGTAGATGGCTTCGCCTTAGCGAATTTTCTTGGTGTGACATCTCGCTGGGATAGCGTTGCCTCGGCAAGCGATGCATTCGCCAGGCTAATTGTTTCGCACCCAGTCTTAACCCAAGTGCTTGAAAATTGGAAGCGCGGTGTAGCCGTGCGCTCCACAAAGGCAAGCAACGAGTCGGTGAAGGATTGGATCGATGCGGCACAAGTTGTCGATGTGTGCGCTGCTCCTCAAAACTCAAAGGACGACACCCCTATCAGATCTCTTAGCAGCAGGCTCTTTGGGGACAGCAAGCGCATCGAGGACCTTTGCGCCCTGATTGATGTTCTTGCACAAGGGCAAGTTGGTGGCTTATCGCGCCACGAAGAGGAAGTTTTCCAGCAGCTCGGCCTGGTGAAGTTTCCGCAAACAATGCTGGTCGCAGCCACTTCAGGCGCGGCCGTTTCCATTTCGCTTGGCAAAGCCGTGGTTGACCTTGCGCCTCCTTATCTGGGCGTCTACCCACCCGCGATAACCAACATCCAATCCTCATCCGATCCGATTACTCTTCTGACAATCGAAAACTTGACCTCGTTCCACGAGTCTCTGGCTACGCTGCACTCAAAAGCTGGGCAGAGAATACTTATCATCTACACAGGCGGGATGCCCAGTCCGTCGTGGCGTAGGGTTTACAAACTGGTCATGAAGAACATCCCGGCCGCTTCGCGAGTTTTTCATTGGGGTGATGTCGACGCCGGCGGTTTTCGCATCGCAGATGTTCTTGCGTCCGACTGCAATAAGTGTGGCAAAAGGCTTGAGCTCCACCTGATGGATGTCGCGCCAGCAGTTGCCCGCAAATCGCTCTCAGACGCGGAAATTCGATCAATTCGGTCGATTTGCGAAAAAAGAGGATGGGGCCGAGAGCTTGCCGCCATTGTGAAACACGGGGCAGCAGTGGAGCAAGAGTCCTTGGAGGTTTCTTTGCCGCATTAATTATAGTTAAATATAATTTATATTTAACTATAATTAAAAATCAGACTTCGAGCTTGTCTGACTGAAATCCCACTGTACCGTCGGGTCCTTGTCTACCCGCAAGCCCAGCCCTTGGTTTCGAGCGACAACCACGGCCTTCGCGCGTGAAACTTGGTGCGATCTGTGTCATGTCCACCATTGCGCAATCTTCCACTATGAAAACCGCATCCATTCAAGCGCTTTGAACAGATCCGGCCGGATCAAGGAAACTTGGTGCTTTCTCAGATCCGGATTAACCTGCCAGCGACTCAAGTTCATTTTTTGAGCGCGTAGGTTCTGCACCACCGACCGCAGCAAAGCATGGTCGCGCCTGAACTTCAAGAGCATCCGCCGATCCTCGGAAAGACGGCTCTTAAGTACCAATATCCGGCACTCCTCCCGAAACCGGTACTTCAACGCAGATCTGGACAGACCCACCTGCTCGGCGATATCCACGAGTCGCCGTGCGTCCCCTGTGTCGGCAATGATCACATCCAGCAGGTTCTTGATCCGCTCCCGCTCCTTGTAGCCCAATTGAGGTCTGGCTAGGCGTTGACTTGTTGCTGTGATCCGAACTAGCGTGGGCTCATGCAAAACGTCCACCGGCTGGGGCAGGAACATCGCCGCCGGCATCACCCGAGTCCCGAAACAAAGCCGCAAAAGCACCGCCAACGAGGGGCGCTCACCCTTCATCCAGCCCTTCAGTGCATACGGTTGCAGGCCAATATCCCGGCAAAGTTGCTTTCTATTGCCATCTGTAAGCTGGCGACAAAGCCGATCGACGTTGGATCGAAGGTTGGCCAACTCCCCCTCGGCTCCCAGCGCCAAGAGCCGGCTGACCATGTCTGCCAGGGCGCCGCCGCACCAAACAGAAAACTCCGCCACCTCACGCTCATCGAGCAAAAAACCATCAGGAGCACCTGCAATCAAGGACTGGCCGCAGCGGCCGCAATGAACTAGGCTGGGATAGCTCGGTAAAAATGGCTGCGTACAGCCACATGCTGGACATCGCTCACTCATGGCAACCTGGTGGACATGGCAGACGGTGTAGTAGTCGAAGGACCACACCAAAGGGTAATGCGGTCTTACGCCTTCCCTGGCTTGTTCGCACAAACAGGCATGGCACCACCGAGGACTTCGGCCTAGAAACCCCTCCCCATTTCTGGGGAGGAGCTTGGCAAGCGGCAAAAGCGTCATCCGCTCAGGTGGCACAGGCTGCCCACCACCAATCATCTCCACCATCATGTCGGCATAGCGCCCATGCCCATTGATCGTCCCACAGTCACGATCAAAGAAGGTCGAGACGCTCCACAGTCGCCTGTATTCCGCCGAATTGGATAAAAGGTGGCGTATCAACGTTCGAGGTCCAACGGAATGGGCCTGGGCCAACCTCACCACCCAGGAAAGCAGCCCTTCGGGCGCTTCCTGGCTGCCCTCCATCCTGAGCGGATAGAGGGTGGGCGACATGCCCGGCGCACAGTCGTGCGCAAAGGGGTCAGTCCCGCTTCTTGCCATGGCGGTCTCCCACAGGATCACGGCTCGGCTTGCGCTCGCCGATGCGGTGCCGGCCGAATTTGCCGCGGCCGGCTGCCGGCGATTTGAGAGCGTTCATGCGACCTTTGCCTTTGATCTCCATGTTGATGGACGAATCCTGCGACAGCAACTGTTCGATCTCCATGGCGTCCACGTCCAGGAGCAGTTGCTCTCCGATCAGGGCCTCCTTGGCGATCTCCAGGGCGACGACGTTGGGCGGTATGAACTGGAGGATGAACTCCTCCGTCATCTTCTTGCCCGTCCGTTGCGAATGCTGGAGCGCCAACAGCAGGAATCGCTTCAGGGAGCCAAAGCAACCCACCGTGTTGAGGTAGATCCGCTTCGCTCCCTGGGCGCTGAGCCATTCGAGGCGCTGATGCGTCGGGATATGGGCCAGAAGGTCGATGAGCGACTGGGAGAATTCAATGGATTCTTCCTCGCTGTTCTGGTCGTATCGCCTGAAATGGACGATATTCTGCCGGCGCAGCCAGTTGTTCCGGTCGCAGGAGGCGCGCACCAACTGGTAATCCCCAATCAGAACGAACCGGGCGGACGTCTGAACGGCCAAGTCCATCAGGATCTGCTGGCTGCGGATGCTCCCGGCCGGATCCGACTCCGGAAACAGGCGATCGGCATGGTTGATCAGGACGACCTTGGTCTGGCGGCGGTTCAACATGCTGACGGTGGCATTGACCAGCGTGTCGACACCCCGTTTGAGCGGGTCGGCGTAGGGTATCGGATGCGTCAGGATGAACTCGCTGGGGGGAACATAGATCTTGCGGTCGATCAGGACATCCCCGCCGCGGCGCAGAATCTCCGCCAGCAGGCGGTTCCAGTAGTCGGCGTCGATCCGGCCGGCCTGGCTGGGTGCCTCGAGGCCGATCACCGGGGTGATCGGCAGGACTTGGCCGTTCTCGTCGACCGTGGTCCGCACATCGCGGAAATAACGCCACAGCATGCGAGCCAGTTCGGTGGTGCCGACTCCCGTCGGTCCGACGATGGGCACAATTTCGCCTTTGCCGCTGAACTCGATGCAGTCGAGCGCCAGGTTGTAGGCCTGTTCCAGATGCGGATGGTCGATGATTTGGGATTCGAAGTATTCAAGCTGCTCCTGGGGAGTGGCGTGGAGCAGGGACGGGGCAAATTTGGGTTCGATGTGCATGATCAGGAGTTCTCGAAGGATTTCTGGGAGATGGATTCGAAGGCGAGTTCGAACGCCGATTTGCCGGGGATCCGGCCGGGCCGTGCCGCAGTCGGCTCCAGGAGGAGGCTGCCGTCGTCCGCCGGTGCAGCAAGCAGGCCGACATCCCGGTCGGTGGAGCGCAGCTCCCGGTCACGCGCCTGCTGCACTTCCAGCTTCAAATTCGCCTCGCGTTCGCGTACCGTGCGCAAATAGGCCCCGAGTGCGGCCGCACGGTCCTTTTCTCGGATGCCGGTTCGGGAATTGATGGCATCGATCTCCAGAGAGATGGCCTCAATTTCCTTTTCAGTGCGCCCGGCCAGCTCATGGGCGTACAGGCTGCGGGCCTCGATCCAGCCGGATCGCCCCATCACAAAGGCCCGGGAAGCATCGAAAGGGTCATACCGCACGGGCATATCCTGTCCGACATAGTCGAGCAGGCCATCGGCAAAGTAGTCGATCTTGTTGGCCTTGAACGAGCCGTCCCGCTGGATCTTGGAAGTGCCTTTGACGGTTGTCGGCATCGTGGCGATCAGGAAATTGCGGTCGTAGGCAATGAGCGTGTGGGTCCGCGCCCCCGACTGCAGGAAACCGATCTCCATCGCCACGGAAGGACTGATGCCCAGCGCCGGGTGTTCCACCGCGTGGTAGACCTTTGACAGAAAGCCCTCGAACGCCTCCCGAAAGGCCCGCAGATTCCATGCAGCCAAATTGCGCGGGTCGTGGGTTTGCGACATGCTCCGCGGCGACTGCAGGGCCTTGTTGTTGCCGTGCAGCACGTGGGTGAACTCCGTGTTCTGCAGGCCGAAGAAGCGCTCCATGATGTTGCCGAAACGCGGGTGGCTGGCCGGACGCATCCGCTTGTGCACCCCCAGATAGGCCAGAAGCTGCTCGAAGTACGTCCCCTTGAACTCCGCCCCCTGGTCGACCACCACGATGCGCGGCATCCGGCCGTGCCGGCGCACGCAATCGCGAATGACCAGCATGCAGGAGCGATAGCTGGGGTCGTCGAACGTGATCACCCAAGCCAGGATCATCCTGGTGAACGCATCGATCATGACCGTCAACCAGGCCTTTCCCATCAGCGTGCCCGTGCTTTCATTCACGAACTGAAGGTCCAGAACCGTGTGGTCGATGTGCGCGATCTCAAAAGGACGCGTGCCGTGCTTGGGTGTCTCCCGGTTCAAGCTGATAAAGGGAAGCTCCAAGTTGTAGCCGGCTTTTTCGCCTTCACGGGCTTTTTTGAGCTCCTCCGGGGTTGCCTGCCGCTTGATCTCCGCGATGAACGTCTTTTTGCTGGGAGCGACCAGCCCTTCCGATTTGCAGGCATCAACAACCATGGCCCAGCAGGCAAAAATCCCTGGCGCCGCGTTGGATTTGACCTCGTCTTCAATGACCCGGTGCACGATTTCCAGCGTTCTGGCATCCAGCCGCCGGGTGCGATTGCCTCGATGGCGGATGGTCGGAAGCAAGCCGATGAACTCGTTGCCGTACTCGGCATGCCCTCTGCGCGCCATGGCCTTCCATTTCCGAATCCCTCGCCTACTGCACTGGTAAGTCTCTCCAGGTGGGCACAACTCCGGATGGATGCAGTAATACCGATGCATGGCCGACTTGACATCTCCTGCGGAGGAATGACGTAGGACTTCGGCCGCAGCCAGCGCGCGGGGATTGGCGACCTCCCGGGTTCCGGCGATTGCACCATTTCGAACCAATCGCTCAAAATCCGCCAGTTGCAGGTTCTGCATCGCTCCCGTGCCCATGCGCAGGAAGATTTCCGTCTCCCCGACGTTGAGGACTTCGCAGGCTTTGCCGTCCCAGACCAGCGCCTCACCTGCAACCGGCTCGACCTGGTGGATGGCGATATCCGGCGCGGCCAGCATGGCCGGCAGCCAGAGCTCGCTGGAGTCCATCAGCGCCCGAGTCGCAAAGACCCGCACTCGATGCGGTTCCTTCATCAGCGGAAATGCTTGCAGATCCACGTGCAGCAGCTCATCGGCGATCAGCTTCAGGATCGTGTCGGTGCTCAGGCCCATGTCATTGACCAACAGATCGCGCAGCCAGCACCAGCCGTCCACCCCTATGTACTGCCGCGCCGCCTCAAGCTGCTCTTTGGACGGTATCGGGCAGTCATCGCGGTAGTAATCGGACAAGTCCGCAATGTTCTGGGTGGTGATGGGATCGGAGTCGGCGGAGGAGCGGACGGCAAAACCCAGCCCGACGCTATGTGCATAGCGCTCGGCAGCCGGGCAGCGCCAACGCCCCTGACTGTCCCTGATGTATTGGGGAGAGGGGCGTGCTTCCTGCTCCCTCAGCCAACCTTCGGCTTTGCACTCCACCCAGCCAACGAAATCGTCTGCCAGCAGGAAGAAGTCCGGGGTGTAGAGGTGGGTGTTCGTCTTCCCGTTGTCATGGACATGGATCTTCTTGATTGACGGCGGCTGGTCGTAGAACTCGTAGGTGGCTTTGTCGTGGTCCCATTCGTAGATCGCCGCCAGCTCGGTTCGGCTCGCCTCGGCCTTGATCACGCAACCCATTTTTCGGCTGGCGTAATGGGTGACGACGTTGTGCGTCCCGCTGCGAACGATGCGCGAGGGAGGGCTTTGCCGCACCTGGCGGATGGTCGCGACGGCAAAGTCGCTTAGCTTGTGTTGTCGGCACAGATCGGCCAATTCACTTTCGGTCAGCATTTTCAGGCTCCTGAAATGCCACTCCGGGGAACGACAAACCGACACAAATCGACAGACGAAGGAATCCCCTAGCGCATGACTTGACACATGCGACTTAAGTCATATACTTTGAAGCGTAATCACCGAAGCAATGACTGCTGAGGAAAAAGAGCCTGGGTCCTGACCGACCCGGGCTTTTTATTTCTGGCTGTTTTTGTGCGTGTCTGCTCTCCTTCGTAGCGGTTGGTAAAGCCCGCGCACGATGCGCGAACACCAAAGCACTTGCCTTGGCACAAACCAAACTACGCTGACTTCTTATTTCGTCAACCGAGTAAAATCGGAAAGGAAACAAATTAAGTATTTCTTTCCTGTATTTTGAAACGAGAAACTCCATCCAAGCGAGGTCGACCATCCACGCCACTGTTAGAGCGGCTGCGTGTCATTGTTTGGAGCCATCACGTCATGACTGCTTTCGGTGCGACGCAGGCAGATCAGTTTGAGAAACTCATTTCAAAATCCCATCGCAGCATTCACCTGTCCAGCGGACAATGGCCTAGATACCTACGTGGCGATGTGATGCCTCAGGGCAGCTTGGAGAGACACAAGGCGAATCTGGTTGCACGTCTGGATCGGATCCACCAAGGAACAGCTGAAATCTTCTACCACCCCATCTGGGAGTTGCTCGATTTCCATCGCTTACTTGGGCCAGGACAGCTGCGGACGCTTTACATGTCCATGGACGAGACGGTTTGGACGCACTTTGTGAATTGCAACTGGGACGAGAGCGGAATGCCTGATGGTGGAGCCACCCCATTCTGGAAAATTGATCGCAATGCGGCAGATTTACAGAGGAACTGGTCCCAGATTCCTGGATTTGACGGACTGGCGGTGTGCCTCATTGAGGCCAGGATGGGCTACCTTGCTCAGGATGAAGTGAGATTCACTAACGCAATACTTGCCGCATCTTCGAAGCTGGTAAAGATGGCCAAAGCGCCAGAATTTCAGTTTCAGAAACAGCTTTCTGCGTTGCTGGCTCTGGAGCAGATGTGCTTGTGTCTCGCGGAGCACTTGATTGTTTTAACGCGTGACCCCGAAGAAAATGACGATCAGTTGAGCCTCATGGTTCTGCACCTAAGCGATAAGTGGCGCCAACGCGTTCAGGCACATCTTGACTCACTGACCAAGCCAGCTGGTGCATTGTTTGCCAAGTGGGTCAACGGCTTAGTTAAAACCGAATACTCCTGGTAACGTTTCGCAGATTTGAAATGGGCCGCAATGCAGCCCATTGAGGAATGGCTTATTCATTGCGGGGCAGGTGTCAGTTATCCACCTCACGCATCAACGTGGATGAAGCTTGATCTCGAAAAAACCGCATACCTATATGGCCAACTAAGGCTTCTGGAGAACCACTAATAGCGGTGCAGCGCGATTTTTTGATTCCCCCAGCATTTAGTCTTGCTTTTGACAGATGCTCTGTGCGACGATTTCAAAAATTGTGCGCCAACAGCATGTCGAATAAAACCATGCCCCCAGTTTCTGCCAGCAAGATCCGGTCTCCACCTAGTCTTGCTGAAGTAACAGAATTTGCAATCCACGTGCTAGGCACGCGTGAACTGGCACAAGCCTGGCTAAACACGCCTGCTTTGGCCCTGGACGGACAGCGCCCCGTCGATTTACTAGGCAACGAGACAGCGACTCAGTCCGTCATGGACCTATTGATTCGTATTGAATATGGGGTGTACAGCTGAGGCACCCAGACTGCTGAATACCAATCTTGAACCCACTTTCATGCCTACCTCCCCATTTAGGGAATGACCATTGACATGGACAACCGTAGCGCTGCATGAAACCATGAAAAGCAAGAAGAGCAAATCACCGAAAAAATGGTCGTCGGTCATAGATCGGCGCGGCATGGTTGCGCTTCCACCCAGTGCCACGGAGTTTTCCATTGGTTCCCGAGTCTTTTTCTGGATTCAGGATGCGAGTATTCAAATCAGCCAAGAACCTAAGGTGTTGCCGAATGGGCGCTATTGCACGCGGCGGGTGCGGCGAGTCTCCACAGCCAAGGGAATCACTCCAGTCAATGGAAGCCGCAGCATAAGGGTGCCGTGAATCGGAACTGAATTGACATCCCGCACTTCTTGAGGGCGGGTAAGCCCCGTTGATTGCCTGATTCAGGCGGGAATTACCACCTGCCAGCGGCCTCTCCCGACCCGTTGCGGACGGTAGACCGATTTGCTTGAATGACCGGTTGAATCCGCCTCCGCCAGCGGATGCTGTCATTTAGTTTGTCCTTTTGAGCAACTGGACCAGGCCAGAAGTGAACATTCAGGGACCGCCAGAGTCGAGCGTACTCCGCAGCATTCTTAACTCCACGCATAGGTCTTGTCTTTCTGCCATAAGACGCACCCCACGCCCCGTGCAATTGCTTCGGCAGCAGCGACGGTGAGAGCTTGTTCAAAAAACATGGGCTTATCGGTCCAAACTTCGTCAATATGGTCGCTACCATCCGGAAAAGCACAGACCTCCGCGAGGTGGGAGACATCGAAAGCCAAGTCTTGCCCGATTTCCTCTGTGATGAGCAGCATGTACCGGCGTGGAAGAACAGCGTCTTCAGTTCGTTCTCGAGCGCCGTTGATGAGGCTCAGAATTTCCTTCTGGAACAGGTCGGTGGCATACCGATGAATCGAAACGCTAGTCTCCTCGGGCTGCTGTCGCACCCACTTCCACCACTCAGCGTGCGTGACGGGAATCGTGATGAATGGCTTCAAGTCGCATTCAGACCTCGCTCGAGCCTCTTTCGTCATCCATTCGTTGTGGTCGGCAGATGAGACCACCAGGGCGTGACGACGCTTGAACTCGGTCCACTCTTGGCGGTTGAGGCTGGCGAACACAGTCGCAACAGGTGGCGAAGATGTGATGCCGGTTGAGTTGTTTCGAGGCCTTCCATTAATGAAGAACTTAGATTTCTGTCCCATCGGCGGGGTAGGCATCACGTAGGTCACCCCGCCCGACTGGAACGAGATGTCCACGACCGGCCCTTTGGTGTCGTGGGTCGCCGCGGGCTCGCGCATCAATGCGGTCATACGGTCCATGGCGAGCACTTTCCAAGCGTCCCGCAGCGCATCAAAATCCAAGAAGGGCTTATCTAGGTGAATGGGGATGCAGTCGATTGGCCAGAGGAAGAAGCTGTCGAATGTGTCGCTGTAGAAGTAGGCGCCGGACACAACTACGGCATCAATGTCGCTGGAGTCGTTTCTCGCGCGCCTAGCCACCATTTCCGTCAGTGCGCCATGACTCAAAGATGAGTAGCCATTGTTGATGACCCAAAGCACAGTGCTCGTCGCATTGTGCTCGATCCGGGATTGCTGAAGTTGCTGCCGCGCCGAACTGACAGCAGTCTTTACTGGGCCCTCTACAATTCTGTCGTAGGTGCGTTGACCTTGTGCATCGAGCAAGCCTCTGTTAAGTACGATGGTGGGGCGGGTGGGAAATCGTTCACGGAAAAGCTTCGTGAGCTTTTGTTGCCGCTCCGGCTTGTCCAGGCCCTCATCTTCCAGAATTTTTAGTTCGATGACGCTGGAGCCGAGGACGAAATCGGCACCCCTTAGGCTTCGTCTGTCAGCATCCGGGTGCGCGCGCTTTCCTCCAGCCCTGATGACAACCGTCTCAACCTCAGCTTCCGAAACTCGCTGAATCCGGAAAGACGGAATGCCTGAGGCCGGCTGAGTGCGAGTCGCTTGATTCATTTTGCGTCTGAGGTCGCTAAATTTACTAGGATGCGCGGCGCTGCGTCATCTCGTCGAGGCTTCGTAGGACTGCTGCAAATGACGGGTCAATTACGTCGATTGGGATGAACGGGTCCTCTATGGGCCGCAGACCGGCAACGTGCTCCACGACTGCATTGTGAAACGCCTGGGTTCGCACCAATAGTTGGTTGAGTTTGGCTTCCATGGGTGACCATCATATGACCCGCGTGGCCAGCGGCCAGGCGTAGCTTTTCTAAAAAAATGCACCAGACCGGCAGGAGGCCGACCGGAAACTCTCCTTCGCCGAATCTCCGGCGCTTCTTCAGAAAGAGAGTCTCGTATGTCCAATGCCAAGTCCACCCCCATGACCCCTGCCGCCCGCAGCCGCATCGCGAGTGCGACCGCCAAAACCCATGGTGGCCAAATCCCCGCAGGCAGCTTCGCCTCGCGCGCCGATGCCGTCGTGCAACGTCAAGTGGCCACAGGGGGGAGGTCCCAGGGCAAGAAGAACTAAAGGGTGCCTGCGTCGCGCTCCCGCGATGCCTGCGTTTGCCGGTACACCTCGGTGTACCGGCTTTTTATCTGCGCTTGAGCCGCATCCCACGTCGGCGGCTCCACTCGAGTGCCCGCACGCAACAGGTCGACCAGGAAAATCAGCATTCGCGCCACAAAATACCCCCCCTCCAGCGTGCGCTTCATCGCCCTGGGTACCCCAGTCAGCACCGGCGCCAGGGCGTCGAGCGGCATCAGTATCTGCCGTGATGCCGACCACTTTTTGAGGGTGTCCACCTTGATGAAGGGGTCCTTCTTGTTCTCGCCCTTGTAGCGGACGTCCAGCTTAAAGAGGCGCTCCGCCAGCTTGGCCAGGCTCTGCGCGCCGCTTGCCTGAACGATCTCACCGAGCCAGTGCCCCATGGGCCGACGACCCGGCGCAAGCAGGCTGAGTACGGTCCAAACTTGGGCATCAGGGTCGCCAACACCGGAACTCCCCCACAGTGCTTCGAAATGCGCTATGCCATGCAGAAACTCCTCGATGAGCAAGAAGGCGGGCAGGGTCAGCTCAGGGTTGAGTCCTCGCCACGCGTTCTGGCCTGCATGTACTCGCGATTGAAATGACACCCTCTCGGGCGACGCCCGACCGGCCAACTCATGTTCCCCAAATCGCGCATAAAACGCCTCGCGCTCGACGAGGTAGGCCACGACCTCGTCATACGAGGTGTCTGCTGCAATGTCCGGCAATGGCCCGATCGAACGTTGGTAGAGGCGCCAGGGCAAGGCCGGCAGAAGGGTTGGGTCGGCGAGCTCGCCGCGCAGCAGTTGGCTGGTGGTTTCCGGTTCCAGGAACGGAGCGAAGGCCGCGGCAATTTCCCTGACCGTCTTGTCCCTGGGAATGTGCTTGCCTTCCAGGATGTCTGCGGCCTGCCGCATGGTTTGATGCAGCAGAGGACTGAGCCGTCGCGTCAGGTTTTCCAGGCCATGACCCCAGACGATGCGCGAGAGCATGTCAGGGTCGGGTAGGCACAGTGCGACCGTGCCCGGCACGACGCATTCCAGCCCGAACAGCTCAGGGGCGCGGGCCAGGGGAACGGTGCCTTGATGCGGCCGGTCCTGCACCGCCGTCGACGTACGGCCGGCGACTTCAACGTCTTCAACAATGCGGGATTCGCTGCGCTCCATCGGGTGGGAAGTTTACGTCAAGGGGGTTGACGCCTACTTCGAGTTTCTCCCTAGCTGCAACATCCCTCGAATGACCCCACGAAGAAAATATTGCTTATCCTGAGTGTGGCCTTTGAGGCAAAAGACCAACGTTGAACATAGGGGCACCCCGCGCCACTTGATAAGCAGCAACCAACTGCGCCACTGTGCCCCTTTGGGTCCCCATAGGAAATTTTTTAGAGATACGCTAAAGTGATTGTCATGAAAGAACTGACACCTTGGTTCAATGCCAAATTGCATTCTCCATCCCGGGAGGGCTGGTATGACTGCAAGGAGTGCAATGCGCGGCATTACTTCAAAAACAACCTTTGGTACAGGAACAAGAAATCCCTCCGTGACGGCCCCATGACCATCCAAAAGATGCATTGGCGAGGCCTTAGTCGGCCATCATTGGCAAGCCTATTAGCTCAATACGATCCCTGTTTGCATAGATCAGAAGAAGAGCAGGTCTGGCTAACCATGGCGCCGGTTGGAATGGAGTTTGGCAGCCCAGACTTTGAGAGGCTCATGCGCGAATCCATGAATGATTTGAAGGATGGGAAAGTAAAGCCCTACAATTTTGGTAAGAATGTGTAGTTAAGTTGTGTGCGCTGGGTATGGTCGCACGATGACTTGCCTACCATGCCCAAGTGCCGCTCCGGTCAGATCCTTGGGACGCCGTGGTACAGCCCCTCGGCCAAAGTTCGCAAGTGCGCCACCAGGGTGCGCACGTCACCATCGGTGATCGTGACCTTGCGTCCCAAGAGTGATGGGGCACAGCCCGTCTTGCTAACGTAGTCGGCGTCGATGATGCCCAGCTTATGGGCCAGCAGGTGCCGCTTCTGGAACTGCGCGGTGACGAAGCCCCAGGCAGCGGCGTCGAGCGGACCTGCCAAATCGAACCCGGTTTCGCGCAGCAGCTTGTCCTTTGCGCCCTCGATGCTCTGAAACGACACCTTGAACGGTTGCGTTGCGCAGTGTTCACGGCCAAAGCCGTCGAAGCAGGAGACGGCATCTTCCAGGGCATTGCCGATCAGCTTCGTCGCGAGATTCGCCGGGGCCGCCTGCGCCAGGTCGAGCGTCTTCAACACCAAATCGAAGTTCGCGTTGACGATCTGCAGCGAGTTGTGGACCCCGCAGTCGGGACAGAAGCCGAAGGCTCCATAGATCGTGTACTCCATGGTGCAGGCCGCGCAGGTGACCCGCTCTTCCAACTCTTCTTCCCGATAGTACGCAATCGGCGTCGGGCTGCCCTTGACCGTGAAACCGATAGAAATCATCGCGCGTGGATCGGGCCGGCGTTCCAGCTTCTTCAACTGCGCCAGGAACTGGCCAGAGAGCTGATGCATGGCGACCGACTGCGCGTACTCGATCTGCTGCTTGGTCCAGAACTCCTTCTGCGGGCCGGTGTGGTTGCAGTAGGGGCAATGACAGTCGGGCTCGCCCGGCAGGCCGGTGCCGAACTTGATCTTGAAATGCTTCTCGCACGTCGGGCACTCGCGCCCGGTGTAGCCATCGGCGTCCGGGTTGATCGTCACTTGCATGATGTCCCCCGGTCACTCGTCTCCGGGCCATCCGATGCTGGTGTTCTCGGCTAGCCTAAGCTTAGTGTGCTCGCCCGTCTTCGGGGTCGCTGTGATCGACAGCTGTGAAGTGGGGATACCCCACTCGCTCGTCATCTGCGCGCCGAGTTCCTTGATGGTGAAGCCGCTATGGTGGAGCCGCCAGAAGGGGCCGACGTTGTCGTCCTCATCAGATGCCTCTTGCAGCAGTTGCTGCTCGCCGACTTTCATCGACGTGACCGTGGGCGGATCGCTACGCCGCACGCGCAGCCGGACCTCGACCGGCTCCGGTACCGTATTGGGCAAGAAGGCCAAGCTGGCGCGGTATGGCTCCAGCGCACGCCGGATGAACATGATGGACGGGGCGTATTTCTTCACGGGCTGTACGGCCAGCAGTTCTGGCAAGTAACGCGCCTTCAGCTTCTTGCCCCGAAATTCACCGTTCTTGTCGAAGTACGCCTCGAATAGCATGCCGTTCAACAGGTGCAGTGTGGCCTCTTCGTCGTTGAGCTTTGCCAGTTCGCGGCGCAGGTCGGTCATCACGCTCATCGCCTTGCGTTCGCTGCCGCAGGCGCATTGGTACAGGTTCCTGCCCAGCACGAAGATTGCGTCAGCCGAAAGTTTGGAGAGGTCCAATTCCAACAGGCTCTCCACGGCGGGCCGTTGCGTCGGCCAAGTGTAGGAGCGCATGGCCTGGATCAGCTCATCGACGGTCGATCCGCGCCGGGCGGCGAAGTCGGCATCCGCCTTGGCGCTGTCGGAATACGCGAACCGCTTGCTCAAGGTGACACCGGACCGCACCAGCTTTTCGACGATGAGATCGGCCAGCTGTTCCGGCGTCTTCTTAGTCAGGTCGATGTGCCCGGTGGTTTTGAGCAGGCCGGGAATCTCGGCGGTCTTGTCGAACAGAGCGGGCAGGATGTATTCGCTGCTTTCGCTGAACGCGCGCGCCTGGGCGCTGCGTCGCTCATGGTTCGTCCACAACTTGTCGCGATAGGCCGCCGACACGAAGATAACCGTGTAGATGGCCTTCTTCTGATAGACCTCCGAGAGGTGCGCGTACAGATCCTTGCCCCACAGGTCAGCTTCTTCGAACAGGTCGTAGAAAACTTCGACGCCGGCAGCCCTGAGCTGGATAGCGACCTTCTCGACGTAGTCGCGGTCTTCGCCAGCAAAGGACAGGGCAACGTGGTAGTTCGGCATAATGATTTCCCTCGGTTGTTTTATCCGCGCACTCATCCCATGAGCCGGGCGGGTAGTCGGTGCATTACCTTTGGCCGTTGTGCTGCAGTCGGCCTAACTTAGCCAGATTTGTGCCGGCGCGGGGCGGGAATGCGGCGAAGAATCGCTCGCACATCCCCACCTTTGCCATCGTTGACGCTGCTGATCGGCAATCGTAACTTGCGATGGCGGGCGCCGGATACATATACCGCCCGAAAGCTGCCGCCGGCCAACGGCAGAAACTGGCCAATTCTGTTGAAAACTCGATTTTGAGGGCGCGTTCTAAAGATTTCGGGCTTTAAAGGCCATTTGATTTTCAGCTGACGGTGTGCCATGTGCCGCCCACCCGAATGCTGCCACGATCTAGGTAGATGCCTTGATGAATGCATCACTCTTTGCATTGCTGGTTGTGACGACAAACTCGGCGATTTCTCTAGTCCCGGAAATTGGAGTTTTTCAACAGAATCGGCCGATAGTTGACGCCCAGAACGGCCTGCTATCGGCCAGCACATACGATCACTTTGGGAATCGCCGATCCCTATAACGGACATAAGGCTAGTTGGTCAGCAATAGCTGTTCGGGTAGTCAAATTCACTGGAATCAGTGTTGGAAGCATATCCATGCCGGAGGGAACCATAAGCGTGCCGAAAATGCAGAAAAAACGTGCGGCCAAAGATGCACCAAGAGTACCCTCTGAACATCTAACCCATTGAATTTATTCTGGAATCTCTGACATGCGGAGATAGCAGCAAGGCATAGGCGCCTCAAACTCGGGTGGAAGCATAAGTGTTCCGGCCCTTTTGGGAAGCATAAGTGTGCCGAGGCGGCACGGTTATGGTTCCAGTGACAAGGCAGGCGTCGGATAGGATAGACCGCTGGCCTGCCCGGAGGGGATCGAACCCCCGACCCACAGCTTAGAAGGCTGTTGCTCTATCCAACTGAGCTACGGGCAGAGATCGTGAAACAAGAAGATGGTCGGGGCGATACGATTCGAACGTACGACCCTCTGCTCCCAAACCAGTCACGTATTCCTTATAAATCAAGGACTTACGCAAACATTTTCTAACCACGAAGTCTTAATTGTGCCACTGACTTCCCTCTGAGATGAGATAAGCGTTAGAAGAATTTGGATTGTCTGATCCGAGCCCTTTATGAGAAATAAAAAAACTCGCAGAAGCGAGTTTTTTTATTCTGCCTTGTGCATTGGCCCATGTCATCCGAATCGCTTCCTTATCCATCCTTGAAGATCCGTGTAACGAACTACCGATGCGCTTTCGGCAAGCAACAAAGCGGCTTGCTTCATATCGGAATCATTTGCGGACTCTTCCAGAACGACCGTACGGAATGAACCTTCGACTCCAGCATTTTTCAAGTCAACCATGCGGCCGAAACCAGCGTAAACGTTTTTCCAATCAATCTTGCCCTCGTCACTAACGGCAATTGGCTGGATATACACCAGAGCACTATCCCCCCTAACGGCTAAAGGCAGTTCCAGCTGATGACCACTAGCTCCTTTAATGCTCACCTTCCTAAGTAACCTATCCCCTACAACTTCTTCTAAAGCAGAGGCCACCACCTTCACAAATGAATCAGTTCTATTCTTAGGTGTCCACTGACTCTCAAAGTTAGCCACGGCAAGCGCAGCACCTAATACGGAAGATAGACCACGCCCCAAATCCTCTTCGGAAACAAAACTTGCTATCTCACCGCCATCTGACAATGAGACTCCGGGTCCAGCTGCTCGACGAACAGCGTTTAGTTTGCTAAGCGACAGGTTGATCCCCATCGAAGAAGCGTGCATAAATGACTCACAGTTATCTGTGATGCGATAGCCATTAGTCATTTTTTCAAGATAAAGGCCAACAAGCTGGCCATCGTTCCAATAGTTGAACGGCGACCAAATTCGCAGCGTCTCACCGCCCAGGTCAAGACACTGAAACCCAAGTTTGGAAATGTAGTTCTGACAATTCATCTGAGATCCAACTCTGGCTGGTTATGGTCTGGATGGGAGAAATCTGCATTGCCAATAGCAGCTTTCTTCAGGAATACCCGCCACATGATGTGGGGCTCTGCTTGCGGTAAATCTATTGGCTCCGCATATCCATGTCCGTCCTCCGACCAAGTGTGTTCATGCACCCCACCAATCAACTGCTTGTAAAACGGTCTCCCTTTACCAAAGTTATTCATGTGCATTAATGTCGGCTGCACATCAATCGCATAGATCCGGTGTTCCCGATAAAACAAAGAAAACGTCCATTGCTCAGGTATCGCTTTCTGTTGCTTACGCCATTGGCAAATCACAAACAACTGCTCAGCAACCTCCAGTTCGTCAGAGAACTGAACAGCCATCCGAGCCTCTAGCCAACCTGCATCCATTCGGCCGAGTTTTGATCGCCAAGTCATATCCGACAAAAGGACCTTATGACGATCAATGACGGCTTGTACTTCTTTGAGTGTGATCAAGTTTTCCCCCTGCGCGAATCGTAGCAACTACGACATCACTTAGCTACAGCTACTTCACGGGGGTATTACGATTTGCAGATACGCAAATGAAAAGAAGCGAATTTCGCACGGATGAAACCCGTTAGAAAACTGCCTGTAATTTAAGCAGTGCCGATTTTGAAGAAAGTCTTTCAAAATCAATGAGTTAGATGGTCGGGGCGATACGATTCGAACGTACGACCCTCTGCTCCCAAAGCAGATGCG
>ERZ1292640.875-Hain-H43-02um-R1-875-length-24977-cov-7_pt1 | contig 24977 bp, 17 predicted proteins | sample MGYA00564404_ERZ1292640 | MGnify/ENA primary metagenome ERZ1292640 (study PRJEB36523, sample SAMEA6512636) | groundwater metagenome | collected 2019-01-08 | study: AquaDiva: Metagenomics assemblies of 32 groundwater samples | reverse complement strand
AAGTGATGATCACTTCACCTTCAATAGCTTGGCTCACGCCAAGCATTGGCCCTGAATTCCCCCGAATTCAGAGCGGCCGCGAAAGGCTTTTCTTACATTTGTGGCCACACCAGATTCGTGAGGAACATCCTTTGGTTCAAAGGCACAAGACCTGGCCGGCCGGACAACGAAACTCTCCTCATCCGGGTTACGCGACCAGCCAGCTCAAAATGGCTTTCTGGACATGGAGCCGGTTTTCGGCCTGATCGAATATCGTGGGCGCATGCGCTTCAAAAGTGGCGTCATCAATCTCCTTGCCCCGGTAGGCCGGCAGGCAATGCATGACCAGCGCCCCGGGTTTGGCCAGGTGAACCACAGATTGGTTGATCTGGTAACCGGCCAACTCCTGGAGGCGCTGCGCAGACTCGGCTTCTTTGCCCATCGAAATCCACACGTCGGTATAAAGAAGGTCTGCTCCGCTGGCCGCTTCGCGCAGATTCTCGGTGCAGACAATCTTTCCGCCGGCCCGCGCGAGGAGGGCAGGGGCGGGCTGGTAATTCCGGGGAGCGGCAATGCGCAATTCAAAACCGAGCTTGGCCGCCGCAAAGAGCCAGGACGTCGCCACATTGCAGGCCCCATCGCCGATAAAGGTCACCACCTTGCCCTGCATCGAGCCGCGCTTTTCCTGAAAGGTAAACAGGTCGGCCAGAATCTGGCAGGGATGTTCCACATCCGTCAGAGCGTTGACCGTCGGAATGTCGGAATAGTCCGCAAACTCCTCGACATCGGCTTGGGCAAAAGTCCGGATAACCGCGCCGTCAATCATTCGGGCCAGAACCCGCGCCGTGTCCTTGATCGGTTCGCCGCGGCCCAACTGAATCTCACTCGCGCTCAAGAACAAGGCTTGGCCGCCCAACTCGCGAATGCCGACCTCAAATGAGACGCGCGTGCGGGTGGACGACTTGGAAAAAAGCAACGCCCAGGTTTGTCCGGCCAGAGGCTTGGGATGCGAGGTGCGGTCGCGCTTGAAGCCCGCCGCCGCCTGCAGAACCAATTCCATGTCCGTCTGGGACGTTTTTTCGATGCTCAACAGATGTTTCATGACGTGCAATTCGCTTCGGGAGCGTCCCCGAAAAACCTCTTCATAACGCAACTCTGCCGTTCCGTCACGAACGAACAACATCTTGCGAACGTTGATAGGCGAGGTCTGGCCAGGTCTCACGTGGCAGCAGCGGCAAGCTGTTGAGCCTTTGCGGTCCCCAATCGCAGGATGACGGCCCATCAAAGACTATAAGCCTAACGCGTTAAATCCCGCTTTCCGCGCCGATCGTTCGGTCGGAGGACGTTTGCCAGTTCGACGGCCAGCAAAGCAGTGAACCGCCGCTGGCCGTGCTCGTTCAAATGCGCGCCGCTGGCAAACAGACCGTCCGGCAGCGTCGCCGGGAGGTTGGTGAGCAAATGGTCGGCCTGGAGCCATTGGTTCCATTGCCGCAGCAGCTCGGTCTGCTTCGTCCGGTAGTCGCGCCCGACGTGAGTTTCGGGCACCGGCATGAGGCCGGCCACCAACTGGACTTCGGGAGGCAGGCGGGCGCGAAAATGGCGGCTCTCCTGCCCAAAAGCCGGCGAGAGGAAATAATTCGTTTCCTGGGCGCGTCGCACCGGATTGTAAGTGCCGGGATCAACCAAAGAACCATGATGGACCGTCAGGTAGTCGCGCATCGCCGACGAAAACCCGTAAAAGCCCGTCCTCTCCCCGTTTAACGGCACTGCCAGAAGATAGGTCAACAGATGCAGCCGGAAGAGACGCATTCCCAGCAGTTCAGATATTCTGTCGGGAGGTTGTTCCGCAGGTGGCCCGGTGAGCCCGTCGGAGAGACTCCGCCACAGCGTTGCGAAATAGGAATTGTCATCTTCCTTTTTGAGTTTCTGAGGTGTGACGAGCAAGACGGCCACGCGGACTTGCTCAGGGTTATGAATCAGGAATTGGTTGAGTGCTTCTTCATAAACGTCCAAGCCCAGCCCGATAATGAGCGCCAGGTTGATGACCGGCGGTCCTCCCGGCAGGCGTTCAGAGAGTTGGAGCGCATCCACGCCGGCCATGCAGGAGGAGTCGCCGATCAAAACGATTTCGGCGTCCTGCTTCGATTGGCTGGCTCTGCTTTGGTGAAAGAGAATCGTCTTGTCCGGATCCAGGATGGGCTGGGGCGGCGGCAGCAGCCCGAGCGCGTTGCCGGCGTGGATCAGGATCGAGCAAAGAGCCAGGGCCAGCAACGGCGGCAAAATGAGCCTGGCCAGATCGCGCGCCGTCCAGTCGTAGGTGTGACTGCTCATATCGACTCAGAATTGAAAGTAGATAAAGGGCGCTGCTTCGCGCTTCCAGAACAGCATCGTGCCGTAAAGAAGAGCGCCTTGCAGGAGGCCCTTTTGCCACAGTGGCAGCGTGAGAACGGCTTCCGGATTGCCCGTCCGATGCTGCCAAAGTTGCATCAATACCAACGGGCTGGCCAGCAGCGCCAGGTTTGTGACGTAGGGTTTCCACCAAGCTGGCACGGAGAAAACCGCCAGTGCCTGTGTGAACGCCAGCACTTGATCCGCCGAGCCGGCCCGGAATAACATCCAACCATACAGCACAAAAAGCATCGTCAGCGGCCAGGCCGCCCAAACGGGCAGGGACCAACGTCCCCGGCTGCGCTCTTCCCACCATCGGTTGATGGCCAACCCGGCTCCATGCCAGAGTCCCCATAAAACAAAATTCACCGCCGCCCCATGCCACAAGCCGCCCAACAACATCGTCAGGAGCAGATTCAAATAGGTTCGGAACGGTGTCCGCCGGTTCCCGCCCAACGGCACATAGAGATAATCTCGCAGCCACGTGGAAAGGCTGATGTGCCAGCGCCGCCAAAAGTCCCGCACACTGGTCGCGAAATAGGGCAGGTTGAAATTCAACATCAGATCGAAGCCGAGGACTTTGGCAACCCCGCGCGCGATGTCAGAGTAGCCGGAGAAGTCGCAGTAAATTTGCAGCGCGAAAGCAGTCGTTCCCAGCACAACCATCGGACCGGTTGGCGTGGAAAGCTGAAACACCAGTTCCACCAGCGGCGCGAGGTTGTCGGCCAGCACGACTTTCTTGAACATTCCCCAGAGGATGAGCCAGAGACCCTGCTCAAGGCTCGCCCAGGTAACGTGCAGCGTCCGCGTCATCTGTGAGAGCAGATTCGTGGCGCGTTCAATCGGCCCAGCCACCAACTGCGGGAAAAACGACACGTAAGCGAGAACTTGCACCAGGCTGGTGCAGGCCGGCGTGCGGCGCCGATAGACATCGATCACGTAGCTCATGGATTGGAAGGTGTAAAACGAGATGCCGACCGGCAAGACCCAGTGGAGGGCGCGCCAGTGGGTCTTATGGCCGAAGTGCGCGAGCAATGCTTCAAGGCTCTCCTGGAAGAAATCAAAGTACTTGAACAAAAAAAGCACCGAGAGATTGGCCACCATGCTCCCAGCCAATAAGACGCGGCGGCAGCTTTGTTTCCGGAAGCGATCCAGCCCAACTGCCACAGCAAAGTCGAGGACACTGGTGAAGAGCAGCAATCCGACAAACCGATAGTCCCACCACCCGTAAAAAATGTAGCTGGCGATGACAATCAGCGAATTTCTCGCCCCCAGATGCCGGCGGACGAGGTAATAAGCCAGGAGGAACGCGCCGAAAAAGAGTAGAAAATCGTTCGAGTTAAACAGCACAGAGGGTCCTGTCAACCAGCCAAACGCCGCACTGTCTGCTCCATGATCGCCAGGCCTTCTTCGGCCTGCGCTCGCGCGAGATTCAACGGCGGGAGCAAGCGCACCACGTGGGTGCCGGCGGGAATCGTCAGCAGGCCCGCCTCGTGCAATCGGTGGACCAACTGCAGCGCCGGAGCCTTGTTCTCGGCCGCGAACGCCGGAATGTCCTCCGCCAATTCCACGCCGAGCATCAAGCCCAGTCCACGGACGGTTTTGATGACCTGCGGGCAGGCCGAAGCCAGCCGCTGCAACTCCTTTCTTAATAGCTCGCCCAGGACGCGCGCGTGGTTGGCCAGATGCTCGCGCTCGATGACTTCGAGAATCTTCAAAGCCACCGCGCAAGCCAAAGGTGTCCCGCCAAAAGTCGTGGCGTGAGTGCCGGGACCCAACAGATCGGCATAGGGCTGCCGCACCCAAAAGGCGCCGATGGGAAATCCGCCGCCCAGCGACTTGGCCATGGAAACGCCATCCGGCATAAAACCCTCCGCTCCCGTCACGCCCTCCAAAAGCCGCTGATAACTGTGGAACCGGCCCGTCCGGAAATGGCCGCATTGGACTTCATCCATGAGCAGCAGCAGCTTCCTTGCGTCGCACAATTCGCGCAGGCCCAGCAGATACTCGGGCGCAGCCAGAGTGAGGCCGCCTTCGCCTTGGATGCCTTCGATCAAAATGGCCGCGGTCGCCGGCGAAATCGCCTCGCGCAGGGCGGCCAGATCGTTGAAAGGCACATGCCGGAATCCGCTGACCATCGGTTCAAAGCCTTTCTTCACTTTCTCCTGTCCGGTGGCGGCGATGCCCGCCAGGGTCCGGCCATGGAAGGAATGGGTGGCGGTCAGGATTTCAAAGCGGCCTTCGTCATGGCCGAATTTGCGGGCCAGCTTGAAAAGCCCTTCGTTGGCTTCCGCGCCGCTATTGCAGAAGAAGCATTTGCCAGGGCCGATCAAATTCACCAGCGCCTGGGCCAGCCGGCCTTGCGGTTCCTGGTAATAGAGATTGGAAACATGGACCAGCTTGCGCGATTGCTCGACCAGCGCCTCCGTAATCTCCGCATGGGCATGCCCCAACGAGCAGACCGCAATGCCGCCGCCCAAGTCGAGGTACCGTTTGCCGGACACATCCCACAGATAGCTGCCGGCGCCACGGCTGAAGGCCAGATCAAATCGCCCGTAGGATGGCACGACGTTCTTCTGAAACAGTTCCTGAATGGCGGCAAACTCGTTGCGCACGATCGGAGGTGGAGGAGGCAGTATTTCTTTCATAAAACGACTTCCGTGCCCACGCCGGCATCGGTGAAAATCTCCAGCAGGACCGAGTGGTCCACGCGGCCATCGACAAAGGAGACCTTATCCACGCCCGCCATGATGGCGGCCACGGCGCTATCGACCTTGGGAATCATGCCTTGGTCGATCACACCGTCCGTTTTGAGTCCATCGACTTCATTGGCCTGCAAGTGCGAGATGACCGTCGCCGGGTCTTCGGGATTGCGCATCAGACCGGGCACATCACTCATGAAAACCAGCCGTTTGGCTTTGAGAGCAATGGCGGTTCGCGCCGCCGCCACGTCGGCATTGCAATTGTAGAGCCTTCCATCCTCGCCTCGCGCCGTGGGGCTGATCACCGGCGTGATGCCGCGCCGGATGCATTCCCGCAGCGGTTCGGTGTTGACGGCCGTTACTTCCCCCACAAAACCGATGTCGAGTTTCTCGCCGCCGGCGCCGGCAGGCCAAAACTTGCGGCAAGTGAAAATCTCCGTGCCGGAAAAGCCCCTCGCTTTGCCGCCCAGTTCGTTGATGGTCTTGACGATCTCCGGATTGATTTCCTGGGACAAGACCCGCTCCACCACCTGGACAGTTGCCTCATCGGTGACACGCTGGCCCTGGACAAAAGCGGGTTTCAAACCCGCGGCTTGCATGGCGCGAGTAATCGCCTTGCCCCCGCCGTGAACCACGATGGGGTTGATGCCCACCACTTCGAGAAAAACGACGTCGCGCGCCACTCCGCTGCGCACGGCAGGGTCCGGCGAATCCATGAAACTCCCGCCATACTTGACCACAAAGGTCTGGCTGCGGAACCGCTGGATGTACGGCAGCGCTTCAAGCAACACGCCGGCTTTGGAAATGAGGTCTTGCATGGGAGACTAGGCTAGGAATCTCAGCGATTGAGGCCCAGTGGATCGGACTGTCTTAGAGCCGCCACGGATCATTTCTTCCTCTCTTCCAGGACAGGGGTGAAGTAGCTGATTTTGGCGTGGCGATAGCCTTTCAGGACGGTATCGGTGGTGAGCAGCGTGAGGTGATGCACTCGCGCGGTGGCGACAATGATTTCATCGGCGGGATCTCGATTGGGAAAGTCCGGCAGGCGCATCGCATCGGCAATTATTTCGGGCGTCAGAGGCAGGAGTTCAATATGGGCAGAAACGGCCTCCCTAAGCCAGATCAAGAGGTCCTTCCGCAATGTCAGCTTGCCAATCTGATGCTTCTTGCCGACTTCCCAGAGACTGATCGCCGATAGCGCGAACGTCTCTCCCGGCGCGTTCAAGATACGTTGCAGATCGGGCGGTACCGTTTCGGGTTCCGTCGCGCCCCTCAGCCAGACACTCGTGTCCAGCAAAGACTTCACTTCATGGCCTCCCACTCGATTCCCACCGGTTCGTCGATGTCGGGAGGCAAAGTGGCCGTGCCGGCCATGCAGCCGAGGAAGCTCCGCGGTTTCGGCTCCGGTACAACGCGGGCGAAAGGCTTTCCTCGCTTTAGAATCTGCACGGTTTCGCCGGTTTCCAGCCATTTGGAGACCCGGCCGAATTCGTTGCGCAAGTCACGAACAGTCGCAGTTTTCATGGTGATACGTTTGTCTCACGAGTCCGGTTTGTCAATTGGCTGTTGGACCGGCAAAATGCAGTTTCATCCCCCCATCGCCGCCGGATCGCTCACATCGCCCTTATTGAAATCGACGTAAGCCTCCGTGAGGTCGGAAGCATAAAGGACGGCGCCGGCCCTGCCCAAGTTCAGATTGATGTGGAGATCGAATTCCCGATGGGCCACAATGCCGCAAAGCGCGCGAAACGGCGTTTTCGTGGGCCGCCCTTGTCTCAGCGCAACGACGATTCTCTTTCGACCCGGCAGGCTGTAGCCGAGATCAGTCTTTTCCTCGACGACTTTGGCCGGCGAATAACCAAGCGCGTCCAGGATGCGGCCCCAATTCGGATCGCCGCCGCACCAGCTTGTCTTGACCAGCGCGCTGTTTGCGACCGCCCGAACCGCCGCGTCGGCCTCGGTGAAAGTCCGCGCCCCCGAGACGCGGACCGTCACGAAACGCGAAACGCCTTCTCCGTCGCGCACGATCATCTTGGCCAGTTCCAGACAGACGTGATTGAGGGCGGTTTGAAATACTGCGAGGTTCCGCGCGAACCGGCCTCCCGGGGCGCTGTTTTCAAAATCCGCAATCCGCAATCCGCAATCCGCAATCGAATTGGGCTTCCTGACGGCGGCTCCGGCCAGCCTGGCGTTCCCCGCCAATCCGTTGGCCAGCAGCAGCACCGTATCGTTGGTGCTCATGTCGCCATCGATGGTGATGCGGTTGAAACTGTTCGCCACCGCTTCCGTCAGCGCTGCTTGCAGGGTTGGGCGCTCCAGGGCGGCATCGGTGGTCATGAAGCAGAGCATGGTGGCATGCAACGGCCTGGAGGCCGGCCGCGTCCCAACCGGGCTCATGCCGGGTTGAATCATGCCGGCGCCTTTGCAGATGCCGCCGATGCGAACCGCCGTGCCGTCCAACATGAATTCGACGGCGATTTGTTTGGCCCGCGTGTCACTGGTCATGATGGCTTCGGCAACCTGGGCGGCGTGTTCCGGCGTGTTCCCAAGCAAATCGGCTGCGGCCAGAATTCCGCGCTTCACATTGTCCATCGGCATGGAGACACCAATGCGCCCGGTGGAGGCGACCAGAACCTGTTCGGCAGGAATCCTGCGGCCGCGCTGCTGAGCTCGAGCGTGGGGTTGGTGCATGGCGGAGCCAATGGCTCGCGGGCTCACCTTAGCGGCCAGTGCTTGGGCGCTGGTACTCGCCATGGCCAGTGCATCCTGCAAGCCTTGCGCGCCCGTGCAAGCGTTGGCGTTGCCTGAATTAACCACGATGGCGCGCGCGGTTCCCCTTTTCACGCCGGACAAACAGACTTTGACCGGGGCGGCGCAAACTTGGTTCGTGGTAAACATTCCGGCCACCGTAGCCGGCACTTCGGAGACAACGAGCCCCAAATCGCGCTTTGGCCCCTTGTTCGAGCCTTTGCCGGTGCCCAGCCGTTTGATGTCGCAAAAAACGCCCGCCGCCCAAAAGCCTTTCGGGGCCGTAATGGAACCGGGAATTTCCTTAAAAGGTGCTCTCCGTGGCATCGTTTTTCCTTCTCTTCAGATTAAACCTGACGTTTCCGGAAAATCGCACATGACATTGAGGCATTGGACGGCCTGACCGCTGGTGCCTTTGATAATGTTATCTTCGGCGCTCATGACCAGCAGCCGTCCGGTTCTTGGGTCCAGGCGCCAGGCGATGTCGATAAAATTCGTGCCCACAACATTCTTGGTATCCGGCAGGGCCTTGCCTTCAAGCAGGCGAACGAACGGTTCCTTGGCATAAGCCGCGTCATAACAAGCGGTGATTTTCTCGTTCCACTCTCTCTGGCCGGCGTCACCGCTAAAATGCTCTGCCGGAGCCAGATAAAGCGTGGTCAGAATGCCGCGATTCACCGGGATCAAATGGGGTGTGAACTGGATGATGACCGGTGTGCCGGCCGCCAGCGACAGCTCTTGTTCAATCTCGGACAGATGCCGGTGTTTGGGCACGGCGTACGGGCGCATGCTTTCGTTGCACTCCGCGAAAAGATATTCCAGTTCCACTTTTCGGCCCGCGCCGCTCACACCGCTCAAGGAGTTGGCAATCATGCCGGCGGATTTGACCAAGCGTGACCGCAAGAGGGGCAAGGTTGGCAGCAGGATGCTGGTCGGGTAGCAGCCAGGACACGCCACCAGCGAAGCCTGGCGAATGGCCGTCCGATAAACCTCGGGCAAACCGTAAACCGATTTCTCGAGCCAATTCGGGGCCGGATGTTCATGGCCATAAAACTCACGATAGACCGCCGCGCTTTTCAGCCGGAAATCCGCGCTCAAATCAATGACGCGGCAGCCCGACTGCAAGAGCGGCAGGGCGAACTCCGCCGCCACGCCGTGCGGCAAGGCCAGGAAAACGATCTCCGCTTGCTGAGCCAGCGATTCAGCCTTCGGCTCGCTGAAGCGCAACGCTTTGGCCCGTGACTGGTGGGCAAACCTCGGGAAAACCTGGGCGACGGTTTGGCCGGCATACTGTCGTGAAGTGACCGCAACCAGTTCGACGCGGGGATGCGAGAGAAGCAGCCGCAGCAAGTCTTCTCCGGCATAACCGGAGGCGCCGACAATGCCGACTTTGATTGAATTGCTCATTGCTGAATGTGCCGGACGTCCAAGTTAATGTTATCCACCAAAAGCGAAAGCCCCGCAGGGTTCAACCGGCGGGGCTGGCAAATTCTCTTTCGGATTAACGCTTGCTGTACTGGAAGCGTTTCCGAGCCCCGGGTTGCCCGTACTTCTTGCGTTCTCGCATGCGCGGATCACGCGTGAGCAAACCTTCAGATTTAAGGGCCGGTCGAAAATTGATGTCCGCTTGGAGCAAGGCCCGGGCAATGCCATGCCGCACGGCGCCGGCTTGGCCGGTGGGCCCGCCCCCGTCCACGTTGACGCGAATGTCAAATCGCGTCATGGTGTCGGTGGCGTGAAGGGGTTCCGTCACGAGCATGCGCTGGGATTCCACGAAGAAGTAGTTCTCCAGCGGACGCCCGTTAATCACGATCTTGCCCGTTCCCGGCGCCAGACGAACGCGGGCCACCGCCGTTTTCCGGCGGCCGGTGCCCAGGTATTCGGTAAGGGTTTCTGCCATATAAAAATCAGTTCTTTGCCGCCAGCGGGGCCGGTTGCTGGGCCGAATGCGGGTGCTCCTTGCCCTTATAGACTTTGAGTTTGGTCAGCAGAACGCTGCCCAATCGGTTCTTGGGCAGCATGCCTTTCACGGCGTGCGTGATGAGCTTTTCCGGATGCCGGGCCCTGATATGTGCGACGGAGGTGAATTTCTCCCCTCCTTTCCATCCGGAATAGGTCATGAACAGCTTGTTCGTTTCCTTCTTGCCGGTGACCACGACTTTGTCGGCGTTAATCACCACCACGAAATCGCCTGCGTCCAGGTGGGGCGTGAAAATGGCTTTGTTCTTGCCGCGCAAAACATTGGCAATCTGCACCGCCAAGCGGCCCAGAATGGCGCCCTCGGCATCCACCACATGCCATTTCCGCTGGTCCAGATTGATTTTCGGCAAATATGTTTTCATCAAAAACTTGTCTCAAAGAGCGGCAAAAGTAGCAAAGAAGCGCGCCAAGTCAATAGTCATTTCGAGCGTCGAAAGTTCGGTTTGTGCGGCAGAAGCCTCTGTGAAGGTGCGAATTCTTTCACGGCCTTGGCAGAGCGTTTTGCAGGCTGCCACCGGTCGCTATCTCATTCCCCAGCGCTGCCCATCATCGGAAGGCCCACCACAGCGCGCTCACCAGCAGGAACAGACACCCCATCCACAGCCCCGCCACGTGCAGGTCGCGCGCCGATTCGCCTTCCCCGCGGCTCCAGGAAAAGGAAAACGTGCCCGCGAGCACCTCGGCCGGCGGCGGCGGCGTCAGGCGGCTCACGGCGAGCAGGGCCACAAAGCTCGCGACTGCGCACAGAAAAGACCGGTGGAGGAAGGAACTGAGCCACGGGTGCCGCAAGCACGAGGCGAGCCCGCCTGGCACGTGGCTGTCGGCCAAGAGAAAGATGCTGGCGGCGATTCCGACGAGGACCGCCGCCACCGCGCCGGTGCGGTTTACGCGCCGGATAAACACCCCGCTCAGGCCGACGACCGCAAAAGGGACTGAAAGGTAGGCCGTGATTTCCTGCAGATACTCCCAGAGATGCTTGTACTTGCCGATGAGCGGCGTGGACAGAATGCCCCCGACCATGACCAGGACCAGCGCGATCTGGCCGATGATGATTTGCACGCGCGCGGAGGTGGCGGGTCTGAACCTGGCCACCAGGTCCCGGGCTACCAAGGTTGAGGCGGAGTTGAACATCGAACTGATCGAAGACATCAAGGCCGCCAGGAGCGCCGCCAGGACGATGCCTTTGAGACCCGCCGGCAACAGAGTTTGCACGAGGACACTGTAGGTCCGGTTGTAGTCGGGCACGTTGTTTTGGTCCCGGATGTCGAGCTGCAAGGCGGCGGCGATCACTCCCGGCAGAACCAGGATAAACACCGGAATGATCTTCAAAAAGCCGGCAAAGACCGCCCCCAGCCTGGCTTCGCGGACGTTTTTCGCGCCCAGGACCCGTTGCACGTTCACCTGGTCCATGCACCAGTAAAACATGCCGCCGATGAGAAAGTTGCCGAGGAGAAAGCCGCTAAAGGGCAGCTCCGACTCCGGCCCCTTCACCATAGACAAAAGGTCAGTCCGACCCAGCACCTGCAGCCGCTCCGTCAGCCCGGACCACCAGCCGACTTTGTCCAGCGCCAGCCCCGACAGAATGACCGATCCGCCAATCAGAATGACCGCTTGCAGCGCGTCGGTATAAACGACGGCCGCCAGCCCGCCCGCCATGGTATAGATCGCCGTCGTGATGCCGATCCCCCAAATAATGGCTTGGAAGTCCCAGCCGGTAAGATCGGCCAGAACGCGCGTGCCCGAGTAGAGCGCCACGGAGGTTTTGGTCAGGACGATCATGGCCAGGAAGTACACGGTAAGCATCACCCGCGCTTCGAGGCCGTAACGTTTCTCGAAGAACTCGGGGATGGTAAAGACTTTATGCTTCAAGTATTGCGGCGCGAAAACGCCGGCCAGCATCAAGAGGCAATAGCTGGCAATCCATTCGTAGCCGCCTTGGACCAGGCCCTCGCGGCAGCCGCCGGCGGCCAGGCCGACGAAGTGCTCGGTGGAAATGTTGGTCGCAAAAAGGGAAAGACCGATCAAGGGCCAGGTCAGACTGCGCCCGGCAAGAAAAAAGTCTTCCGAACCTTTCCACCGCCGCGCGAAGAAAAGCCCGAGACTGATGGTGAGGATGAAGTAGGCCGCGATGATCGCATAATCGAGTCGGCTTAACATAACGGACGATTTATCCTCTCCCAGCCTCCTTGTCGAACTTTTTTGGCTGGACAAGCCGAGGCTATGGGCCACGCGTGTCATGTCCATACCTGATCGAAGGAGTCTGCGACATCGCCATCCTGCGACATCGCCATCCTCGACATCTCGACAACGCCAAGTTAAGCTTACCTTCGTATGGCCACGTTGCTGACAGAAGTCACGCCCATCCGGCGAGAGCGCTCCCAGCGCGGCATCCCGCCGCTGGAAAACGGCGCCCATCTGAGTGCCGGCGAGTTTTTGCGCCGTTACGAAGCCATGCCAGAGGTGAAGAAGGCCGAGTTGGTTAATGGCGTTGTTTATATGACCTCCCCCGTCCGAATCGATCAACACGGTGAACTCGACAGTCTCATTCAGACCTGGCTCGGCACCTACAGCATCGCAACACCAGGCGTGAAGCACGCCATCAACTCGACGACGCGCCTTGGCCCTGATGACGTGCCGCAGCCGGACGGTCTCTTGAGGATTGTGCCGGAGTGCGGCGGGCAGGCGCGGCTCGATGCCAAAGGCTACCTGCGAGGCGCGCCGGAGCTCGCCGTCGAGGTGGCCGCCAGCACCGCCTCGCTCGACACCAGGGAGAAGCTGGCGTCCTACCGCCGCGCCGGCGTTCGTGAGTATCTCGTCTGGCGAACGGAGGACGAAGCGGTCGATTGGTGGACGCTGGAAGAGGACGAATACCGCCCGCTGCCCGCCGGAGCGGACAGCCTTCTGTGCAGCAGACTCTTCCCTGGCCTCTGGCTGGACACGACGGCCCTGCTCGCCGGAGACGGCGCGCGGTTGATGGCAAAATTGCAGGAAGGATTGCAGAGCGCCGGCCACGCCGCTTTCGTGGCGGAGTTGCGGAAGCGCGCCACGTGACGCGCTCGGGTATGGACCAAGCCTGCGCAAATCTGATGATCCCGGCAGAGCCGCAGCCAAAAGCCGGTAGGGTGAGACTCCCTGTCTGTCGTAGGCAGGCGTCGAGCCGTGACTTCTTGGCGGACGTAGGGTCCGGTCCGATAATTTAAGAATTGGCAGACGCCCAGACGGGCTTTTCCCTTGCTCGATTCCCTTATCCACAACTATCTGCCGTCCTCGTGGAACGATTCATCGAAGCACGCGAAACGCGGTTGGGATTTCTGGATTCTTCAATTATAGGACTGACACCTAAAGCTTCCATGGAGGGCGGTAGCCGTACGTTAAGCGTTTGCTGGCCTCGGCGTCGCCGATGATTTCTTCCTTTTTGGGGTCCCAGGTGATTTTGCGGCCGGTGCGGAGGGCGATATTGCCCAGGTGACAGACGGTGGCGGAGCGGTGGCCGATTGCCACATCGCAAATCGGAAGCTGGCGGCTCTTGATGCAATCAAGCCAGTCTTGATGGTGGCTCTTGCTCACGTAGAGGTGAACGTCCTTGTCGGTGAGCGGTTGCTCGACAATTTCTTCAGGGGTGGATTCCAGGATGCCGCGGTTGACGTAGATAGTGCCTTTCTCACCCTCGAATTGAGCGCCCATTTTGTTTTCCGGACCGCATATAACCGTCGCCCCGCTGGCATATTTGTATGTGATTTCACACCATTCGGGCACTTCATACCAGCCGTCTTTGTGATAGCGGGCCTTGCCTTCGATTTCGACGGGGCCACTGTCGTCCATGCCCAGTCCCCATTGCATAATGTCGAGATGATGCGCGCCCCAGTTGGTCATCTGCCCGCCGGAATAGTCCCAGAAGAAACGAAAATTGTAATGAACGCGCTTGACGTTGTACGGACGCTTGGGGGCCGGACCGAGCCAAAAATCATAGTCGAGTTCTGCAGGCGGCTCCGAGTCGGGCACAGGCGGGCCGGCAAAATTCACTTTGGCGATACCGACCCGGACTGTTTTGATCTGGCCGAGGCGGCCGGAGCGCACCAGTTCGCAAGCACGGCGGAATTTGGGATCGGAGCGTTGCTGGCTGCCGGTTTGAACAATGCGCTGGCAGCGGCGGGCAGTTTTGACCATGGCTTGGCCTTCGGCTACGGTCAACGTGAGCGGCTTTTCGCAATAGACATCTTTGCCCGCTTCGCAGGCGTGGATGGTGGAAAGCGCATGCCAATGGTCCGGGGTGGCGATCAATACCGCGTCGATAGCCTTGTCCTCCAGGAGCTTCCGGTAATCGCCGTAGGCGGCACAGGGATGGCCATTTGCCTTTTCCACCCGTTCTTTGGCGGTGGCAAGGTGTTTCTTATCGACATCGCAGACAGCCACGGCGTTCTTGAGGAGTCCATTGAGGTTGCTGTTGCCTTGGCCACCCAGGCCGATGAAACCGATGCGGATAAACTCGCTGGGCGGAACGCCGGCGGCAGCTTGAGTTTTGTTGAGGAAAATGTCGGGGCAAGCCAGGCCCAAGCCAATGCCCAAAGTGGTATTGCGAGTTCTGCGCAGGAAAGCGCGACGAGAAAATCGAGGTTCAGGTGTCATGCCCGGTTTATCACGGTTTTGCCGCCAAATGTCAACGGCGAGCATTTGACAAAACCGCGAACGACGAAGCCCAAAACCGATCTCACGTCTCAGCCAGCGGGCCAACCGGGAATTCGCCTGATCTTAACCGCCATCCGCCGCGACGAAACTTTAATGCATATGCATCAAAGTTTCGTCAGGGCTAACGCGGTGGGATCGTCCGAAAGCCGCCGGCCTCAGGAGGTCTGAGGCCGCTCAGCGCAAACCTTCCGCTCCTTTGGACGGCGCGGAAGGGCGGGACGGCGGCGGAACGGCGGGCTGCTTCCCGCGGAAGGCGGAACGCAGCAGCCAATGTCGTTTCAGACCCTGGATGAGCTCGTCGGTGTGAATGATGATCGCGGAAATGCTGCTTAAGATGTTGGTGTTGGACTGGACTTGGGTGTGGAGGTTACCGGTGATCGCGGCCAGGTTTTCCAGCGTTTTTTCCAGGCTGGCGGCCAGCATCACCAGGTTGGTGTTGGCCACGCTCAGCGTGGCATCGGCATTGGTGAGCGTCGTCAAAAGCTGCAGGTTGAGGTTCGTAGGGATGAGCCATTCGCCCAGGGCACCTTTCGGCTCGCGCAATTGCGCCGTGATCACGGCCAGGTTGGTGACGATGGGCCGTGCGTCCAGCACCAAGCCGTCGGCGTGCGCCGCCAGGCTGTTGGCGTTGGTCAGGACCGCCGCCAGGTGGTTGGTCAAGTTAAGAATGCCCGGCAAGGCCAGCTCCACTTCCTTGATCAGCCCATCCAATCGTTCCGTCAACGCGGGTGTTTCAATCGGCGGCAGCCAGTAAGGCCCCGATTCCTTCGTGAAGGCCTTGTAACGGCCCGCCTGATCATCCCACATGGCCGTGATGAATTTCCTCGTTTCCTTTTTGTTGGCAACGGGAATTCTATCGACGCCCCGCGCCGCAAGCTGGTCGCACAATTCCTTCGTCAGCGGCTGCAGGGCGCGCGCCAGCACCTGGTCGTTTTGCTCGCCGCGGATTTCCTGGGCCAGGAGCATATTGGCTTGGCCGGCCAGGTTGCGAGCCTCGGCCAGAGCCACTTCGTCAAATTGCCAGGTCAAATGCGTGGGCACGCCGTTGGTTCCCTTGGTCACTTCAATGATCCTCTTTCCCAGAAAATCCGCCGCCGTCACGCGCGCGCGTGACCCTTGCGTCCACAGATAACCGAAATAATTGCTTGTGACCTGGAATTCGACATAGACATTGAAAATGTCCTCCGGTGGTTGGGCGTCGATGCGGGTGATTTCGCCGACATCAAAGCCCATCAGCTTGACCGGGTCACCCACTTTAAGACCGGCGGCGGTATCGGCCAAGGTATAGTAAGCCACTTTGGTGACGAACCAGCCTTTGCGCTGGGCGGTGTGATAAACATAATAGACGAACCCGGCCAGCAGCAGCAATGTCGCCAGAAAAACAAACCAGCCCACGGTGCGCTCCACCCGGCTCAGGCGCGTTCTTAATTGCGGTGTTAGGTCTTGCATGGATGTTTTCCAATTGTGGAATGGGGAGTGCGGAGTGCGGAATAAGAAACCGGCCGGGCAAAGTGCCGCGGGCGGCGGGTCGAAATCAAAGGTGGCAGGCTCATGGTTTCATGAATTCGGCCGCGAGCAATTCCCGCAACAAGGGTTCGTCGCTGGACGACAGTTGCTCTGCGCCGCCGAGGCCGTGCCAGCTTTTGTCTTTGATGAGGGCAAATTGTCGTCCTTGATCTTTCCAAGGCCGGAAGTCATCCGTGGCCACCACCAATGTCATCTTGCGGCCCGGCCAAGGATGCAGACCGTGGGAAAGCCGGGCGAGAAATTCGAGCCACCAGCGAGTTTGACGCGGGTCGAGGCCCGCCAGCGGATTGTCCAGCAACAGGAGTTCCGGCTCCAATACCAGCGCCCGGGCCAGCCCGACGCGCTCGCGCCAGTTCCGCGCGACGCGCCCGGCCATTTGCCGGCCCAATGTGGAAAGCCCCATCAATTCCAGAATGCCGGCCACTTTTTCTTTGGCCTCTGCCGGGGACCCGCCGTGATGATAGCAAAAAGGGAGAGCCAGGTTCTCGGCCACGGTCAGCCGATTGAAGAGGCGGCCGCCATTCTCAAACACCAGGCCAACCCGCAACCGCTTCTGAATCAGGGCCGGCTCGTCCAGGCGCGCCAAGTCTTCGCCGAACAAGAGGTGCGTGCCGCGCAACGGCCGCTGCAAGCCGGCGGCGGTGGCCAGCAGATCGCTTTTTCCCGTCCCCGGCAAGCCGCCCACCACCCAGTAATCTCCGGCCGCCACCGTCCACATGACGTCCTCAATCGTGGCCGTTTCCGGAGACAGAGAAGACGCTACGCTCACGCCTATCATTTCCAATGGTGGGCCATGCGCCTGTTCCATTTTCATGTCACATGAGGAGATAAACCACGATGAACAGCGCATCCAGAAAGATGCACGTCATGACGCCTTCGACCACGGCGCGGGTGGTGGCGCCGGCGACATCCTCCATGCGCAAGGGCTGGGCCAGGCCTTGGTAACACGTGACGATGGCAATGATCGCGCCGAAGCTGCTCGTTTTGAGCGCCAGCAGGGCAAAGTCCTGCCAGCGCAACGCCCCGGCCAGTTGGCTGAAGTAATCGCCCGGCTTCAAAGGCACATCCTGCAAAAAGGCAAAAAGATACCCGCAGCCCAGGGCCATCAGAATCAGGTAGATCGTCAGTGAAAAAATCGCCAGCGCCAAACCGAGCACCCGCGGCACCACCAGGTAATGAATCGGGTCGATCCCCAGGGCTTCCAGCGCTTCCACTTCGCCCTGGGCCCGGGCCATGCCGAGTTCGATGACAATGGCCGTGCCGATCCGCGCCAGCACCAGCAACGCCGTGACCAGCGGGCCCAGTTCTCGCACCACGATGGTCACCATGACCAGACCCGCGTAATTTTGCGCTCCCACCCGGCTGAGCAACGAAACGGTCTGGCCGATAATCACGAAGCCCAGCGCGAAGGCGAGGAAGCTGGTCATCGGCAACAACCGCACCCCGGCGCGATGAATCTGGGCTCGAATGAGCGGGCGAATCACTTCCGGGCAACGGTTGAACTTCCTGACCGCCACGCTCAGCGTGATGAGCGCAAACGCTCCCAAGCCATGCAGCGTCTGGATGAAGCGGAGGATAAGCAGGCCAATCCAATTCATGTAGCTGCGCGCCCAGACGGCTCCGGAAAGAGCGCGCTCCTTTTCCAAACCAGCGGCAGGAGCAAAAGCATTTTCCACAAGGCCGAAAAATAGGTGGTTTGACCCAGCCGGTCAAAGACGATTTTTCCATCACCTTTTGCCTCAGAAACATGAGGTCAATAAGATCCTGTCTCTAAGCTGTCTCAACGCAGCAAGGGTAGCCGGAAAGAAACCGCAGAGGCGCGATGGACGCCGAGAAGATTGAGCTGCGGTTCGGTCGGAAACCATTCACTCTTGAGGGACTGAATTTGATTCGGCTCCTGTTCATTCCTCTCAGCGTCCATCGCGTCTCTGCGGTTCAATTGGCCGCGCTCGAACTGCATAAACCGGCCAAATATCAGCCAGAATCGTCGGAGGTCGCGCCGATCTTCAAGGCACCAACACCACCCGGTAAAAGCGCTGTCGGGCGGGCATGTTGGTGTCGGTAAAGGAAGCCGTATCGCCGGTCGCCGTGATCTCGGCCAGGCTGCGCCAAGACGCTTCGCTGAGATCGTCTTTCCATTCCACCCGGTAAGTCTGGCCGCGCCACGCCTGCCAGGCAAGCGCCAGCAATCCTTCGGGCGTCAATTGGATATCGCCGAGATGGAAGCGCGCCGGGATCACCACCGCAACGAACGCCTTCTCATCACTTAGCGGTGGCGTCCCGCTGTCGGTAACCCGAATCACGATGCGATTGGTGCCGGGCGCCTGACTTGAATTTGGGGTCCAGGAAAACGCGCCGCTGGCCGCGTCGATGCCCACGCCGGGGGGCGCGCCGGAGCCGAGAGTGAACGCCAGAGTTTGAGGAGGAGCTTCCGGATCGCTCGCGGCGGCCCTAAATGCCAACAGAGTGCCTTCGATGACGGTGCGATCCGGCAAATCCGCCAGCACGGGCGGGCGATTGGCGGCAGGCGGCTGGTTGGCCGCGCCTGGCGTCGGGAGCAGCAGACGGAGATCGGACGCCGGGAGGCCATCAGGCAAGCGCCCGAGTGCGGTATCCTCAGCAGTGACGAAGCCGTTCAAATAGTCAACGACCGCCGGCTGGCCGTTCTGCAATCGGGACAAAGCCAGCGACCATCGGGCGCCCGGCGCGGCCGGCAAGCGAAAGTTCGTGTGCAGATCGGTTTTCGTGGTTTCAGCGGGCTCGCCGTCCACAAAGACGATCAGCCACCCGCCGGCAGGAATGGAACGACCCGCCGGGAAAGCCCATTTGGTCAGATTGGTGTAATCGTCGCTCAGAAACAATCCGTCCAGACTCACTTCATTTGTGCCGGTGTTGACCAATTCCAGCCACGGATCATGATCGCCTGCATTGTCGGAAAAGCCGGAGCTGTTGCGGGCCAAGACTTCATTGAGACGCAACGCGGGAAACTCCGGCAGTGGCGCCACCACGTTGTTGGTCGCGCCTGGCGTGAACGCGGCGATGGTGCCGCCTTCCAGGTCGAGGCTCAGGCCAAACACGATGTCCGAACTGCTGGCATTGATCTGGTGAACCTCAACAGCGACCACATTTTCGCCCGGCACCAGGTATTCCGCGCCGAGCGTGAAGGGACCTTCCAGCGCAGCATCCCCCACGGTGCGGTTGGCCAGCGTATCGTAGGCAGGATTGCCCTCAGCCATGCCGAGGCGATAGAAAGCGTTCCCGTTCAGCCAGACGACCATGCCGTCGTCGAGAACGCAGGAGACCTTGAGCGAAGCGCCGGCCGGGACGAAGGGCAAAGCGAACCGGGCCCTGAAATAATAGGTCAGCCTGCCCAGCGTCAGCGGTGCGTTCTTTGGCGCCGGCAGAGCGGCGGTTTCGACGTAGAGCAAGGCGCGTCCGGTTGGCCACAGCGAATCGTCGAAGGCAGCCGTCCGCCAGTTGGTCGAGTTTTGCGGACCAAGTTGATAATAGCGCCATTCGTTGGTCATGACGATGAGTTGGCGCGGGCCGTTGTAGGTCGCGGTGGCGGACCAATTGCCGACGCGGTTTCGGTCGCGGGCGGCGTCGATGATCTGGAGCGAAGCTCCGCTGCCATTGGCTGCGGCAGGCCATGGGGCTGCGCTGTCGAAGGTCACCGTCTCCAGCACTTGCTCAGGCTCATCCCCGTTCGCCACACGCCAGAGATTCACGGTATCAGACAAGCCGAGCACGCCATCCCAGGCGCCGGCCACGGGCAGGCCGTTGCCGTAGGCCAAGTTGAACGCCGCCAGATTCTCGGCCACACAAAGCAGGCCGCGCGGCGCCAGTCTGGCCCCGGCCGGGAACGTAAACGTGAAGCTCCGGCCCGAGAGCCTCAGCCCAGAAAGCTCATGGGTCGTATTCGATGAGGTGTTGAACAGTTCGATGTATTCGGCGTTGGCGGCCTTGGGGTGATGCATGATTTCGCTGATCACCACGTGGAAACGCGGCTGGACAATGATCCGAAACGTCTGCGTGGCGGAAAGGCTGTCGGGACTGTTGTCCGCCACGCGCAACGTGATTTGATTTGTTGCAGCGCCCTGATCCTCCGGTGCCGTCCATGTAAACAGGCCGGAATTGGGGTCGATGCTGGCCGTCGCCGGCGCGCCGGGGTCCAGGCTAAACGTGAGTTGTTGCGGCGGCAGGTCCGGGTCGCTGGCCGAGGCAACAAACGCCACGGTCTCGCCTTCCAGGACCGTCTGGTCGGCGATGGGGGCGAGGGCGGGTGGCTGGTTTTTTTCGGTGACCAAGACGCCGAAGGTGAGTGAGGCGCTGAGATTGGGCGGCGCATCCTCCGTGGCCCGCACCACAAAGATGGCGTTGGTCGGTCCCTGTTCCTCGGTGGGCGTCCAGGTGATGACACCCGTCGTCGGGTTCATCTGCGCGCCCTCCGGCGCCAGAGCCAAGCTGTACAGGATCGGCGTTGGCGAATTATCCGGGTCGGTGGCGCTGGCGGTAATGGTAAAGGTGCTGAGTTCCTCGACTGTTTGCGGAAGAATCGTGGCCAACACCGGCGCGTTGTTCACCTCGTTCACAGTCACGTTGAAACTCTTCGTGTCGCTCAGGGGCGGGGAACCGTTGTCTATCACGCGGACAGTGATCAAGAACTGGCCCGGTCCCTGGCTTTCTCCCGGTGTCCATGAAAAAATGCCGGTCGCCGGGTCCAAAGCCGATCCGGCCGGCGCGCCCGGCTCCAGGCTGAATGCGAGCGCGTTGGCCGGCCAATCAGGGTCGGTCGCGGCCAGCGTGAGCGCCAGGAGAGAGCCTTCATCGACGATCGGGTCTGCCACAGGCGCCAACGCGGGCGCGCGGTTGGCCTCCGTGACGGTCACGACGATGCGTTCGCCGGCACTGCGCGCAGGGGTGCCGCTGTCGGTGGCGCGAATGACGAAGCTGTGGGAGCCGGGGCCTTGCGTTTCGTTGGGCGTCCAGGTGAACTGGCCGCTGGACTCATCAATGCTCGCGCCGGACGGCGCGTCGGGGCTAAGGCTGAACGTCAGCGTCTGGCCTTCGTTGGGATCGGTGGCCGTGGCGGTAAACGTCAGCAAGGTTTGTTCTGCAACGGTTTGGTTGCCGATGGGATTCAACACCGGCGGCTTGTTGCCACCGGCCAGCACGTTGGGGCCTCGCGGGGTGGTCGATTCCATGAACGCCAGTGGTGGATCGGTGCCATCGGGGAATCGGCCCATGCTCACGTCGTTGGTCTGCGGGCCGAACGAGATTCCATCGACGAGGACGCCGTCGGGCGCAAACAGACCGAGCTGTTCGCCGGCCAGCGCCAAGCGGAAGTTTGCATGGAGATCGGCATTGGTGGCGGAGTTTTGCCCGGTATCGTTGTCCGCCCAGACGAGCAGGAAGCCGCCGGGTGCAATCACGTAGCCCGGTGGAATGACAAACTGATTGGCGTTGGTCAGGTTGTCGGTCAGGGAATAGGCGGTCAAATCCACTGCGTTCGTGCCCGCATTATAGAGTTCAAGCCAATCGTCAAAATTCCCGTCGGCCGGGTCGGCCAGCGTGCGCGTGTTGCCGGCCATGAATTCGTTAATGACGACATTGACTGGCGGGAAGGCCGGATTGTTCGTGGCCTGGGGCGTGGCATAGTGGAAAAGGCGGCGCTTGCGCGGCTCGCCGTCGGGATACGATCCAAAACTGCGGTCGGCCGCAAGCTGCGCATAATCGAGATAATCCATGACGGCGGGGACGCTCGGCGAGCCTTGCAGGCGGACCAGCGCCACCGAGCCGTTGGTCGAGTTCAGCCGGAAACTCGTGTGCGGAACGCCGGCAGCGGATTCGCCGGGTTCGCCGTCGGCCCAGACGATCAGAAACTGCTTCGGCAGGAGCGTGGTGCCGGCGGGGAATTTCCACCGGGTCAGGTTGGTGTAGGAATCCGTGAGGTAGAACGGCGAGAGATCAATCGAGACGCTGCCGGAGTTGTAAAGTTCGATCCACGGATCATGGTCGCCGGCGTTGTCGGCGATACTGCTGACATTGTTGGGGAGCACTTCATTGAGCCAGACGAGCGGGAACGGTGGCAGGCTTTGGCGCAGGCTATTGGAGCGGCCGGGAGTGGCCCGGTTGACATCGTTGGTGGCGGTGGCGGCCCAGTTGCCGACGCGATATTCGTCCTGCACGGCGTCCATGAGCTGCAGCGAAGGCCCGTAGCCGGCGGCATTGGCCGGCCACGGCAAACGGTTGTCATAGCGCACGTCGCTGATGATGATATCCTCGGTCGGCGTGCTTCCAGGTTTCACCAAGGCGAGGTGTTCGCCGCCGTTGTCCAGCGAGCCCGGAAAGGCGTCGAACACCGGAATGGTCTGGCCATAAGCGTTGGCAAAAGCGGGCCGGTCCTTGACGAGCAACAGGTAGGAGTTCGTCTGGATAATAGCTCCTTGGGCAAAGGTGTAACCGACGCCCTCCAGACGGAAATCAGACAGATCGAAGGGCGTGGTGGTGGACCTGTTGAAGAGTTCAATGAATGAAGTGTTGGGTTCAGCCGGGTTGTATTGGATTTCGTTCAACACGACAAAGTCCTGCGGCTTCTGGATCGTGCCGGAATAGGTCACCGTGATCGTATCCGTGGCATTGGTGAAAACCCTGCCCCGCAGGTCCCTGCCCACCAGCATGAAGGCGTTGGTCGGCTGAGCCAGCGGCAGCGTGATTCGGAAATGAGTCGGGTCGGTCCAGGTAATCGGATACGGAGTTCCATTGACCTCGATGCTGGCCACCGCAAAGGGCGCGGTGCCGGTCAGAGAGGTGGTGGGCGTCGTGGAACTGAAATTGTTGCCGCCGTTGCTGGTGATGGCGAACTGGGCCACGTCATTGGCCCTAAGCTGACTGAGGATGTAATTCCGCCGCCCGACCACATAGGTGTTGATGCCGGACGGGTCCGAGAGACCCGTAATGCCGTTCTTCAAGAGGATGGACCGGCGCGCATTGATCTGGGGCAAATAGTTCTCCGGCAACATCGGCCCGTTGACCGCATCCTGGTAAGCGCGCCACAGCATGCGGCGGAACGCCGGGTTGTTGAACATGGTATTGAGCGACGGGTCGCCCCCGCCCCACAAGGCATCATTGGTGCCGTTGCCGAGTCCCAGGACGAAATCAATGTCCCAGGGCATCATCTCCCACCGGAGGCCGGGCTGTTTGAAAATGAACATGTTCTGGTTGACTCCAAAACCCCACGAATCCCAATTGCCCAGAATGCGGTGGTAAGCGAAGATGCGCATCCACTCCTCCAAGTCAGCCAGGTTTAGCAAGCCGTTGACGTAGTTGGCAGAAGTGTCGTTGGCGGCGGTGACGAGGTCAAAAAGGTTGGTGAAATTGCTGGCGTTGCCGTCGTTGGAGCGCCGCTGAAACGTAAAGCGGTAGCGGGCCAGCTTGTAGGCGCCGCCGAGGGTCGTAAAGCGCTCCAGTGTGGCGCCGGTGGGGCCGAAATTGCGGTTGTCATCCTGAAACTCAAACCAGATGGCCACTTTGTAAAGGTCGCCGGCCCCGCCTTCCGGAAACCAAGCCTCGGCGTAGTTATGGTTCGGCTGTTCCAAATCCTCCACCACATTTCGGAAGGCCGAGCCGTTGCGGTAAACGCGCAGGTAATGGCTATGCAGGTAAGGAATGCCCAGTTGCTGCCCAATCCAGGCCGAGACCTGCCCGCGCAGTCCGGTCTGTTCGCTGTCCCCATTGCCCGTCGAGGCAAAAATGCGGTCGGTGGCGCCGAGCAGCAAATCGTCCGGCGGCACCGTCACCGCAAAATCACCCGCACCCCCATGATAAGGACTGCCTTTGTCGCGGAAGCCGACATTGTACAGGATGCGGAAATTCCCATAGACCAGCGTTGCATCGCGAAAGGTGTTATTGAGAGGCACCGTGCCGTTGCGCGCGCTTTCGGTGGCCGCCGTGCTCCAAAGATGATAATGCCCGAAGGTGCCGAAGGGCATCGCGTCGCCCCACCGAACATGGCATTCTTGCGCCGGAACATTGGCCGGAAAGCGCGAGGTAACGGGCGCCTCGGCGGCATCGGTCGCTTCGATGCGGAAGGCGGCGAGCGAACCTGCCGTCCGGCCCGGAATGGTGCCGCTGTAAATGCCGTCGCCGGCCACTTCATCACCCCCGGCGCCGTCATCCCGCATCGCGACGCCGGTCAAGGTTGCACTGGGATCAACTCGATAACGAAGCATGATTGAACTGATGCCGTGGGGGTCGGACACGCGGGTCGTCACCACCACAGACTGGTTGGCCGCCGGCAGCGCCGGCGAGTGGCTCGCGTCAAAGATCGCCGGCCCGGCATTCGAGACCCGGCGTGAGTTGGCCAGGCCAGGCGTGCCCAGGTTCTTGGGCAACGCCATGCGGGCGGGCAGGTCGATCCAGTTGCCCCGGGTCCGAAACAGCACTTCCGGCCAACCGGCCAGCCAGCGGACTTTGGCGCGGATCGTCGCCGTATTGCCCGAAGCCAGGCCGGCGGCCAGAACCGTGCGAATGCTGTTGATGCCGGTGTCGCTGTCACCTTGGCCGCGGACGTGCAAGCATCGACTGCCGCCGATGGCGCCGGCTGCCTCGACGGCGGACGCGCTATGGTGGCCGAAGAAGCTCCAGCCGGTGGCGCCGGGCAGCGTGCCGGTTTCAAAGCCGTTATTGCTCACGAGGTTCGTGCTGCCCGGCTTGAATACTTCAACATCATCAATCAGGCATTCACCCGCTCCGAGCATCCCGATGTGAAACCGGTTGGGTGGGTAAGAACTATTCCCGTTGTCGAGCCGGCCGGTGAACTCGACGGTCGTCCACTCCGCCTTTTGGGTTTCATCGCTGTCGGCCCAGTTCGCGGCGCGCCACGGGTCGGCATTGGGATCCAACAATTCGAGGCTGGAGCCGCCTCCATCCGCCCATTGGCCCCAGCGCCCGCCCTGTGAGTAAGTC
>ERZ1292640.874-Hain-H43-02um-R1-874-length-24992-cov-7_pt1 | contig 24992 bp, 24 predicted proteins | sample MGYA00564404_ERZ1292640 | MGnify/ENA primary metagenome ERZ1292640 (study PRJEB36523, sample SAMEA6512636) | groundwater metagenome | collected 2019-01-08 | study: AquaDiva: Metagenomics assemblies of 32 groundwater samples | reverse complement strand
GTCATTCCGGCCATAATAGGGTCATTCCGGCTACCGGATTTATAATCGTTTAATACTTTTTCCAGATAAGTTCTGTGTTGTCCACCGATCTTTGGAAAGGCGGGTGCGGGACTATTACCATCAGCACCATGACATGAGGCGCAAACTTCTGCTGCTTTACTTTTACCTGCTTCAATATCAGCAGCCATTACTTGACCGGAAAGTATCAAGGCTGCACCGCTCAAAGCGGCTATCACATAATTCTTCATAATTCGTTCCTTGCGTAAATGGCTCAATTAATTTTTGGCATAGTAAGCAGCGAAATCTTCGATATCTTGCTGCGATAGAGATTTAGAAAGTGCTGTCATGGTAGGATGGCTGCGTGTGCCGTTTTTATAGCCTTCTAATGCTTTAACAATATATTCCGCATGTTGTCCGCCAATTTTGGGGACATGATAAGCGGTAGGGAAAGCTGTACGATAACCAGCGATACCGTGGCAACCTTCACACATTGAAAGCTTCTCCTTTGCTGCAGCCGCGTCTCCAGCCGCTTGAGCTACTCCCGAAAATACCAAAAGCATACTCAAGGCGAGTAATAAATTCATAATAGATTTTTGTTTCATGTAAGCCTCCTTCTCTCAAAAGTTGAACTTTAAACGATGCGTCTAATTTGGTCAATGAATAGTGTGAATAGTGAGCATGTCCATGTTGTTTATAGGGAAATTGCTGTCACAAGTTCTACGCTTTTGTGGTCAATTTTGATTCCAATTCTTCCCATCTTGCAAGGCAATCTGTCAGTTCTTTTTCAATCGTAGCAAAGCGTGTTTGTAAGGCTTTTGCTTCGTCCGGACAATCACGATAAATGGTCGATTCATTCAAGCGCAAAGTTATATTTGCTTGTTCTTGTTCCAAAAGATCAATTTTACCGGGCAGCGCTTCGAGTTCCCGCGCTTCCTGATAACTCAGTTTCTTGGTTCGAGAAAACCCAGGTGATTTGGCAATACTGGCTGGCGAAGTTTCTGACTGCTTCGATAATATCTTTTGTTGATTGATATTATCTTCAAACTGTTTTGCACGTATCCAATCTTCATAACCACCAATATATTCACACAAATTTCCATTTCCTTCAAATGCAATTACTTGTGTGACGACATTATCCAGAAATTCGCGATCATGGCTGACCAGAAATAATGTGCCTGTATAGTCCTGTAACAGGGCTTCCAGTAGCTCGAGCGTTTCAATATCCAGATCATTGGTGGGCTCGTCTAACACCAGAACATTGGCGGGCCGGGTAAATAAACGTGCCAGCAGCAAACGGTTACGTTCACCTCCTGAAAGCGATTTGACCGGAGAGCGGGCGCGTTGGGGCGGGAACAGAAAATCTTCCAGATAACTGATGACATGCTTACGCTTACCATTAATCTCCACAAATTCGGAACCCTGACTGATCGTATCCGTCAGAATCATTTCTTCATTTAGCTGTTCGCGCATCTGATCAAAATAAGCGACCGATAGCTTGGTGCCTTGTTGAATCTTGCCGGAATCCGGTTGTAGCTCGCCCAGAATCAGTTTCAATAATGTGGATTTCCCAGCGCCATTGGGCCCTAATAGCCCTACCCGGTCGCCCCGCATAATGCGACAGGAAAAATCTTTGATAATAATTTTGTCGCCATAGCTTTTACTGACATGCTCCAGTTCAGCAACTAATTTACCCGAGCGCTCCCCGGTGTCTACGCTGATATTCGCTTTACCCACTTTTTCTCGTCTGGCTGCGCGTTCTAACCGCAAGGCTTCCAATTGCCGGACTCTGCCTTCATTACGGGTACGTCGTGCTTGAATTCCTTTACGTATCCAGACTTCTTCCTGCGCCAGGACTTTATCAAATTTCTGATTGTGGACAGCTTCAACTTCCAGCATTTCTGCTTTTTTGTGTTGATAATCTGTAAATTTGCCAGAGAAACTTTCCAGATTTCCACGGTCCAACTCGATAATTCTGGTCGCCACATTATCCAGAAAGCGCCGGTCATGCGTGATTAACAAGACGCTGCCAGGAAAATCCTGAAGTAATCCTTCCAGCCATTCAATCGAAGAGAAATCAAGATGATTGGTGGGTTCATCCAGTAATAAAACATCGGGGGATATCACCAAAGCGCGCGCCAGCGCCACTCTTTTCTTTAATCCGCCTGAAAGGTGCTCAATCAGGGTATCTGCGGGCAGATTCAGTTTATCAATCACTGTTTCTATTTTTGCTTGTATGCTCCATCCATCCTGAACTTCCAGTGCGCCTTGCAGATCTTGCAGGCGAATGAGCAGCTCATCCGTATTGTCTGCATTTTCACTTAAAGCATGCGAGATCGCATGATAGTTCAGCAATATCTGACTGATATTGCCCAGGCCATTTGCAACTTCCTGATAAACAGTGCTGACAGGATTCAGTATGGGCTCTTGTGACACATAAGCCAGTTTTAAATTGGGAGCGCGCCAAAGCTTGCCATCGTCCAGTTTAATTTCACCGGACAAAGCGCGCAGCAAACTCGATTTGCCACCGCCATTCCTGCCAATCAAACCAACACGTTCACCCGGATCAAGTTGTAAACTGACATGATCCAGCAAAGCATGATGGCCAAAGGCTAAACAAGCGTTTTCCAGCGTAATTAGAGGCATCAGGGAAGTTTAATTTAGGGAACTGCCGGTTTATTCGGGATTAATCAAGGTCTTCAAGAAAACAGGGGGTGATTCTGTCATGCTTTGCCCGGCTTGGCAAAGTAAGACTGCATAAAATGGAGCCGGCCGGCTCCATTTTAGCTGATTATTTTTAACAGGCTGTTAGAAGCCGATTAATTATTGCACCGCTGTTACATTGATTTTCTTTGGTTGCACGGCTTCCCGCTTGGGTATCACAACTTCCAGCACGCCGTGTTTTGAGGACGCGGAAATTGCATCAGCATTGGCGGTATCCGGCAGGCTAAAGCGTCTATAGAAAGAACCGTAGGTGCGCTCAACACGCTTATAGCCTTCTTTCTCAGTTTTGGCTTCCGATTTCTTTTCGCCTCGAATGGTCAGCACACCATCTTCCATGCTGATATCTATTTCTTCCGGTTTAACACCCGGGATATCTGCATGGATGACAAATTTGTCAGTCTCTTCTTTAATATCAACCGCAGGCGCCCATTCCGCAGTGGCTGTAGAACCTTCGGCAGCGCCCCGCTCTAATTCTCTTTGCAACTGACTCAATAAACCCCAAGGTTCATAACGTGTAATAGCCATAATAAATTTCTCCCTATCGATTAAAAGCACATTGTGTATTGACACGATCAACGCCTCATTCAATCTGATATCGCTAAACTTTTCATGCGGCGTTTTTACAGTTAACAGACTTACAGTAACCGATATAAGGGTTTTTAGTTTTTTTTCAAGCCACCTGATAAGAAGTCAGTAAAAATTACCAGCAATCATTGTTTCCGGAAGATGAACTCAAACAGAGAAAATGGAGGCTATCGCGCATACCGGCGCCGCAATCCAAAAATTACAGCCATCGGTACCAGCAATAGTGAAGCAATCCAGAGCCAATGACGTTTAAACCATTCCGGCAGGTTTGCCTGGACAGAAAAATTTGCCTCGGCGAGATCAATAATTTTCGTGCTATTTTGTGCATTGTGATGCGTTAACAAGTACAGTTGAAATTTTAATACTTGAGCTCCCGATGACTCCGGTATAACACGCCACGTCCAGCGCGTGGTACCGTTATGAATCGATAACTGTTCTTGCGGTCCCTGCTTGTCAATGCTAAAGCCTTCGCCCGCAATTTCCGCCCTCATATGGGGTGATACCCTTCCAGCAATGCCTTGTATCGCGGTACCTTCCGATGCCGTCGAAACAATCTCATTCAGATACTTGGAAAACTGTTTTGTTTCCAGGTTTAAAACCACTTCAAAATCTTCATATTGTTTTACCGTTGACGGAATCGTGATGGCTGCACTGTCAATCGGTATTTTCATAATCAGCGGATTCAACGGCCTTTTAGCCGAAACAAAATGCATAAAGGAATTGATCGAGAAAGGGATGAGTAATAAAACCAGCAGTAATGCAACGGGCATGATCAGGTTAAAATTTAAACCGGACCCGGGCTCTGGTTTGTGCATGATTCCTCCAACGGTTGATTTTATGGCCAGATCATATCATTCCTGGCACGGCAGATTCATCTAAACGAGCTGTGCTATTGGATTCTTTCTTATTGAGGCGCCTGCGTAACGCTATGATGACAACAAGTATTCCATTAATGTCAGGCAAGTTGTTTAATGGCTGCGGAGATATGGCTGACAACTTCACTGTCGGTCCAGTACTGATTGTGGCTAAACGGATTCCATGATTTAACAAGGGTCCCAATTACACCACCCCCTGCATTGATTGAAATATCTTCGACAAGCTTGTCATAGGATGGGCTCAATGGTCTAAGGGGCCATCCGAGAACATCGTCTTCGTCGAAGAAATTGTGCCACTTGAATGATGGAACTGGTGGGTTTATAGCCTCGATTTTCTTGTGACCAGACACAAATATTGGAATATTGCAGCCAGTGGTGTAGAGACGTTGGAGGCTCCGCATCCTCCGAAAGTTGTCTTTGGGCGAACCATCAGCAACCCCGTCGTTTCGCGGCACACTCCATATTCCATTTGACACCTTGCGGCCAGGCTCTGCATCCCAAATGTAACTCGACATAACCTGACAGCCGAGGGATTGAGCAAGAGCGATTACCGGTATTTCCTTTTCTTCAGATTCATCAAATATTTCATCCATGCTCTGCATGATCATTTTCTGGGCAAGAAAATACGGGCTATCGATGGCATCTTTCCTATATTCAAGACTTGCTGCATCCGAAAAACCATACATTAAAAATTTCCTAAGCTTCATCCAATCGATCTGATCGCGCATTCGATTGAAGATGGCTTCTTGATTACCTTGGAGTATGTCCTGGTAATAGAGATTTTTGAAAATGACTTTATCCCAAGCGGCTTTTCCAAGGGATTTCTTGATTTCGTCATAGAACTCGGTGTAGTAGTCTCTATCCGTGTCACCCATTCCATGAATCGTTACCAATGCAATTGTCTTTGGCATAGTGTTCTCCTATAAGTTGTTGCTTAACGGTGAAGTTAAAGGGCGGCGCGTTTTTGCGTGGCCCCGCATGAATGTAAGGCTTGCCCCGGTTTGTGCCAGTAAACCACCTGTCAACCATATTCCTTGAGCTCTTTCCGAGCCATCCAATAATTGGGGTAAACACTTTCCACCTGTTTCCAGAATGTGGACGAGTGATTCATTTCAATCAAGTGCGACAACTCATGCGCTACGACGTAATCGACCAGATGCAGCGGCATCTGGATCAAGCGCCAGTTCAGGTGAATAATGCCGTGACTGTTGCAGCTGCCCCAACGGGTTTTGGCACGAGACAGGCGAAAGGGAGGGTGGCGAACATTGAGTTTCTGGGCATATACGGTGATACGCTGCTTGAAGCAGGTGATGGCTTGTTGGTGATACCAGGCCATCACAAATTGCTCTATTTGCCGGGGAGCTAATTCCGGCATTAATCGCTTCGACCCCGATTCATAATCTGCTTCTTGACCGGATTGCCGGGTCATTTGCAGTTCGCCCGATGCGCTCATGGTGATCTGCCAGGGCTCACCGAATAAGGGATAGACAGCATCATGCGTCCAGGTTAATACGAGATTTTTCTTGTTTCTCCAATGCTCAAGTTTTTTGGTGATCCAGTCCGCTTTTTCCTGCAGGATAGTTTCAACATTGGGTAGAGAGGTTTGTAATGGGACACTGATACTCAAGCCATGACTGTCAATTTTTAAACCAATGGATTTACGCTTACAATGCTTCAGTGTGTAAGTGATTTCCTGACCATTTAAAATGGTTTGAGTCAGCACTTTTAAGTTTCTTGATGGTTTTGCTGGCTGATACGCAACATTTCCGCTTCAATCCAGGCTTCCACTTGAGCATTCAATTCACCCGCTTCCATGCCGGTGGGGTCGATGGGTTTGCCGATACTGACGGTGATGGTGCCGGGTGATTTAACGAAAGAATTCCGGCCCCAGAACTCACCTGCATTATGCGCCACAGGTACCACGGGCACATTCGTGTGGGCGGCCAGCCATGCGCCGCCGATCCGGTATTTGCCTCGTTGTCCCGGTGGGATGCGTGTGCCCTCAGGAAACACGACGATCCAGAATCCTTGCTGCAAACGATCTTTGCCTTGTTCAACGATCTGCTCCAGGGCTTTTTTGCCTGATTTTCTGTCAATGGCAATCGGGCTGGTCATGGCAAGCCCCCAGCCAAAAAACGGGATGCGCAGTAATTCCTTTTTCAGCACCCACACCTGCGGCGGAAAAATTTTCTGGAACGCCAGCGTCTCCCATGCCGATTGATGCTTGGAGAGCACGATGCTTGGGGTTTCCGGGATATTTTCTGCGCCAATGATTCGATAGCGGATGCCGCATACGTTGCGCAGCAGAAACAACATGATCAATGTCCAACTGGAAGTGACGCGGTAACGATGATGCGGCGATAAGGGGAAACAAGCCAGTGTGATCAATGCATAAGGCGGCGTAATGATGATTTGCAGCAGCATATACAGTGTTGAGCGTAAAATGGCCAGTATCATGCTTGCGCAACCAGAGCATCAACGGCCATGGCCAGATTCTCGAAAATCTGGGTATGGGCGGGCATTTCTTTTTCAGTACGAGTCGTTTGCCCTTTGCCGGTCAACACCAGAATGGGTATTGCACCGGCTGCGACAGCCGCTTGCAGATCCCTTAATGAATCACCGATTGCCGGGACATTGGTTAAATTAACGCCATACCGCTGCATAATTTCATCAAACAAGCCCGTTGCCGGTTTGCGGCAGGAACATTTATCCGTACTGCTGTGCGGGCAAAAGAATATAGCATCAATACGCCCGCCTGCTTGATTGACCGCTTTGTACATTTTGTCATTAATGGCATTGTAAGTGGCCATATCGAGTAACCCGCGCCCGATCCCCGATTGATTGGTGGCGATGATGACGCGATAGCCGGAATGCGTCAAACGGGCGATCGCTTCCAGACTGCCTGGGATCGGTATCCATTCATCCGGTGATTTGATGAATGTATCACTGCTCTGGTTAATCACGCCGGTCTGGTCGAGGATGATCAGTTTCATATCAGGCCGCCAGTTTTGAAAGATCGGCTATTTGGTTCATGATCTGATGCAAGTGTTTCAGCAGGGCAAGCCGGTTATGTCGTAATGACTCATCTTCAACGTTCACCATGACATGATCAAAAAAGGTATCGACCGGTAACTTTAAGGCAGCCAGTATTTGCAGCGAAGCGGTGTAATCCCCGGCGATAAAAGCTTCGTTAGTTTTAGACGATAGACTGGTTAATGCCTGATAGAGCGCCTGCTCGGCGGGTTCCCGCAGCAAACGGGTATTCACCTCGGCGCTGATGTTACCCTCCGTTTTTTTGAGGATATTGCCCACCCGCTTGTTGGCAGCCGCGAGGCTGACCGCTTCGGGTAATGCCGCGAAAGCGCGCACGGCAGCGAGACGTTTAGGAATATCGCTTAATTGTTGCGGATTCAAACTGAGAACCGCGTCGACTTCCTGGGCCGTGTAGCCTTGCTCGCGTAAACTGCCTGTGAGGCGCTCATAAATAAAATCAAATAATTTTGTAAATACCACCTCCTGTGTTCCAGGAATACTTTCAGAAATCCTATCAGGAAGCACATACGCATTCCAGCGACACGTCACTGAATTAGCTGATTCTTGAGTTTTATCATTGCAATTTGACAGCCACTGCTGAGCAATCTGATCGTCTCTAAGGATATTAATCGCTGATCGAATTAATTCATCCAGTTTTAGCGATAAGTCTTTTTCGATTAATATTCGAATGACACCGAGCGCATGGCGTCGAAGTGCAAATGGGTCTTTATCACCGGTAGGAACCTCGCCCATATGAAACATATCAATCAAGGTCACTAACTTATCCGCCAGCGCCAAGCTGGCTCCAGCATTGTTACGCGGCAATTCATCACCGGCAAAACGCGGCTTATACTGATCCTCAATGGCAAACGCAATATCGTCCCCCAAGCCTTCGTGTTGCGCGTAGTAGCGCCCCATGATGCCTTGCAGTTCCGGGAACTCACCGACCATGCCGGTGAGCAAATCCGCTTTCGCCAGCGTGGCCGCTTCACGTGCCAAAGTTGCCACGTTTGATTGCTTTCCGATCATATAAGCGATCTCGCGGACATAGTGCATACGCAAACCCTGCGTGCCGAGCTTGTTGTGATACACCACCTTATCCAGTTCCGGCACGCGAGAAGCCAGCGTTTTCTTGCGATCCTGATCAAAGAAAAATTGGGCATCGGCCAGGCGCGAGCGCACCACGCGCTCATTTCCGCAGATGATCAGACTGGGATCAGCCGGTTGAATATTGGAAACCAGCAGGAATTTATTGGCCAGTTTTCCCTGCTTATCCAGCAGCGGAAAATATTTCTGATTCGCTTTCATGGTCAGAATCAAACATTCCTGTGGCACTTGAAGAAACTCAGACTCAAACGTACCCACCAGAACATTGGGATGCTCGACCAATGCGGTCACCTCGTCCAATAAAGCGTCATCGTCAACCGGGGTGAGGTTCACCTTTTTGGCCGCTGCGGCAAGCTGGCGTGCGATGGCTGCACGACGCTCTGCAAAATCAGCAATGACAGCGCCTTCGGTGGCCAGTTGTTGCGCGTAGCTATCCGCATTGTGCAACACGATGGGATTCACTTTTGCCTCAAAGCGATGCCCTTGCGTTTCGCGCCCGGCTTGCAGCCCCAGAATATTGACCGGGACGATATCCGCGCCATGCAGTGCAATCAATGCATGTGCGGGGCGTACAAAATTGACGCTGCTCCAGCCATCCGCTAACTGGTATGTCATCACCTTGGGGATCGGTAATTTACCGATCGCTTCCTCTAACGCTTTTTGCAGACCATCGGTCAGTTGTATTCCTTTGACTGTGATATCCAGAAACAGTGTTTCTGTTTTGCCGTCCATCACCCGCTTGAACTGTGGCGCGGCTGATGTATCCACACCCAGGCTGGCCAGCTTTTTCAATAAGGGCGGTGTCGCCTGACCTTGCGCATCCAGCCCGACCTTTACCGGCATCAATTTCTGCGTAACCGCTTTATCCGCAGCCTGTGCGGCTACGTTACTGATATGCACCGCCAGGCGGCGCGGAGTGGCATATGCAGTGACTTGCGCCTCGGTCATCAAGAGATCCTGCGCTTTCAAGCTGGCCGCTAATAATTCCGCAAAGCTTTTGCCGAGCTGTTTCAGTGACTTGGGGGGCAGTTCCTCCACCAATAATTCAACGAGTAGATTTCTTATCATCGTGCGGATTCCGGTACGTCCGGCATTTGCGCAACCCATTCTGGCGGCGCCATGGGAAAGTTCAGGTTTTTACGGCTGGCGTAATACGCTTTGGCAACCTGCCGTGACAAATTGCGGATGCGTCCGATATACGCGGCGCGCTCAGTGACCGAAATGGCGCCGCGTGCATCCAGCAGGTTGAACGTATGCGCCGCTTTCAATACCTGTTCATAGGCAGGCAACGCCAATTGTCGCGCGATCAAATGATTGGCTTGTTCTTCATATTTGCCAAAGGCCAGAAACAGAAAATCGGTATCGCTCTGTTCAAAGTTATATTTGGATTGCTCCACTTCGTTTTGATGGTAAACATCATGGTAAGTCAGCCCCTTTGTCCAGACCAGATCAAACACGCTTTCCACGCCTTGCAGGTACATCGCCAAACGCTCCAGTCCGTATGTGATTTCACCGGTAATGGGTTTGCAGTCAATACCGCCTACCTGCTGAAAATAGGTGAATTGCGTGACCTCCATGCCATTGAGCCAGGCTTCCCAGCCCAATCCCCAGGCGCCCAGTGTCGGATTCTCCCAGTCATCTTCAACCAGACGCACATCATTCTGCGTTAAATCAAACCCCAGTTCGCGCAATGAATCAAAATACAAATCCAGAATATTTTTCGGCGCGGGTTTGAGCACTACTTGAAATTGATAATAATGCTGCAAGCGATTGGGATTATCACCATAACGCCCGTCTTTCGGGCGGCGTGCCGGTTGCACGTAGGCCGCTTTCCACGGTTCGGGACCCAAAGCGCGCAAAAAAGTGGCGGTATGGCTTGTTCCGGCACCCACTTCCATATCGTAAGGCTGCAGGATCGCGCAACCCTGCTGGCCCCAATACCGTTGCAACGTAAGGATAATTTCCTGAAAAGTAAGTGTTGACATGAAGAACCTGAATTAAACCATCACCAAAATGAAAATTAACCGGATTTTACAGGGTTTTCCGTCTGGCGCGAAAGGCGGATATGAATCCGATGCATAATAACAAGCCCGCAAGTCCAAGCACCGGATAATTTCCGGTGCGCACGTAAGGTGTCGCGCCAGTGAACCCTTGCGCCAATCCATGCAGTGCGGCGGTGGTAAAGATCTCGATGGTTTGCAGCACCTTGCCGCGCTCGTCGATGATCGCGGTCACGCCGGTATTGGTGGCGCGCAACATGTAGCGCCCGGTTTCCAAGGCGCGCATTTGCGATATCTGCAAATGCTGCTGCGGCCCGATCGAACGGCCGAACCAGGCATCGTTGCTGACATTGACCAGCATCGTCGCCTGCGGAAGCTGGTTGATGATTTCTTCGCCAAACACATCTTCGTAACAGATATTGATCGCAACCCGCTGCCCCGCTAAATCCATCGGTTGCTGATCCAGACTGCCGCGCGAGAAGTCGGATAATGGAATTTGCAGTACCTGGATAATCCAGCCGAATACGGGTTTAAACGGAATAAATTCACCAAACGGAACCAGATGATGCTTGCGATAGCTTTGTTCCGGCGCTGTGCCCAAGCTGAACATGGTGTTGTAATAATCATTGCCATCATGGCTATCGCGTTCGGCCAGACCGATCAGCACATCGCCTTGATTGTTTCTGGCGTGCTCGGCCAGATAGGATAAATAAGAGCGCGGCATGACATCGCTAAAAAGCGGAATGGAAATTTCCGGTGTCACAATCAACCGGCTGTCACTTTCCAGAACGAGTTTGGCGTAAGTCTCCATGGTATTCTCGAGATGATCTTCCCGCCATTTCATATCCTGAGCAATATTGCCTTGCAGCAAGCTGACCGTTACCGGTTCTCCCTCTGGTTTGACCCATTCAATGGATTGCAAACAAAAACCGCTGAGCCAGATCAGCATAAAAGGCAATCCATAACGCCATTTTCTAAGACCCTTTTCAAACCAGATGAAAAGCAGGGCAGCGCTGAATACCACAACAAGTGAGATACCATAAACACCGGTTATGGGTGCAAACCCCGCCAATGGGCTGAAAGGCGCTTGCGAATAACCCAGCGCAAGCCATGGAAAACCGGTAAACAGACTGCCGCGCAGCCATTCAAACAACATCCATAGTGCAGCAGCTATTGATGCCCAGACGAACGGCGAGGCTAAACGAAACCTGGCTAATATCCCGATACTTAAAGCGGGAAATATTGCCAGATAAGCACATAATATGATCAGTGCAATTACGGCGATGGGCATGGGCATTGCGCCAAAATCATGCAAACTGACATAGATCCAGGTTACTCCCGCACTAAATAATCCCATGCCAAAACAAAATCCCATTAATGCTGCTTGCAGCGGAGTCCGGCTTTTGCGGCAGAATCCAAGCAATAAGGCCAGTGTGATGACGGGTACCGGGAAAAGATAGAATGGCGCAAAACCGAGTACAGTCAGTATACCCAGTAAAAAAATAATCATCAGCTTGAGGTAAAGATTCTTCAATCGTGTCAACGTAGGGTGCGTTAAAGAGGATGGCGGGAGCCAGGAATCTGCAGACTTAAGTCCGGCAAGTTCCAGGCTGCTACTTATATTATTATGTACAGTAAGAATTGATGTGAACTTTCATGATTTAATGTTGTTCTCAGCATTTGACTATCATAAATTAATCGATGATCCTTTTGCGCACAATTTTAATTGTGCTTTTGATGGCGGTTGAAATATGACAAGGCTAAATAATTATTTATTCACTTTATTGTCGGTATAAAAGTAGAATATGCTGCTCATCATTATCAGGGTAAGAGTTTACCAATGAATGGAAAGTCTATTGGATAAAGAATGATATTAAGCTATTTAATTTCATGGATCTTTTAGGCATTATGGAATAGTTGTATCTATTATCTTATATTTGGAAATCAATTGGATTTTTCATGAAATTTAAAATTCTATGCGTGTTATTGCTGTCTGGACTTACTGCCTGCGCGCAGATTCCTACTAAAAATGGGATAAAAGAAACAGGAGAATCCAACGAACAGGAAGAAGTCAGTCAACTGAATTTGCCCAAGCAGGAATTGACCGCCCCCATTTTATTTGATTTTTTAGTGGGTGAGACCGCCCTGCAGCGAGGCAATCTTGATATTGCGGTTAGCCGCTATGTTAAATTGGCAAAATCGACTCGCGATCCTCGCATAGCTAAACGTGCCACCGAAATTGCCCTGCATGCAGGATACCCCTTTGCAGTAGAACAAGCCGCGACGCTGTGGGTTGAACTTGATCCTGATTCAGCAGATGCCCGTCAGACCATTGCGGCATTATTGGTAAATCTAGGCAAGCTGGATGCGGCGCGGCCTCACCTGGAAAAATTATTAGCCTCCGAGAAAGACAATGTGGGTAATGCATTTATGCAATTAAACCAGCTGTTGTCACGGAATCCGAACAAAGCGGCCACACTGCAGTTAATACGGCAACTCTCTCAACCCTATACGGATGTGCCGGAAGTGCACTTCGCCATTTCTCAGGCAGCATGGTTTGCCAGTGAGCATCAGCTGGCTTTGGATGAAATGCAGCGTGCGCTTGCTTTGCGTCCCGATTGGGAAATTGCAGCCATTCATAACGGAAGGATATTGCAACGTATTTCAAGCACCGATGCGAGTGAATTTTATCGTAATTATCTGAAAAAATATCCTGCTGCAAATGAAATGAGGATAGCGTATACCCGGGTATTAATCGGCGATAACCATGTTGATCTGGCGCGGGAGCAGCTGCAACAGTTGTTGGATAAGAATCCAGAAGATGCTGAAATCATGTTGGCCATTGGGTTGTTAGCCACAGAAATGGGGGATTTTGATATCACAGAGACCAGTTTTAAAAAGGCGCTTGATCTGGGATATAAGGATCCAGGCGCAGTGCATTTCCACCTGGCACAGATCTATGAGGAAACAAAACGCCCTGATATGGCGATGGAATCCTATCAAATGGTAAAAAGTGGCGGCCGTTATTTACCGGCACAGATTCGTTATGCGGATTTGTTGGCTTTAAAAGGCTATTTGAAAGAAGCGCGCGAGCATTTACAGAAACTTCCGGCAGCCAATGATCAGCAGGCCGCCCATTTGATATTGGCGGAAGCGCAAATTTTGCGCAGATCTAAAGCCCATCAGGAGGTTTTTGATTTGTTGGATGATGGCTTAAAGAAATTGCCGGATTATCCCGAGCTGCTTTATGATCGTGCATTGACAGCGGATAAGCTTGGCAAGTTCAATATCCTTGAGCAGGATCTGCGTAAACTGATACAACTCAAACCCGACAATGCGCACGCCTACAATGCGTTGGGTTACAGTTTTGCTGAACGCGGCATTCAGTTGCCTGAAGCCTTGAAATTAATCAAGAGAGCGGTTGAGCTTTCCCCAGAGGATCCTTATATTATAGATAGCTTGGGCTGGGTATACTATCGCATGGGTAATTTTGTTGATGGATTGAATTACTTGAACATTGCTTTTGCGGCTCGCCCAGATCCAGAAATTGCAGCGCACTTGGGGGAAGTGCTTTGGGTGCGGGGCGCTAAAGAAAATGCTAAAGATATTTGGCGTTCCGCCTTAGAGAAAGATCCGGATAATGAAGTGCTGCTTGAAACCGTACAGCGCTTTATAAAAAATAACGTGATTGATTAATTTTGTTTTCTGAGCTTGGGTGTAATCTAACAGGCCGTTGAAAAACGTCTTCGAGGCAGCCGATGCAAGGCAAAAACAGGCGAAAAGGCGCAGTTTATACTTGATAAATGAGCATTTTGAGCCTGTTTTTAACACCGCAGCGGCAACGCAGATAGTTTTCGGCCTGCTAAGATCAGTTGATCTTTTTTGACGTGGGATCATCATCAGCCAGGAGTCAACCGGAAGTTGGTGAGCATCATGATAGGGCACAAATGCTATATCGTTCAAACGGCAGGTATAATGTAATGGGTCATCACTTAGGTTGTACAATTGAAATGGCGCTATCAATGAATATAATCAAAGAACTTCCGGCGGTTGTCGGCAGAATTCTCAAAAATGCTTAATACTTTACCGGTACTCGAATTTAAAAGCAGTACTTTTTTTGCGCCTAGCCTGATCCTTTTCAATAAGGATATCGCCGCAATTGAACAAGCATTGCAAGAGAAAATTAACTTGGCGCCGGAGTTCTTTAGAGATTCCCCGCTGATTGTTGATCTGCGTGAGCTAAATAAGCAGAATCAGGATGTGGATTTTGTTCAGATAACAGAGATATTACGCAAAATAGGTTTTTTCCCGGTGGGTATACGGGGAGGTAATGAGCAACAAAATAAACAAGCGCATTCATTATCCATTCCGATAGATACAGTGCGCGAACAGGGTAGCCCAATCATCATTGGCGAGACACACAAACAGGAAAATATCAAGCAATCCCCTTCACAGCCGGAAGTGACAACGGCCAAGGAGCCGATCAGGCCTGCAGCGATTCCGCCGGTTTCTGCAGCCGCGACGTTAATTACTCACCCCATTCGTTCGGGCCAGCGTATCTACGCTGCGGGCGATTTGATCATTATGTCTCAGGTCAGTGCGGGTGCCGAAATTATGGCTGAGGGCAATATACATGTCTATAATACATTGAGAGGGCGCGCCTTGGCAGGCGTGCATGGCAACACGGCTGTCCGGATATTTTGTTTTGATTTACAGGCGGAGCTCATTTCAATCGCAGGGGATTATAAAACCAGTGAGGACTTAAACAAGCAAATGTACAAAAAACCGGTGCAGATATATTTGCAGGATCATGCTTTGATTATTAAAGAGATTGCTTAAGACCATATAGCGAAGGAGGCTCAATTGGCAAGAATTATAGTCGTGACATCAGGAAAAGGTGGGGTTGGTAAAACAACAACGAGCGCAGCGATTGCCATGGGGCTAGCAAAAAAAGGCCATAAAACAGCTGTGATTGATTTTGATGTGGGTTTACGAAATCTGGATTTGATTCTGGGTTGCGAACGACGGGTCGTATATGATTTCATCAATGTTATCAATGGAGAGGCCAGTATCAATCAAGCATTGATCCGCGATAAGAACTGTAATCTGCTCTATATTCTGCCCGCTTCCCAGACACGGGATAAAGATGCGTTGACACAAGAAGGTGTTGGCAAGGTTCTGGAAGAATTATCCAAGGAATTTGCATATATTGTTTGTGATTCTCCTGCAGGTATTGAGAAAGGGGCGAATTTAGCCCTTTATTTTGCAGATGATGCTTTTGTCGTCACCAATCCTGAGATTTCTTCGGTCAGAGACTCGGATCGCATGCTGGGCATCTTGTCCAGTAAATCACGGCGCGCTGAAAGAAATGAAGAGCCTATTAAGGAATATCTGCTACTGACCCGGTATGATTCGGACAGAGTGAGATCAGGTGAGATGTTAAGTCTTGACGATGTGCAAGAAATTTTATCTCTGGATTTACTGGGTATTATCCCTGAATCAAAATCAGTCCTGTCTGCATCTAATGCAGGTATACCGGTCATTCTGGATGAAAAGAGTGAAGCAGGTCAGGCTTATACTGACGTCGTTGCACGGTACTTGGGGGAGAAACGGCCACATCGATTTATTGATGGCAAACAAGGGTTTCTCAGGAGGCTTTTCGGGGGAAGAAAATGAGCTTACTGGACTATTTTAGATTATCCAAACCTAAAACCGCATCGCTTGCTAAAGAGAGATTACAAATCCTCGTAGCGCATGAGCGAAGTCATCGCAACCAACCTTCCTATTTACCCCAATTGCAAAGAGAGCTTTTAGAGGTTATTCGTAAGTATGTGAATGTGGATCAGAATGCAATATCGGTTAATTTCGAGCAAGATGAAAATCAGGAAACGCTGGAACTCAACATCGTGCTGCCTGATTATCAGCAAGCAAATAAGGGTTTGAATAATTAGAGGCTAACGGTCTCTTATTAGAGCATTGGCTAATTATGAAGCGATATCAGATAGCGTTAACACCGAATTGAAAGGTTTTAAATCACTGCCGGTCCGGCTCAGGGTTAATCGGCAGCGCATCAATGTCTGGATTCTAATATTCTGTATTTTCCCGCTGGCTTCCGGTTGTGTAACGCTGACGCATCAAACGACAACGGATACGATAGTCGCGACGGTTTTTACTGAACCTGCAGCAGATACTCAGAATGTGCCGGCCACTGATTTTAAGCTCCTCGGCAGGATATCCATCCAGAGTGGGAATGAGCGTTCTTCAGGTAGTTTCCGCTGGCAACATTTAGCGCTAAGTGATGAAATTCTATTATTTACGCCATTAGGTCAGGTGGTGGCGGAAATAACAAAAGATCATGATGGTGTGCGCTTGATTACTTCAAAACTCGAAGCTTTTTATGCAACAGATGTAGAAAGCCTGACCGAAGAAATTTTAGGCTGGCGTTTGCCACTCAATGGATTGCAATACTGGATACAAGGAATACATTCGCCGGCTACTGCAGCGGAAAAGGATCTGGATAATAAAGATCAAGTGGTGGCTATCCGGCAAGATGGCTGGAAAATTCATTATGCTAGTTATACGCCTGCGCAGTTGAATCAAATTCCTCTCCCCAGAGTATTGGATTTAAGCTATGAGAACCTGAGAATCAGACTGGTAGTGGATGATTGGAAAGCCCGCCGGTAAATATTTTCTACATTGAAGCCAACAATATAATTTTCTACGCGTTTATGTTTATATTCCCTGCTCCCGCTAAATTGAATCTTTTTTTACATGTCATAGGACGCAGGCAGGACGGTTATCATTTATTGCAGACAGTTTTCCGCTTTCTGGATTTTTCTGATCAATTAAGTTTTAGATTGCGTGCAGATGGCATGATCAAACTGCATAATCCCATTACCGGCGTACCGGAAGACAAAGATCTGTGTGTCCGTGCCGCCAAGCTGCTAAAGCATAAAACGGGCACCGGGCAAGGCGTTGATATTTTCCTGCAGAAACAGATTCCGATGGGTGGCGGATTGGGTGGCGGGAGTTCCGATGCAGCAACGACGTTGTTAGCACTCAATCAATTGTGGGAATTGCATTTGAACAGAGATCGGTTACTTGAATTAGGGCTTCAACTCGGTGCCGATGTTCCGGTATTTATTTTTGGACAAAATGCCTTTGCAGAAGGTATCGGTGAAAAACTCGTTGCCATCGAGCTGCCGCCCGCCTGGTATTTGGTTATTGTACCTTCGGTGCAAGTGTCAACCGCAGAAGTTTTTGTAAGTAAAGAATTGACACGCAACACGATACCCATCAAAATACCGCCCTTTTCCGTCTGGCAAGGACATAATGATTTAGAATTAGTCGTTTGCCGGACATATCCTGAAGTAGCGAGATGTTTGGAGTGGCTAAAGCGATTGGAAAATACTACAATAACGGCAATGAGCGGTTCGGGTGCCTGTGTATTTGCTGAATTTGCGACCGAGTTGGCAGCACAGACTGCTTTTGAACAAATTCCTGGCGATATGAAAGGTTTTGTAGCAAAAGGGTTGGATTGTCATCCGATGTACCAGTCAATAGAATAAAGATTTTGGGGAGTCGCCAAGTGGTAAGGCACCGGATTTTGATTCCGGCATTCGTAGGTTCGATCCCTACCTCCCCAGCCAGATTTTAGTGAACATTTTAGTAAAGAGCCAAGCCTGAGTGTGAATCTATTTCATTCAGTAAGTAGATTAGTTTCAAGTCCGGCAGACTCCTGAGTCTTTGCGGGCAACCCTTTTCCAGCTAATTATCTCAAAGAAATGACATGTCTTATGACAGTTTGATGGTTTTCACCGGCACTGCCAATCCTAAATTAGCGCAGGATGCTGTCAAGCATCTCAATATCCATCTAGGGCGTGCTACGGTTGGGCGCTTCAGTGACGGTGAGATTATGGTGGAAATCCTTGAGAATGTGCGTGGAAAGGATGTTTTCGTATTGCAATCTACCTGTGCGCCTACCAATGATAGTCTTATGGAGATATTGGTCATGGTAGATGCCCTGAAACGTGCATCGGCTGGTCGCATTACGGCTGCAATTCCTTATTTTGGCTATGCGCGTCAGGACAGAAGACCACGCTCGGTTCGTGTGCCCATTACAGCCAAAGTAGTGGCCAACATGTTGGTAACGGTCGGAATTGATCGATTGCTGACCATGGATTTGCACTCGGACCAAATTCAGGGATTCTTTGATATTCCTGTCGATAATATTTATGGCATGCCTATCTTGTTGGGGGATGTCTGGAAGCATAATTACCAGAATCTGGTAGTGGTATCGCCCGATGTCGGTGGTGTGGTACGCGCCAGACATATGGCCAAGCGTTTGGAATGCGATCTGGCAATTATTGATAAACGGCGCCCGAAACCCAATGAAGCAAAAGTGATGAACATCATTGGCGAAGTTAAGGATCGTACTTGTGTCATCATTGATGACATGGTGGATACTGCCAACACCCTATGTGAAGCAGCCGGAGCGTTGAAGCAGCAAGGCGCAAAAGCTGTATTGGCTTATTCAACACATGCCGTATTGTCCGGTAATGCGGTAGAACGCATTCAGAGTTCGGCTCTGGATAAGCTGGTAGTCACTGACACAATACCTTTGCGCGCAGATGCGATGGCTTGCGATCGTATCTGCCAGCTAAGTATTGCAAACTTGCTGGCTGAAACTATGCTGCGTATCAGTAATGAAAGCTCATTAAGCTCACTATTTATGGAGTGAGTTAGCCTCATTTTTTTAACCGATTTGTTTGGTCGCGGACAAATCACAATTATGGAGTGGTAGAAATGAAAATTGAAATCAGTGCCGACAAGCGCACATTGCAGGGAAAGGGTGCGAGCCGCCGCCTGCGTGGTTCTGGTAAAGTGCCAGCAATCATCTATGGTGGTGAACAGGAACCGCAGTCTATTGAAATGGATCACAACGATTTGTTTCACAAACTCAAGCTGGAAGCTTTCCATGCGTCGATTCTGTCTTTAAGTGTTGCAGGAAAAGCCGAGCAAGTATTATTGCGCGATATACAAATGCATCCATTCAAGCAACAGGTGTTGCATGTGGATTTTCAGCGCGTTGATAAGAACAAGAAAATACACATGAAAGTTCCATTGCACTTTATCAATGCAGAAAATTCACCCGGTGTAAAAACCTCCGGCGGTATTGTTACGCATATCCTTACCGAAGTCGATATCAGTTGTTTGCCAAAAGATTTGCCAGAATTTATTACGGTGGATTTGGCCGAACTTACTGCAGGACACACACTGCACTTAAGTGATCTGGTACTGCCCAAAGGGGTGGAAATTCTGTCATTAGCCAAGGGTGATAATTTGCCTGTCGCAACAATTGTAATTCCTCGCTCTGCACTTTCTGACGAAGCCGCCGCCGGTGAGGGATCAGGCGCAGATAAAAAATAGTCAGATAAGAGAAGAACAATTAACTGATCTGGAAATTTGACAAATCTGCTGGGATAAAACACATGCCGGCAGATTTTTCTTTTCTGAATCCGTTTTTACAGCAGCCGGATAATTTTTCACCATGAAACTTATTGTTGGATTGGGTAATCCGGGCAGAGAATATGCCGGAACACGGCATAACGCCGGTTTTGAATGGGTGGATCGATTAGCCCAAATGCTGCATGTACCGCTAAAGCCGGAAGCGCGGTTTCATGGATTGTGCGCGCAAGTCCGTCAGAAAGATACCGATTTGTGGTTGCTGGAACCGCAAACCTATATGAATGCCAGTGGGCGTTCTGTGGTTGCAATGTGCCAGTTTTATAAAATCCAGACGGACGAAATTATCGTTATCCATGATGAATTGGATCTCCCGCCCGGTATCGCCAAACTGAAGAAAGGCGGCGGTTTGGGTGGTCATAATGGCCTCAAGGATATTGCAGCAAGATTGGGTACCCAGGATTTCTGGAGGCTACGCATCGGCATAGGTCATCCGGGTGATCGTAATGCCGTGGTTGATTATGTATTACACCCGCCCAGAAAGGAAGAAGCACAATTAATTGATGAAGCCATAGTCAGAAGCCTGGAAGTATGGCCGCTCATTGCGCAAGGCGCTTGTGAAGCCGCCATGTTGAAATTACACACCAAAGTATAAGAATACTGTAAAAGTTTTATACAATCGTTATTTAATCCATTTTAATGAGAATCCGGTCATGAGTCTTAAATGCGGAATCGTGGGTCTTCCCAATGTCGGTAAATCCACCTTGTTTAATGCATTGACCAAAGCGGGCATTGCTGCAGAAAATTATCCTTTCTGTACGATAGATCCGAATATTGGCATAGTCGAAGTCCCAGACCCGCGCTTGCAAAAACTCAGTGAAATCGTCAAGCCGCAGAAAATACAATCAGCGATCGTCGAATTTGTGGATATCGCCGGATTAGTTGCCGGCGCGTCTAAAGGCGAAGGTCTGGGTAACAAGTTTCTTGCCAATATTCGTGAAACGGATGGTATCGTCAATATGGTACGCTGCTTTGCGGATGATAATGTGGTTCATGTCGCTGGCAAGGTGGATCCGATATCGGATATCGAGGTTATCCAAACCGAACTGGCTCTGGCTGATCTCGCCACCGTAGAAAAAGCCATTCAGCGCGAATCCAAAGTGGCTAAATCCGGCAATAAAGACGCCATTAAACTTTGCGCTTTACTGGAAACGGTGCAAGCGCATCTGGACCAGGGCAAACCCGCCAGAACACTGGACTTGGATAAAGAGCAAAAACACTTATTGCAACCGCTTTGTTTATTGACCGCCAAACCGGCTATTTATGTGGCCAATGTGGATGATCACGGCTTTCAGAATAACCCCCTATTAACCCGTGTCGAAGAATATGCAGCGCAAGAAGGCGCCCCGGTAGTCGCTATATGCGCCGCGCTGGAAGCAGAAATTGCAGAACTGCCTGACGAAGACAAGAAAATCTTTTTAGCCGACCTGAATCTGGAAGAACCCGGACTGAATCGCCTGGTGCGCGCGGGCTACGAATTACTCGGACTGCAAACTTATTTCACCGCCGGTGTTAAAGAAGTCAGAGCATGGACGATCCACAAAGGCGATACCGCGCCGCAGGCAGCCGGCGTCATTCATACCGATTTTGAAAAAGGCTTCATCCGCGCCGAAGTCATCAGCTATGAGGATTTCATCGCCTATAACGGCGAGCAGGGCGCCAAGGAAGCCGGCAAAATGCGTCTCGAAGGCAAGGAATATGTCGTCAAGGATGGCGACGTGATGCATTTCCGGTTTAACGTCTGATTGATATGTCGCAAAAACCTTAAATTTGCGACCTATTCGATTGACCTGTCGCTGAGAGCGACATAAAGACTTGCTGACGCTGCCGGATTCAGAATCTGGTTGAAAAAGACATCGCTTGTCGGTCAGCCGCCTTGCGTTATCTCAAACAACTGGTGGAAATTGGTGTGCTGGAAGAAAGAGCCGTGGGACGCGAAAAGCTGTTCATTCATCCCAGGCTGATGCATTTACTGACGCGGGATGACAACACCGTGATGCCCTATCCATAATGACAAAACATGTCCGAATTCAGAAAACTTATTGATATCAAGATATTCCTCTAATAAATATTAGTATTCCAAATGATCAAGCTTTTGCTGTATTTGCTTTTTCGGAAATTTTTACAAATTCATTTATTTCAGCCAACACGTACTCAATATGGTGGTTAGTGTCGATACCTACCCAGCTTGTAAGATTGCCAGAAAATACTTCGTTGCTACATTCGATAATACGCTCATCGCCCCAACTGAAATTAGCCCCCAAATAGTAAGGAGAAGAAATTACTATGTGAGCCAATGTGAAGTATTGATTGTATTTAGGGAATCTGCTCAACGAATGCCCTCTTACAATAAAATATTGATCTGCTATTGTGTAGCGTATTTTCCCGTTTATATTTGGATTTCTAACTTCTTCAGGAGATCTTGGATTTCGAACTCCGTAATCTCCAAAACAAAGATTCACACCTTCAACCTTAGAAAAGAGCATTTTCCAAAGAATAAATTCTCTTCGGGTAACCAGTTTAGATGAGGATTCAGGAATAAAAGCCACACTATTTGGCATAGACGAGCCTGCCAAAATAATGTTTGAGATTCCACGGGATTTCAGAAAGTGAATAGCATCAAGTGCCTTAAGAGCTATATCAGTAATGGATGTTTGAGTCATGTCCTCAAAATCCAACAATGCAAATGTCGAGTCGGATTGCAAATTTAGTTGGTCATTAATAGACTCAATAACCTCATCCATAAATCCAATATCCAAAATCGTATCTTTATCAAGTCGGAAGCATATTTTTTGGTCAGATAGATTCAGAATATTTTTTATTGCTTTTGCATACTCAGAGCTTTCCCATCTATCAAATCCTATGATTGGATGAGCAATGACACCATTCTCTTTAAATTCTTTCCAGACCGCTAATAATACATGCTCACCTTCATCAGTTTGGGAGTCATCATGCCAATGTGGCATATCGAAAAAAATTTCACGCTTATTCCAAATCTTGCCTAAGATGCTCGCATTTTTCTTAAGATAAGTTGATATATTTGCGCCCATTTTTGCTTTCGGTATATCTAACAAAGGTAAGGTATATTGCCTTGCACTATCAGAGAGATGGGAGAGAGCATCAAATTCTCCTTTTTTTGCTCTTAATAATGGTATATAAAGTGGATTCATTTGCACCTCACTGATAACTAGTTTTAAAAAATAACTTCCTTACTTCCCCATGTCCGACCACATCATTAAACTGAGTGTAATTGTTCAACTCTCTGCGAAGTCTTCCTGCAATAATTGCCGGATGAATCTTTAATTCCCTAGAAAGCTTGTCAATATTTTCTTTAGTGGGTGTTAAGTAAGCATCACTACGCTTCCATACAATTCTCGGAATAAATGATTCACGAGCAATGCGGTTTGCTTCGATTTCCCGATGATCTTCTGACAGAGCTTCTGTATCATCCAAAAATACATCTGAGACAGAAGTGTGCTTCCACAAATGCGCTATCTCATGTAGTAGGGTAAACCAAAAATTATCTAATCGATCTTGCCTCAGTGTTAGTGCAATAATGGGCATACCATCTTCATCCTTAAGTGCAGCTCCATCTAATAAAGTTCCCTTTAACTGAGGTTCAATAATTACTGCGATTCCATGTTTGGCAAGAAACTCTACTGCTAAAAGTGGTCCGTGATCAAACCAGCTCAGTTGTGCCAGCTCACGCAAAAAATTTGATGAAAAAACTGAGTTATCAAAAATACCCAACTTACTTTTATCTTCACGTGCTTTCTGAATTACACGAGCCAACCAAGCATACAAAGCATATTTTGTACTGGGCGAATATGCCTCACCATTTATAGAGCGCCTGAAAGAAACTCCACCGAACTGAAGACCTACATCGGAAATAAATTCTTTTACAGCTTCCTCCACAGATTGTTTATTTTTGGCACTTAATTCTCTAATCCATCCACGACTAACAATTTCCTTAATGGGAAACTTCGACCAATCTATTTCTTCAGGCTTCTGTTTGGGCTCCGATAAACCGACAAGAGTTTCAGTTGAAATTCCCAGGCCTACTGATAAGGCGCGAATCATATTGACACTCAACGCTCTCTTCCTTGCCAAGACCTCAGATACACGACTTCGAGTGCCAAAATACGGAACGAGATCTGCTTGTTTCAGACCTTTTTCCTGCATCCTAAACAATATTGCATCTATCGGATCAGGTGGTTCAATAGGGTATTTGCTATTCTCATATGCTTCTATCAGCACAGAAAGCAATTCAAGGCGAGCTGCCAATGGAGTACCATGAGGAGGATTCTCAGCAATTAATTTCTGTACCTCGAAAAGATACTCTAAATGCTGCTGCTCCGATTTTATTACTGTCAGCTCCATCACTTCACTACACTCGCTTTCTAATTTCATTAATTATTACTATTTGATAAAAAAAACAAATCGAGACTTCCATTTCAAATCCAGTTGAACCAACTATAAAAATAAAGGTATTAGAACCAGAATGAATTGCATTTGGAAACTGCCTGAGAACATCCGCAACTTCTCGCCAAAGCGCATCTTTAATCTCGGCTCCCCATATAAAAAACCAATGAGAAGCTTCATCATCATTAGGAAATTTATGTCTTCCAAGTAGCCGCATTTTTTACAGAGAATTATTTATATGGGAACATATTAAACTGTTCCATATTATGTGTCAATGGTATTGTTACCAAATATGGAACATAATTATAGTAGAATTGAAGCAAAGCAAACTGCAATAAAGCATTCTTCAGACCCAAACGAAGTATTTCTCTCATCAGTCAGCACAGGTTGTACCCTGCCGTCATAACACAGCGCACAGTGCATAACCCAATTTGCCCGGTAACCAGTAGTAATGCATCCAGTGATCCGACTTCAGATGCTCGATTACAGGTTTCGTGGCCTGCCGCCACTGGAAATTGCCAACTCTGAATAACCCGTATTTGTCATTCCGAACGCAGTGAGGAATCTTTGGTAATCAATGCAATAGATTTCTCGCTGTTGCTCGAAATGACACGTGCTCAGAGTTTCCTTAACAGGCCGTTGAAAAACGTTTTCGAGGCAGCCGATGCAAGGCAAAAACAGGCGAAAAAGCGCAGTTTATGCGTGATAAATGAGCATTTTGAGC
>ERZ1292640.872-Hain-H43-02um-R1-872-length-25022-cov-5_pt1 | contig 25022 bp, 23 predicted proteins | sample MGYA00564404_ERZ1292640 | MGnify/ENA primary metagenome ERZ1292640 (study PRJEB36523, sample SAMEA6512636) | groundwater metagenome | collected 2019-01-08 | study: AquaDiva: Metagenomics assemblies of 32 groundwater samples | reverse complement strand
AGCCGCCGAAGCCAGCTGATTCCGATGTGGATGAAAACAAGATAATGAGTGACCGTAGCAGGCTGCAAGAGGGCGAAGAGACAGACGACACCGATTTCGATGAAGATTGATCGAAAGCTGTGTGAGGGCGTAATAATATGAGACATCAGATAGATGGCAGGAAGTTTGGCAGGAATACATCGCATAGATCGGCGATGTTCAGAAATTTGGCAAATTCCGTGATAAAGAACGAACAAATTATTACGACCCTGCAGAAGGCAAAGGAAGCTCGTCGTGTAGTTGACAGGCTGATCACTCTTGCAAAAAAAGGCGGGGGTCATGCTCATAGATTGGCTTTTGACCGTACAAGGGATGAGGTAGTTGTTAAAAAGCTGTTTGATACGCTTGTCGAGCGCTATAAAGCAAGGAATGGCGGTTATACTAGGGTTTTGAAGATGGCCGAAAGGCGCTGTGGTGATAACGCCCAGATGGCGGTCATGGAGCTTGTGGATCATCCTGCTATAGATAGAAAACGGAAAAAGAAGGTTGAAGCCGAAGGAGCCGAAAAACAAAAGGTAGAAACGGAAAAGAAGGCTTCAGAAAAATCTGAAGAAGTTAAGCCAAGGGATACATTCAGCAGATTCCGCAAGATTTTTAGCGGCAAATCAAAGGTTAGTGGCGCCGGTGGTGGCAAAGGCGGTGCTTCTAAGAGCGCGGCTGGACGCAAGACCCCAGCGGCCGGAGGCGGGGCCAATAAGTCAGGCGGGAGTAGTAGTTAGAAGGTTCCAAAGGTTTTACCGTACTACTCTAGGATCCCAGCGCGCATTTATGATAAATACATGCAGCTGATATAATCTTTGTCACCCGTCAAATAAATAGACATGATTAGTTTTTTTATTTCATGATCATTTAAAAATGATCAATAAGATCACCATAGTGGGTTAACTTTTATGGCCCATGGCTTGCTCTGTCTTATGCTAAGAGAGGGCAGGATGAGTGGCTTAAAATCAAAAATAACGATTTTTCTTTTCGGGATAATTTTTCCGGTGGCAGGGTTTTCATCCAGCGCTGGGTCCTATAGTGACCTGCCTTGGTCTGACAAAGATAAGTATGAAGAGTGTGGTCAGTCGTGTTTGATTAAGCGGGCTAATGAAAATATTTCGCTAGAGGCTGCTTATATTTGGAGAAAGATTGATCAACTGATGGATCTATTTAAGAATGATCCAAAAGACAAGAATATTAGAACCAGCCTTGGAGCATTTTGTGCCCAAGGCGAACTAATCAAGGAATGTCTGCAACGCTACGTTGCTTTTCAGAAAAATAATTTAAGGAAAATGTCAGTTGCAATTGCTGAAAATAATACAACTACAGCGGAATTGAAAAGCCATGATACAGTAGCTGTTGGCGTTAGTGAGGTGATGCCCAGTCTTAAGGCCCAAGTCACGTATGTTCCGCAAATTAAAGCACTACAGAAAAATGGTCGTCAGTATATAACTAAAACAGGATATTCAAATTGGGTTGAAAATGAAACGATTCCACCACGGCCTCAACTCACTGACTTCCCCAAACTTAAACAAATAGACAGAGACCCCAGAAATCCTGCTGCGGGTAAGTTATTAGTGATAGAGAAAGACGACAAGGGTAATACTGTTTTTGATAAGAAAGCATTCGAAAAAGCAGAAGTTAATTATACAAAAATGTATAATGATTTCCCAAATCTTCGTCCTGTTGTTCCCTCGGCGGTCAAGTCCGATGCGGATGAAATTGATAAATATATGAAGCAGGTCGGAAATAGCGTAAACATTAGCACTACAAGTTTTGCATCCGGTTTAAAAAATGAAATAGCCTTTGGTGAAGCCAGAAAGTTGCTTGTGGATACAGCCAATGCAGAACTCAGTTCAGCGGGCATAAAACCGGCCGCTCAATTACTACAAAGATCTATAGCCCAGTCCACCAAAAAAACTCAAATCAGAAATACAAATGATATTTCACTAGCTCGTACAAGCGCGGCTAGTGCATTAAGTTCATCCGCAGGTGATATTGACGTATATGAGCCTCAAGCTGATCAGGAAAAAAAGGTTTCTGTTTCGGTCAGTTGGTCGCCTGATGAGTTACAGGGATTGGCTGATTTAGACATCACTATCCCGTAATAAGTTAATCTTGTTTTGCCTCACATCTGTGACAGCCAGATAACGACTCTGGTCTTGCCTTCTGGGATTTGCTTGCTTGATTTGTTCTTATACCAAGAAAAAGTCTCTAGAGCAGGGTCGGCAGTTTTATCCGTCTCTTGTTTTGCGGATAGTTTTTGTAGTTTGGTGCGTAAATTGTGTACTACGGTGTTTGGCAATAAAAGATCAAACTGTATGCCTCCAGGTACTTCAATCCCGCCCAGTCCATCCGTGGATTTTGGGACTCTCAGTTCGCCTAAAATGTTCACAACCTTAGACCTTGTATCATGAGGGCTGTCGGTCCTGACATTAAAGCGCCATATTTCAGAATTTTTTGTAAGTGACGGTGCATTGGCCGTGTCACCGCTGGGCTCATTTGTTGAAAAATCATCTTCAGATGGAGCTGTCGTTAAATTCACATTTCCGCGCGTAAAAAGAGGGTTTTCGCTGTTTGACTCTGGAACAGCCTGCTCTTGCGATTGCGTTGATGAAAGAAGCATGTTCCCCTGTGTGAAATCGTCTGAGTAGAGATCACGCTGATAGTAGTTTTCATAAACAGTCTTCAGCTTTGGTGCGAAGGTTACCAGGATAAGCACTGATGTAACTATCGATATCCCTTCGATGGCCATCCTTACATACCATGGTAAATGATGCCACCTTGCACGGAATCCTGGTCGGCCTTCTGCTTGTGGTGTATGAGCGCGGAGAGGGGATTTGCGCAGTTGTATCGGCAGCGATGATCTCGGTTGCTTCGCGATCAATGATAATATGAGGCGAAGATGCCTGTGCCTTTCGCCGCAGGTGCTGCAGCTTTCGACGTGCTCTTCTGCTTCCCTCTTTGACGAGCCAACCATTATCCCGTCCAGGAAATCAGAAGAACAATTTTGCCATTCGAAACAGTTCATCGATATCCCCAGATCCAGTCTTCAATATTTCGCAATGAGTGCTGCCGTCTAACCTTTATGGAACCCTCAGGTGTTTGCATTGCCGCTGAGATTTCCTGGTACGGGAGCCCGTATTTATCTCTTAGCAGCAGTATTATTTGGTCTTCAGGTGGTAAGCGGTGGAGAAAGTAATGCAACTGTTCAAGACGTCCTGGCACGTTATCAACGGAATCTAGCTCCATTTGATCGGATGCGCTTAGTTTTTTAGTATATTTCGGATATGCAGATATCAACTTGGTGCATGTGACCTTCAAAACCCATTGACGCTCATGGAGCTCGTAGCGGTTGGACTTAAGAGTTTTTTCGATTTCCTTGGCTATGGAGCGGAACAGGATTTGTGCATTACTATGTGTTAATAACAGTGATTCGCAAAGATCGAACATCATATCACCGTAACATGCGATAAGATCTTCGGTGGATTTGTTGACTCTCGTTTCATCCATTTTGTGGGGTTACACTAGGCTCACTTGAATTATTGGTCAAGACCATCGCCGGAGGAATGATGGTCTAGCTTGAAGTAAATCCGCCATCTTTCGTTAGTCTTGGCTGGCGTTCTGGAAATACCAAAATGTAAATAGGTAGCTGGCAGCCAGTGTGGTTGTTTTGGTTTCCGGATAAGATGGAGTCCCGCTTGTGCGGGGGTTTGACCACCTTTTTTTTGATTACAGGACTTGCACGCTGTCACTATGTTTTCCCAGCTCTTTGTGCCGCCTTGAACGATCGGGATCACATGGTCAAGTGTGAGCTGAGCCTTGCCGTATTTGTGCCCGCAGTACTGGCAAGTGTGATCATCGCGGAGGAGAATATTAGCTCTTGAGAATTTGATGAGCTGTTTTTTCTTTCGTAATGGAACATATTGCAATAAGCGAAGTACGGCAGGTATTTTAATACTGAAGCGCACTGTTCGTACCTCGGTGTCTGAGGTTTCAATTACCTCGACTTTCCCTTGAAAAAGCAGTTGAATAGCTCGCTGCCAGGTGACAATTACCAGAGGTTCATAAGAGGCGTTGAGCACTAGTGCGTGGCTCATATAATTATATTATAGAAAAGATTATCGATTTCGTGCAACTTCTGTGAGTTAGCCTTCTTTTGGGTGGTATGATTTATATGCAACTACGTTATATTACAGTGTTTTTAGCTGTTTCTATCTCTTTCTTGATAACTATTGGCTGTGTGCGTGAGAACAGTATTCGTAGTCGCCAGGCAGTTATATTCGAGCTTAAGGACAAGGATGGTAAATCACATTCGCTTAGCGATCAGCGCGAAAAGTCGGTTTTGCTGCATTTTTGGGCGAGCTGGTGTGAGCCTTGTATTGAGGAAATCAAAAGCATTGTGGAGTTTTCAGAGGCATATAAGGGATTTCCACTAGTTGTAATCGCTGTCAGCGTGGATGAAAAATGGGAAAATGCGCTTAAGATAATCCCTAAAAAAACGCTGCCATCGAATACAATATGGCTGCTGGATCCTACTGGCACATTGCCTAAGAAGTACGGCACTTTTCGTTTCCCAGAGACTTTTCTTTTGTCGTCCAAACTTGAAATTGTCGAAAAATTCATAGGGCCGCAGGACTGGCAAGGAGCCCGCGCCAGATTCACCGTTGAACAGGCCCTGCTGGGGCCAGGTAAATAAGCTTGAAAGGTCTGCGTGGAAGATTTTATTTTTTTTGACAGTGCATCTACAACTAGGTGCTATGAAGAAGTCGCCGAGCTGCTTAAACAATATGCCTGCGTGGATTATGGCAACCCTTCTTCTTCACATGTTTTAGGGCAAAGGGCGGCCAAAGCAATCAAAGAAGCCAGGGAATATTTTGCAGATATTTTTAATGTCGAACCAAGGCAGATAATATTTACTTCCGGAGGCACAGAATCGGATAACCTGGCGATATCCGGAGTAGCGCTTGGCGCCTACGTTTCGGATAAGGACCCACGTCAGAAACCCAGAAGGTTAATAGCATCAGCCATCGAGCATCCGGCTGTGACAAAATGCGTGCAATCACTTACGTCTTTTGGGTTTGAAGCTTGTTTTGCACCGGTAAATGGCGAAGGGCGGGTGATTGAGCAAGAACTCGCCAAATTACTTATCCCCGAAACTGTGCTTGTAAGCATAATAAGTGTTAACAACATCATGGGAGCAGTGCTTGAAGTTGAAAAACTAGCCAGGCTTGTAAAAGAAATTCAACCAGAGGTTGTTTTTCATACCGATGGGGTGCAAGCGTTTGGCAAAATAAAAATGCCCGTAGCACCTTCTTCGGTTGATCTGGTTTCGATATCAGCTCACAAAATATGCGGGCCCAAAGGCGTTGGCGCATTGGTGGTGTTAAATCCGAAGTTATTGGATAACCGCAATCGGCTGTTTATCAAGCCATTAATATATGGTGGAGAACAGGAAGGTGGTTTGCGTGCCGGGACTCAGAGTGCCGGATTAATCAGCGGCTTTCATGTTGCAACAAAAAAGACTTTGTCAGCATCAAAGGATTCAAGCGAGCATGTTCGTAAACTTAATGAGCGCTTGAAAACATTGCTTACGACAGGAAAAAATGGCGGCAGGTTTCACTGGAATTCGCCACAAAGTGCCGTGCCACAAATAATCAGCCTAGCCGCGCCTGGTGTCCCTGCCGGCCCTTTGGCGCGTTTGCTCGAAGAACTTGGTTTTATTGTTTCCACAGGGTCCGCGTGCCAATCATCAACCCCCAAGCCTGAAGCCACCCTAGTCGCGATGGGACTGCCAAGTGATGTTTGCTCGTCATCAATAAGAATCAGCCTTTCGATGTTAAACAGTCTAAGTGAAATAGATAAAATTGTCAGCGCCGTCGAAGAAGCTTATGAGCGTTTAAGTCGTCTTCAGAAAGGAGGTTCCGAAAGATGATCGGCAGGCACTTTGTGTTACGTTATCATGAGATAGCTCTCAAGGGTGGGAACCGTAACTGGTTCGAGGAGCGCCTAGCATTAAATGTTAAAAAAATGGTGCAACGGGTTTTGGGGCGTGATGCTTCAGTAAATACAGCCCGCGAATACGGTCGCGTCCTTCTTACGGTAATGTGTCCTGATTATTCCACCACACACGAGCAAGCCGTATATGAAGCTGTTTCGCGGACGTTCGGCATCGCAAGCTTTAGCCCGATAACAATTGTTCCAACGGATTTAACTGAGCTTACACGAACCGCGCTTGCTGAAGTTAGAGGGATTATCCATGAAAAAGGGATGCCTGGCTCATTTCGCGTGCTTACGCGAAGGAGTGATAAAGCCCTGCCGCAAAAATCCATCGAAATAGACAGGGAAATCGGTGGAACGATCAAAACTGAATTTCCTGGCATGAGCGTCGATCTAGAAAACCCGGCGCTCACGGTCGGTATAGAAGTGCGTTTTAAACATTCCTTTGTATGGACATCTAAGCATCCGGGCCCTGGCGGTCTGCCCGTCGGAACTAATGCGCGTTTGCTTGCGCTTCTCTCTGGTGGGATTGATTCGCCTGTTGCTGCTATTCTTAGTTCGCGCAGAGGCTCTCCGGTTTCGTTTATACACTTTCATGGCGCTCCATTCATAGGTAGTGAGATCATCGATAAGGTCACGGAACTTCGTAATATAATAAATCGTTACCAACCAGAGTCAGAGCCCCTTTACATTGTCCCTTTCGGAAAGATCCAAGAAAAAATTGCCGCGGTAACCGGCCCTAGGATGAGGACAGTGCTTTACAGGCGACTTATGGTTAGGATTTCCTCGGAACTAGCCAAACGCATTAGTGCACTTGCATTGGTTACCGGGGAAGGCTTGGGACAGGTAGCTAGTCAGACGGTTGAAAATATTGCAACGATAGATTCAGCGGCTGCCATACCGATACTTCGTCCGCTCATCACGTATGACAAGGATGAAATAATCAAAAAGGCAAAAGTGTTTGGCACATACGAATGTTCTATAAAGCCCGCTGCGGATTGCTGTACGTTGTTTACAGAGCGACACCCGATTTTATATTCAACGCCAGATCATGCAGCCACAGAGGAGTTGAAGTTTGATACCGCAGGCTATGTTATGGATGCACTCTCTGGTCTTATGGTTATCTAACCGAATTTATTACTTAAAATAAACTGTATAAAAAAAGTACGGTAACTGTCAATAATTAGCACAAATTTGCCGATAATAGGATTGGAGAAACCTATTTATGATCAATTGGGAAGAATTAAAACATATCCATGTCATTAGAAAACTAGAGGAAATACTGGCGCAATGGTTTAACACTGATATTTTCTTCGTCGACGAGAGGGGGAATGTTAGGAATTATAATCTTGCTGATAAACAACGAGAATTTAAAAATCCAATAACAGCCAGCCTGTTCCAAAATGAAAACGGGCGGCAATTTTTGCTTAAGGCTATGGCTGAAGCCAATGAAAAAGTTTTTAACGGCAATCAGTCTTGTGTTGCCGTTCCTGGTCCTGTGGGGATTGAGTGCATGCTTGTATCGCGTGTCAGCGTGGAGAACGAGTTTCTCGGCAGTGTGCACGCGTATTCATTCCTTGAAAAACCTGTTTCACCCGAGGAAAAGGCAAAAGCCAAGGCATGGGCTCAGGAGTCCGGCATACCATGGAATCAGCTAGATGCTGCGTTATCAAAACTTCGCATTCTAAGCGATTCAGAGAGAAAATATTTTAATGAGATTGTGGATCTAGTCGCGCAGGAAATAGTCACGTTCCACACCGAAATTTCAAAGCGTGAGGAAAGGATTAATGCTTTAAACAACCAGCTTGGCAATCGCTACAGTTATGATTCTATGATCGGCAAGTCAAAACCAATGCAGGAGCTTTACTCGTTGCTTGATAAGATAAAGGCATCGGAAGCGACAGTGCTGGTTCAGGGAGAGAATGGTACTGGTAAGGAGCTCATCGCTCGGGCCATTCATTACAATTCGCCAAGGAAGGACTCGCAATTTGTCACGGTGAACTGCTCCGCATTCAATGAAAATCTTCTTGATAGCGAGCTTTTCGGGCATGTTAGAGGTTCTTTCACGGGAGCCATACGCGACAAGAAGGGCTTGTTTGAGGCTGCAAACAAAGGAACGCTGTTTTTGGATGAAATCGGTGATATGTCGCCGACCATGCAGGTCAAATTGTTGCGCGTTTTGCAGGAAGGTACGCTGACCCCGGTGGGTGGCACTGAACAACGTAAAGTCGACGTGCGGGTTGTGGCCGCCACAAACAAGGATCTTAAGGAAATGATCGAGATGGGCTCGTTCCGTGAAGATCTGTATTACAGGATAAATGTCATTAACATCACGGTTCCGCCGCTAAGGGACCGCAAAGAGGATATCCCGATATTGGTGGATCATTTTTTGGGCCGCGCCTGCAAGGAAAAGAACCTGCCTGTAAAGAATTTTGCCAAGAGGGGCATGGAGAAGATTTTTGATTATCCATGGCCAGGCAATATCCGGGAACTTGAAAATGAGATCGAGCGCCTGGTGGTTCTCTCGGGAGATGAAATGAGAATAGGCGTGGATCTGCTCTCGCAACGTATCCGTAATCATGGCGACCAAGCCAAAGTGCAAGGTGTCCGGGTTGCTGGCAAGCTCAAGGATGCTCTTGAGGAGCTTGAAAAGACCATGATCCGTGAAGGCCTCAGGCGCACCAACTGGAACAAGAGCAGGTTGGCAAAGGAACTCGGCATATCCCGCGCTGGTTTGATCATGAAAGTCGAAAAGTATGGCCTGGACAAGCGGAAGATCACGCGGCCCGGAGTTGCTGGAGGATCTAACGAGGCCGCATAGAGTTAATTTTTAAACAGGCCTAATGGGTATCTCCAGCCAGTGAATTCACCTGAGTGCTTGCGCGAAAGGTCTTCACTAGAGAATCCGAAGTAAAATCTCATTAAAACGGTATATCCAATGATTGGACTCGGGCTGGCGACACCATTTGTGTTTACGAATTCTGCGGATGCCACGGCGCCAAGCGAAAATTCTGGTGTAACCGGCCATAAAAATCCAAAATCGGTAAGATATGATCTACTTCCGGTGGAGCGTGTAAACCCAGAAATACCCATCGCGTCACTGGTGCGCTTCCATACGAAGGGTGTCCATCCAAATGTTAAAAACAAATAAGCAAACTGCCCACGTATACAGGGGTAGATGCCGGTCATTGAATAGTATCTGTTCGAGTTTTCTGAACCTATGTTGAGCCGCTGTTGCAGCCCTGCCTGAAAGCTTAGCGGCATTTTATTGCTTGTAAAGCTGTGGAAAAGGCCTAGATGGAAAGCGTAGCCTTTGTTTGTTGGATTTCCGACATTTTCGCCGAAGAACGGGTCACCACTTCTTATCTGGGACATTCCCAAAATAGCTTCATAAAAAAAATACGAGGCCATCGAGTTCCATGGCAAGGCAATGGAAATTATGGCCAGTATAAGAAGAGCTAACCGTCTTTTAATTTTTCTGCCGGTTGCCACCATATAAAACAATGCTATCGGATGCATGGTATTACTGCAAACGATGGTTGGATTCGCGAGCGATAGCGTGTATTTATGTTTGATATGAGCCATTTAGAAAAACTTCATGAACTTGCCAAGCGCGAGAAGGCTGCCGAACTTGGTGGCGGTGTCGAGCGCATAAACAAACAACATGCTTCGGGAAAGCTTACTGCCAGGGAGCGGATAGATTTGCTTTTGGATCCTGGCAGCTTTGTTGAGCTGGATAAATTTGTGGTGCATAGGTGCACAGATTTCGGGATGGCTGATCAGGCGGTCCCCGGTGATGGCGTCGTGACCGGCTATGGCACTTTAAATGGGCGTACGGTGTGTGTTTTTTCGCAGGATTTCACTGTTTTTGGCGGCAGTCTTTCCGGCGCGTATGCTTCAAAGATCTGCAAGATAATGGATCTGGCGCTTAGGACCGGAGTCCCCGTAATAGGACTGAATGATTCTGGTGGAGCGAGGATCCAGGAGGGTGTCGAAAGTCTTGGCGGATATGCCGAATTGTTCTGGCGTAATGTCCAGGCAAGCGGGGTTATACCACAGATCAGTGTGATAATGGGCCCGTGCGCCGGCGGTGCGGTTTATAGCCCCGCGATGACTGACTTTATTTTCATGGTTGAAAATACTTCTTACATGTTTGTCACCGGCCCTGAAGTGATCAAAACCGTTACTCATGAGGATGTTACTAAAGAGGCGCTAGGTGGCGCCGAGACCCATGCCACTAAAAGCGGAGTGTGCCATTTTGTTGGTCGCGACGAGCGCACATCGCTTGAGATGGTAAGAAAATTAATGGGATTCATTCCATCAAACAATCTCGATGACCCGCCGGTTAAAGCTTGTCGTGACCCCGCAGACAGGCGTTGCATGGAAATCATGAAGTTATTACCAGATAACCCAAACAAGCCTTATGACATGCGACGGATTATCTGTGATGTCATGGACGATGGTGAATTTTTCGAAGTTCAGCAGGATTATGCCGGAAACTTAGTTGTAGGATTCAGCCGCCTTAACGGTCAGCCTGTCGGGGTCGTTGGAAACCAACCAGCCCACCTTGCGGGGTGCCTTGATATAGCTGCTTCCCAGAAAGGTGCGCGCTTTGTGAGGTTTTGTGATGCTTTTAATATCCCGTTGATCACATTCGTGGATGTGCCGGGCTTCTTACCCGGGACCAACCAGGAGTATGGTGGGATCATAAAACATGGCTCAAAACTGCTTTACGCTTTTTCTGAAGCAACGGTTCCTAAGCTAACAATTATCACACGTAAGGCCTATGGCGGTGCTTATGACGTCATGTCTTCCAAACATATCAGGGCTGATTTTAATTTCGCATATCCAACAGCAGAAATTGCTGTAATGGGTCCAGAAGGGGCTATCAATATTTTGTATAGGAAGGAAATCGCCGCAGCCGAGAAAGAAGGACGGCTAAATGAGGAACGAGCGCGGTTAGCGGAACTTTATCGTAATAAATTTGCTAATCCATATAAGGCCGCTGAGCTCGGCTATATAGATGAAGTCATTGTTCCTGAGGAAACTAGGAGAGTCTTAATAAGAAGTCTAAAGGCTCTTTCCGGCAAACGCGAGCGTCGCCCTTCAAGAAAGCATGGCAATATTCCGCTATGATGCACAGGGGAATATCGATGATTCATGCTAAAGCCGCCAAGAAAACAGTTCTCATAGCTAATAGGGGCGAGATCTCAATAAGAATTGCGCGTACCTGCCGCAAGCTTGGGTTTGAACCAGTGGCTGTTTACTCGGATGCGGACCGTTTCGCAGAACATGTAAAGTATTGCGGCAAGGCCTGTTGGATCGGGGGGGCTTCCCCTAAAGACAGCTACTTAAATGTTGAACGAGTGCTTGATGCCGCCCGGGCAAGTGGAGCTGGATTTATTCATCCTGGTTATGGGTTCTTAAGTGAGCAAACACATTTTGCCGAAGCATGTATTAAAGAAGGATTGGTTTTTGTCGGGCCGTCCGCGAAAAGCATGAAACTTATGGGCAATAAGATTAGCGCCAGATCCATCGTGGATGGTCTTGGTATCCCACGAGTGCCAGGTAGTGTTGGAGCGGTCAGTAGCGCTGGTGAAGCTAAAAAAATCGCGCAAGAGATTGGTTTTCCGATTCTTCTTAAAGCCGCATCAGGCGGTGGTGGTAAGGGTATGCGGAGGGTGGATAAGAGCAAGGATATCGAACCTGCTTTCGATGGTGCCTCACGAGAGGCTCTAGGTGCGTTTGGTGACGGGTCTCTATATCTAGAAAAATTGATTCTTGAACCACACCATGTTGAAGTTCAGATCTTTGGAGATGGCAAAGGTGGGGCTATTCATCTTGGCGAGCGTGAGTGTTCAATCCAGCGGCGTCACCAAAAAATATTAGAAGAAACACCTTCGCCTATTCTAGAAAAATTCCCAAAAACACGCGAACGCATGTTTGATGCTGCTGTAAAGATAGCTTCAAGCATTGATTATGCGAGCGCGGGCACGATTGAATTCATCGTGAATGGCCGAGGTGATTTTTATTTCCTTGAGATGAACACCAGGCTCCAGGTGGAGCATCCTATAACCGAATGGGTTACTGGCATTGACTTGGTTGCTTGGCAGCTTGATTTGGCGTCAAATAAATTTGATTTACCTGCGACTGTGGATCGCAAAGGTCATTCAATCGAGGTCCGTCTTTATGCTGAAGATCCATTCACGTTTCTGCCAGCGCCTGGCCAGATTGGGGCTATACGTTTACCTAGTGGCGAATTCGTGCGGGTTGATTCTGCTTTTACCGAGGCTGGTGAAGTAAGCATCCACTATGACCCGATGATTGCCAAGATCTCGGTTTGGGCTCCTGACAGGGCTAGCGCCATTCAAAGACTCAGAGTCGCACTTGACGATACATCAGTAGTATCAGGAAAAGACGGCAATGGTTTTCGAAGTGGTTCGCTTCGCACAAATTTAAGTTTCATTGGGCGTCTGGTTCGGAATGCCGATTTTGTCACTGGCGAGACGCCAACAGACCTTATACAGAGGAACCCATCATTGACCGCTTCAAACGACGCCCTAAGTGACGTTTCGGTTAGTATGGAAGCCGCGGTGGCTACCTCTCTTGTTCAGTTGCTGCAGGAGGGCGGAGACCTTAATGAATCAGCAGCAAACGCCGCAGGCGTTGTTTCAAATTGGTCCGCAACTTCCAGGCGCGAAGGGGTTTCCTCGTGAGCAAGCTTAAGGGCCGCATAGGTAAGTGGGAACTCACTTGGAAGTCCCCGCCAAGGGGCGCTAAGGGAACCGCTGGAGTACTGGTCAGAAATATAGAAAAAGGTGGGGAGCCCGCTATCATAGAAGTAAGCTGGAGGCGTGATTCTGAGGGCGTTTGGATTGATCTACCTGCCAGCGTTTGCGGCTTTGATATTGATGGCTATATGACAGACGAAGGCCGCCTTGTCTTTGATGTGAGGCAGCGTTTTTCATCGCATGAGTGGAAAAATCTCTTTTTCGCGCGAGCGGGTCTTGAGGATGCCGTCCTTTCACAAAGCAGCAAGAAAACAGAAATCAAGGTAAAGGCACAAATGCCTGGGAAGGTGATAAAACTTTTGATGGCACCGGGGGCAAGTGTTGATAAGGATCAGCCAGTTCTTATTATGGAGGCCATGAAGATGGAAAACGAGATTCGTGCCCCACACGCCGGGAAACTCGCTTCCATAGCGGTTACACATGGACAGGCCATAGAAATCGGAGCGGAACTTTTTAAGATTGATCTCGAAGGTTAACTCATGTCACGTCAAACAAATGATTCCAAAAAACATAAGAATGCTGGTAAAGAAAATATTGAAGGCGGCTCATTTGAAACAAAATCCGGGATCCCTCTTAAACGCATTTATCGGCCATCGGACGTTAGGGATCATAATAACCGTCTAGGTGAGGCTGGAGAATTCCCATTCACCCGTGGTGTGCAAAAAGACATGTATCGCGGGCGTTTTTGGACCATGAGGCAATATGCCGGGTTCGGCACGGCGGAGGAATCTAACCGCCGTTATCGTTATCTGCTTGAAAATGGCACAACCGGGCTTTCAGTTGCCTTTGATCTCCCCACGCAGCTTGGCTACGACCCTGATAGTCATCGCTCGAAAGGCGAGGTGGGCCGGGTCGGCGTGTCTATTTCTACGCTTGACGACATGCGGACATTATTTAAAGGAATTGACCTCGGCCAGGTTTCCACGTCGATGACCATTAATGCTACAGCGAATATTCTTCTCGCATTTTATGTTGTGGTGGCCGAAGAACAAGGCGTTGAGATCTCCTCTTTGCGCGGGACCGTTCAAAACGATGTTTTAAAGGAGTATGTGGCCAGGGGTAATTATATTTTTCCACCAGCTGGAGCGCTTTGCCTGGCTACAGACATGTTCGCGTGGTGCACCAAAAATACGCCAAAGTGGAACCCAATAAGCATTTCTGGCTATCACATTCGTGAAGCTGGAGCTAACGCAATCCAGGAGCTTGCTTTTACCTTTGGTAATGCAATCGCATACGTGGATGCAGCGGTTGGAAGAGGGCTTGAGATAGATCGTTTTGCCGGGCAGCTTTCATTTTTTTTCAATGTGCATAGTGATTTTTTCGAGGAGATAGCGAAGTTCAGGGCGGCTAGAAGGATTTGGGCGCGCATAATGAGGGAGCGTTTCGGCGCGAAGGATTCACGGAGTGCGATGCTGCGTTTTCACGCACAAACGGCGGGTTCTACGCTTACGGCGCAGGAGCCTTTTAGCAATGTCCCGCGAGTCACTCTTCAAGCGCTAGCGGCGGTTTTAGGTGGTACGCAGTCGCTTCACACTAATTCGTTTGATGAGGCGCTGGCATTACCCACGGAGGAGAGCGCGCGTCTTGCGCTAAGGACTCAGCAGATTATTGCCTATGAAAGCAACGTCGGCAGCACAGTTGACCCGCTTGGTGGTAGCTGGTTCATAGAGGATCTTACCGATAAGATTGAGGAGCGTGTTCTCGAGTATCTTGCCGAAATCGATCGGCGCGGTGGGATGGTTAAATGTATCGAAAGTGGTTTTGTACAAAACGAGATTTCGGCGTCTGCGTATGATTATCAAAAACGCATTGATGCTGGCGAATTTAAGGTGGTGGGGGTCAATTGTTTTAGTGGGGACGGGATTGATGGCGGTCGAGTTGAACTTCATAAGATTTCCACGGATATCGAGCGCGCGGCTGTTGAGAGAATCAGAGCTTACAGGCTTAAGCGCTCAGGTGGGGCTGTTAAAGATGCACTTGCGAGATTGGAGGCTGGTGGGGCTGCATCAGCTAATAGTGCAAACCTGCAGGAGCGCATACTTGCGGCTGTAAAGGCGGGTGCCACGCTTGGGGAGATATCGGATTTGCTACGGAAGGTGTTTGGCGTTTATGAAGAGTCGGGGCGAGTCTAGGCGCACTGGGAGCCATAAGTAGGATGCTAATCTTTTTCTTTGATTTTGAGTCTGGCTTCGCTAAGGTGGGCGCATGAGCGTTTGGAAAAGCTTATGAACGTTGAAAAAAACTTATCTTTACCAGCTGAAATATGGCGCAATTCGCTTAATGAAGCCAAGACGGTCCTGGATAGGCTTATAAATTCACAGGAAATAATGGAAGCCTTCGTTAAAATATCCGATCTCATGGTCGAAACTTTACGTGGTGGCGGGCGAATTTTTTCCTGCGGTAATGGCGGGTCGATGTGTGATGCTATGCACTTTGCGGAGGAATTGACCGGGCGCTACCGCAACGACCGTCCCCCGCTTGGCGCAATGGCGCTTAATGACCCAAGCCATCTTACCTGTGTTTCAAACGACTACGGATTCGAGCACGTGTTTGCGCGGCAACTACTAGGGCTTGCCAGGTCAGGGGATCTTTTGCTCATAATCTCAACGAGCGGTAAGTCTGGGAATTTGATTGAGGCCGCAAAAGCCGCAAAAGCGATACCTATTAAGACCATCGGCCTGCTCGGTGGTTCAGGTGGCGAGGTGAAGCAGCTCTGCGATTTCAGCATTGTCGTTCCAGGCGCGACCAGCGAGCGCATCCAAGAACTTCAGATCAAGTTGATACATATGTGGGTTGAGGTGGTGGAGGGGATGGCGTTTTAGTTCGATTAAGTTGTAGACGATGTAAGGAGTTCCCTGAGCCCAGTTTCGAGAGACATTTTGGGTTGCCAGCCATGTTGGTTTCTAAAGACTTTACGAGCTCGTGTTACCGAGGCCAATGAGTGATACACATCTCCTTTACGAGCAGGTTTGTCTATGAGTGGAATCTCATATCCTGAAATTTTAACCATTAACTTCGCAAGTTCTCGAATAGAGATAGCTTGGCCTGTAGCTAGATTAATCGGGCGGGCGTCACATTGGATTTCTGGCAGAGTTAAGGTGTTATTGCATGCAGAAATGATATCGTGAACTGAAATAAAGTCGCGTGTTTGTGTTCCGCCGCCATGGAGCGAGATTGGAAGTTTTTCACGAATTCTATGTGAAAAGACCGTGATCACCCCTGAATACGGAGATGTTGGGTCCTGTCCAATTCCGTAAACATTAAAAAATCGAAAAATAATTGCTGGCAGCCCCTCTGTTGCATGTGCGATCTGGATTAAGTGTTCTGATGCTAGCTTTTGTGCCGCATAATAACCAAGCGGCAGAGTATCACTGTCTTCTAAAAGAGGTTCACGAGAGTCACCTAATGATCCATAAACGGCGCTTGAGCTCGCAAAAATGAGTCGAACCGTGCGGCTTGATTTTCGAATTGCTTCAATGACTCGTGCCGTTCCGAGAACATTGGTTTCGTAACTTTCTACGAGTTTTTTCTGACAAATTGGTACGCTAACAATAGCTGCGAAATGATAGACTACGTCGACAAAGCTGTTCCCTATAGCCATTGAGCTTTTGAGCGTTTTTAGATCTCGGACATCGCCTTGGATATACTCTACGCCTGGAACCGGCGTTGGAGGAATCTTTAGATCTAGCACTCGGATACGATGTCCTGATTTGACCAAAGATTGACAAAGATGGGTGCCGATGAACCCGGCTCCGCCGGTGATGAGAATTTGAAAGGATTGCATTATCGATGTTTATCGCGTCGAGAATAGCTTTTTCAAGGGTAAATCATTCGTAGCTTGCAGTCTTTCATCCTTGTCATTTAGGTTATATTTTATGAAAACTGAGTTACAGGTAATTCGTCACCGGGTGAATCAGGTCATTGAACTCCAAACATTGGAGTCGGGCTGGGGGGCTGAGATTGATCTCCGTTCTCGTGGGGACAATATTATTCTCACGCATGATGCGTTTACTGGTGGTGATCGATTTGAGGATTTTCTTAAGAAATGGGTTTCTGGCTACCAAAGAGGCACTTTAATTCTAAATCTAAAAGAGGATGGATTGGAGTCTGAAGTGTTGAGGCTTTTGAAAAGCCACAAAATCATGAATTATTTCTTTTTAGACCTGTCGTTGCCAACAATAGTTCGTCTGGCTATAAAAGAAAATATCCGAAATATAGCGATCCGTGTATCAGAGTATGAACCGATTGAATTTGCCATGAAATTTGTTGGAAAGGTCGATTGGGTATGGTTGGATACTTTTTCAGGGTCGCTTTGGAATCCAGCTCTTGTTAAGCGCTTGAGTAAATTTTTTAGAGTTTGTCTAGTTTCACCAGAACTCCAACAATATCCAATCAATAGAATTGCACAGTTTAAGTCATTGCTTCCTTGCTTGTCTGCGGTATGCACTAAAGTTCCAAGAGAGTGGTTGACATGAAACGAATCATATTTTTTGACATGGATGGGACTCTTTATGACGCAAATTTAGCTTATGAGAGGGGACTTTTATTGGCTTGGGAGTGTTATGACGCCAGCATAGGCTGTGTAGAAGTAAAACTACCTCAACTCAGGTTTGAAGAGTTTCGGAATTATTATGATCTATCGCGAATTATAGTGAAACGTAGGATCCCTAATTCGACATCTGTGCACAGTCGCCTTCTCTATTTTAAACAACTATTAGAGACCATTTCTGGGCGGAGTATGCCTAAACTCACACTTGAGTTAAATTTAGCTTATGACTCTGCTGTTAATGAGACTTCTTTTGAAGGGGTACGTAATATTTTGGAGAGAATTGCGTCTGAGCGTTTGATCGGATTAATAACCAACCAGCTTTGCCAAACACAGTTGCAGAAGTTAAAATATCTAGATCCTAATGGGAAACTTATTCATTGGGTTATAACGAGTGAAGAAGTAGGTGTTGAAAAACCGCTACCAGGGATATTTCAGGAAGCCTTTCGGCGCGCTAGTTGTACAGCGCAAGATGTAATTTTTGTTGGAGATGACTGGCAAAATGATATTGAGCCTGCGCTGAATCTCGGCATGGTGCCAGTTTATGTTTCTCGGACAGCTCCGTATTTTTCAAATAATATGGATGTAATTTGGATTTCTGACTTAAAGGATTTGAGTGGAGCAATTGAGAAAGTATGATGCTGGCTGAATTGGTCCGTATCGCACATGAATATGGCTCTGATATTAAACAGATCCAGGGCGCTGGCGGAAATTTTTCTATTAAGCAAGGCACAGAGCTAACTATAAAGAGTTCTGGTGTTCTACTGAAGAATGTCACACAGAAGAGAGGTTGGACTGAGGTTGATTCAAAGCGTTTTTTGGAAGGAATTCCTAAGATTCATGATAGGTATCCAACAAAGCATGAGGAGTCTTGTTATATTCACGCAGTCGGAGATTCTCAGATAGATACTAATGTGCCTCGTCCGTCTATGGAGCTTGGTTTTCATGCTGTGATCCCACATCGATGGGTTTTGCACACGCATAGTTTAGCTGGAATTTTGTTCGGGCTCCAAAATTCAGGTTTGCCAGATCATATTGGCCCGATTCGCATGATTAGCATCCCTCCTGCGATTCCTGGCTTGCACTTAACATGGATGATTCAACAGAGGCTCCAAGACCCGTTTGATTATGACGTTCCATGCTTTTGGCTTCTTAAGAATCATGGCGTGGTTTGGAGTGGTAATCAGCTTGATATGTTAGAGAAGCTTAGCTGTAATTTTGAAATTTATTTCCGAGCTGTTTTTGGCATTGATAGATTTCAACTTCCAACCTGGTTAGAAAAAGATCCAGCCGTGCTGGGCTTTGGCTTGGAAGCTGGAAGTGTTATATTAGGCGACGAGCCGACATATCCGGATTATGTTGTTTTTTTTCCACGCGGTGGACCAAAACAGGAAGATCCATTTAAGATTCGTTTGCCAAGAGTCCCGAAAGAGGATGAAAAAGATATTTTTTGTGAATTAGTTTTTGCACAAACGGTGGTCAGTACGATTGCACAGAAGCTTGGCGTAGAGTCAGCGTTGCCTGTCGGTCTAAGAAAACGGATTGCTAGTCTTGAGATCGAAAAGCTAAGACTATTGCAAATGAGGTGGTGATTTTTTATTGATACTCTGGCTCAATTCTTATAGTCACATTGTATGTTGATTGAAATTTTAAAGCGAAACTTTCTCTTTCAGAACCTAGCGGCTTGGCTTGTATCAAAAATTCCATGCGTTGTTAGTCATAATTTTCAAAAATATGGTGCCTTAAAAAAAGCATTTTATTTAACTGCGCTTGAGAGGCTTGATGGAGATTATCTTGAATTTGGAGTATTTACGGGTAGCTCTTTTGTTTTTTCAATGAAGATCCATCGTCAGCTTCGATACTTAGGTGATATTAAGACAAGATTTTTTGGCTTTGATTCGTTTACTGGTTTTGGAAAAGTGAGCGATGAGGATAAGCATCCATTTTATTTGGACAGTATTTTTACGGTTAATGCTGAGAAAGTGATTAGGAATATTAAAAAACAAGGCCGTAGATGTGAGACCACGATCGTTAAAGGATATTTTGAAGAGTCCCTCAAAGAGAAAGTAATTGCTGATTTTGGTATTCAGAAATCTAGGATTGTATTCATTGATTGTGATTTGAAAGAACCATCGAGACTTGTTCTTGAGTTTGTTCGTCCGTCGCTTCAGCAAGGGATGATTTTGGTGATGGATGATTTTTTCTCATATCGCGGGAGCGAAACAAAAGGTGTTGCAGGAGCTTTTTATGAGTTCTGCGAAAAGTATCCAAATTTAAAATGGCGCAAGCTTCTTGATTATGGCTATGGCGGGGCGGCTTATATTTTGGTTGAAAGCTGATTATTTCTGAATGAATATTTCAAAAAAATTACTGATCAGATTTTTCATTTTTATTTATTGTTATACTCTATTCTTCCAATTCGGTCTGTTGCAGACATGGAGAGTATTGCCTGCTTTAAATCGATTGCCATCTTTATTAATAATTGCTGCTATAGGTATAGTAATCACACTGCTTGGGTGGTTTCTGAGTCGAGAAATGAATAGAGAGCAAGCAGAACACCGTGAGATTGTTTCCGTTCGGTTGCGAGATCTGTTTAGTGTTATAGGCCTGCTTGCCCTGACAGTAGTGTCTTGGCGGGTATGGAGTTATCCATTTTTATCTGGAATTATTGGAACTTGGGGTGATGAAGATTTTCATTTCGGGATGACTTCACTGGTTTCTGGATATCTTGCTCAATATTTTCATGGAGAAATTCCAGGCCATATGGCGCCTTCTGCACTTAGATATCCTGATGCGATGTTGATTTTAAATACACTCTTTGTAAATCCATTTTTTGGAAACCAGGATAACTCATTTTGGCATCGGTTCCCGCTCTTGATACCATATCTCGGTTTGGTGGTTATAGTTTACGCTGTGGCTCTCAATATATTAAGAGATTTCCGTGCTTCATTATTGTTATCATTGCCTATAGCGGTTTGTCCTATCATGCTCTCTTTGACTTCGGAGAAGTACCTCGATGTTGGGCACCCATTTTTTTTCTTTTTAGCCTCTTTCTTCCTGTATGAGGCGATTAGAACGAGCGACTTTCGGATGGCTATTCTTAGTGGACTATCTTCCGGTTTTCTTTCTTTGATACGGGATAATTCAGCACCGACTACAATGTTGTATGGGGGGGCTTTGCTATTGCTGGGCTTCATGGGTTCCGAGGCTGATTTGTTTCGAAAACTGCGTAATGCTGTGGTTCCTTTTTTGGCTGCGACAGTGCCATTTGTCATGTTTTACTTTCTGAAACAAAAAACTACAAATATCGATGTTGATCGGCTGCGCCTGGCTAATGTTTTTGAACAGGATTATATTCTGTTTTTTCGGATGGCAGTTATTTACCTCCCAATTCCATCTGTGTTAGGCATTTTTGCTTTTTTTCATGGGACTGTTCGACATAATTTTGCCATTTTAGTGATCTTTGGATCTCTTGTTGCGCAACTCATGATATATGGGCTTTTTCAGCCCGGATGGATGCCGTGGACACGTAATTATATGATGTTTTTGGGTCAAGCATTATTTATGGGATTGCTCGCAATTCATCAATTGATCCAGTTTGCTAAGAAGTTAAGACCGGCATTATTGGCTATTAGTGTGTTCGGGTTAGGATTAAATGTGTTTGTTGGAGCAACCGAGCTTGGTCGAAATCGCATCTTTCATGAAAATGAGAATCGCTTTGCTTACGATCAGCTGATGTTGTTTTTAGCGGAGAATCAAACTGAATTTGGAAATGAGACTTTGTATTTGCATGTACCCATAGAAATTCCGACTAGCTTTGAGAAGGCAGTTCAAACTGCAAATGTGAGATTTAGGTTTTGGCCAGTTTATTTTGATGAGCAGAAAGTATCTTTTAATAATTTTATGGGTTTTGAGGACTTTATCCAGCGACTACCATCTGATTTTAGATATTTGATTTACTGCTGGAGAAATCCTCAGACGCTTTCTATGGTAATAAATAATTATCCGCATCCTCAGAAGCCCTCGTCAGAGCAACTTAAGAATTACAGAGTACTCTTAGAAGCTATTGACCCCTGGTCCGAGGGGCGCTATGGCTTGATGTTGTTGCAAAAAATCTAGGAAATTGATCGCTATGAGAGTTGTCATCCCAATGTCTGGTTTAGGGAGACGTTTTGAGGAGGCTGGGTACAACTTGCCTAAGCCACTTATAAAAGTCGATGGTAAGCCTATTATTGAACATTTATTATCAAAGTTTCCAGTTGAATGGCCAAAGACGTTTATTTGCAACCATGAGCATTTGGAGCGGACACCATTGCGACGAGAATTGCATCGCTTGGCTCCTCATGCGACCTTAATAGCAATTCAGCCACATAAAAAAGGCCCAGTTTTCGCTGTTCTAGAAGCGCTGCGTTTAGATCAGAGTTGTATTCCCGTTAATGAACCATGTATTGTGAATTATTGCGATTTCTCTTTTTCTTGGGATTCTCAAGACTTTGAAAGGTTTACCCAACGCACGGCCTGTGATGGTGCGGTTCTGTGTTACAGAGGATTTCATCCAGAATATCTACGTCCAACTCTTTATGCTTATTGCCGTGAAGAAAATGGACGGATATTGGAAATCAAGGAAAAAGGCCATTTTACCCAGGATCGCACCAAAGAGTTCGCGTCGTCGGGGACTTATTATTTTCGTTCCGGTGCTATGGTGCGAACTTATTTTCAAAGGCTCATGGAAGAAGGGCCTTTGTTGAATGGTGAAGGCTATGTGAGTGTGGTTTATCAAAAGCTTCTTGCTGACCAAAAGTATATTGCTGTTTATGAAGTACCTTATTTTCTGCAGTGGGGGACGCCGCAGGATCTTCAGGATTATGAATATTGGGCCAAAACCTACCATGCATATCCTTTTAAGGGGCGGTTGGAACAAGAGGCAGTCGATCACGAGGATATGCAACTGCTTATGCCGATGGCTGGGTTGGGGTCCCGTTTTGGAATCGAGACACCGAAGCCGTTGATACAGGTTCTTGGAAAACCTATGTTTCTTTCGGCACTTCAGCATTTGCCAGCATGCAATCGGCATATATTAGTGGTTCGCAAGGGATTTCAGGAGCGTATTTTGATTCATGACCAAAATGCAAAGGTCGTAGCATTGGACCAAGTGACAGAAGGACAAGCTATTACTTGCGAGTTAGCTGTCAATCAGCTTGAAAAGGATAAGCCGGTTTTCGTTTCGAGCTGTGATCATGGGATGGTATGGAATCAAGCCAGATGGAAAGATCAACTAGCCCAGTGTCCAGATCTGATTGTATGGGGGCAGCGAAACTACCCAGGTGCCGATCGGACGGCGGAAGCTTTTGCCTATATTGAAACAGAGAAAGATTCCGATCGAATCCGCCATGTTTCAGTCAAGGAACCGTTGGATCGACAAAACCCGCGTAAGGATTTATTGTTGGTTGGGACTTTTTATTTTGGTACTGCCAAGCTTATGCTGGATTTAATCGCTGAGTTGAAACGACGAAATTTACGCATTAAAAATGAATTTTATCTAGACTCTGTGGTTAATTTTGCCATTGAGCAAGGATTGGATGTGCGTGTATTTGAAGCTGATGGCTATTTGTGTTGGGGAACTCCTGAGGCATTGGATGAGTTCAATTATTGGCATTCCTATTTTACAGGGAGAAGATGGTGAAATCCTTCAGCCTAGTCATGCCTTGCTATAATGAAGCGCAGAGTTTACCTGCACTGGTGAAGCGAGCAGTTGATTGTGCTAAAAAACGATGTTTGGCACCCAATGAATTTGAGCTTGTTTTGGTGGAAAATGGGTCCAAGGATAATAGCTTTGCAGTGATGGAGTCTTTGAAGAAGGATGAAGACGGCTCATATTTAAAAATCGTTCGAGTATTAAAAAATGAAGGATATGGTAATGGTCTTTTCCAGGGACTAAAGGCAACTTGCCATGAAGTTGTGGGTTATACTCATGCCGACGAGCAGTGTGATCCGGATGACGTTTTTCAAGGATGGGCGCTGATTTCAAAACAACCAGGAAAAAAAGTTTTAATTAAAGGTACTCGGCATGAGCGTGCTTTTCGGGATCGGGTAATTTCTCGCGGATTTGAGTTGATTGCCAGCGCGTTGTTTTTAACCAATCTTCATGAGATCAATGCTCAACCTAAAGTGTTTAGTGCTGAGCTTTTATCCGTATTGACTCAACCGCCGAAGGACTTTGCATTTGATTTATATATTCTTTTACAAGCTAAGCAGCATGGCTATCGCTTTCTGGAAATCCCAGTTTTATTCCCACCTCGTAAACATGGCCAATCTAATTGGGCCTCCACTTTTCGTTCAAAGACTCGAACGATTTTAAAAATGTTGGGCTATATGTTTCGTTACCGACTGAAGCTGATTTAGCAATGAAGAACTTTTTATCATTTATATGGCGAAGTCCAGTGTTTTGGGGAGTACTGCTGCTTAAGTTAGTCTTCCCTTGGTTTTTTGGGTCACATTATATTCGAGATTTGTTTTTGCCATTTATTAGCTATTTCATTGATTCCGGATTTGCGAATCCTTGGGAGCACTTTGCTCAACAAGGACGATTTGATGCATTTCCTTACTCGGCACTGATGTTGGCTCTTTTGAGTATTCCGCAAGCAGTAGCTAATTATTTTTTTGCGGATTTAGTACATGTTTCAGAAGCATTTCGTCTCTTTTTGATTCGTATACCGATGTTAGTGGCAGATTTTACGATTTTTGCCGTACTCTGTAATTGGTTTGAGACCAAGCGTCAACAAGTTGTTTGGTTATATTGGTGTTCTCCGATTTTATTCTTTATCTCTTATGTCCATGGTCAATTGGATAGCATTCCAACGGCGTTCCTTTTTTTAAGTCTTTTTTTTCTTTTCCAAAAAAAAACATTTCAATCCGGGGTTGTTTTAGGATTAGGTCTGGCGACCAAATTACATTTACTGTTGGCGATCCCTTTCTTATTGATTTATCAGTTCCGGAATCCGATCAAAGAGCGTTCGCGTATATTTAAGGCGGCCGCATTTTTAGGGGGAATGTTGATAGCGGCGAGCCCGTTCATCGTTCCTTTCTTATTTAGTGATGGTTATCGCCAAATAGTCTTTGGAACACAGGAAACTCGTCGATTTTTTGAGTTTACTTTATCGGTTTCGGATGGGTTGAAACTATATATTGCCCCCGCTGGTGCGGTGTTCCTCTTACTGCGTTTCACGTCTACGCCAAAAATTAACCGGGATTTAGCGGTGCTATTTCTTGCACTATTGTACATTACGCTTGTATTGCTTGTTCCTCCAGCACCAGGATGGTACTTCTGGTCAATTCCATTGGTTTGTTACTTCTATATTCGGCAGGAGTCGATAACTAGTTTTTCGTACTGGCTCGTTAATGCTCTCTATTTGGGATATTATGTTTTTTTTCCAGCCATAAGTGTACAAGGGGTATTGCGAGAGAGCTTGGCGACAAGAGTTGTTTTCTTGGGAAAGGCTAATTTAGAAAGCCTCGCATTTACAGTTCTTCAAAGTGCCGTCGCACTAATAGTGTTTTGGGTTTATCGAATCGGTGTTCAAAGCAATCGTGAGTATAGGACGCGTAATTCGCCACTTTTAATCGGGATAGGAGGTGACTCCGGTACTGGCAAGCATACATTGTCA
>ERZ1292640.871-Hain-H43-02um-R1-871-length-25039-cov-5_pt1 | contig 25039 bp, 22 predicted proteins | sample MGYA00564404_ERZ1292640 | MGnify/ENA primary metagenome ERZ1292640 (study PRJEB36523, sample SAMEA6512636) | groundwater metagenome | collected 2019-01-08 | study: AquaDiva: Metagenomics assemblies of 32 groundwater samples | reverse complement strand
AATCGCTAGTTTGTCTCCAGTCGAGATCACTTCAGCAGTCATCCCGAATGAAACCAAACGGCACTCAGCAAAAAACTCACCGAATGTGATTTTTACCCATTCATGTTCGGGTCTTGGGTTAGTGGGATCAATAGATTTATAGTAAAACGCGATCTTATTCGGGGATGTGTTAACGCGTTCTAAAAAAGTTGCTGAAACAGTGGGTCTTATAATCGGCGTCATAATGCGATTGATCTGCTAATGATTACTTTATAGCTTGAAAATACGTGTAATTGCAACAAACCCGGTTTAATCAATATACTAAAAGGATCTTTTTCTTTTACGCGCCTCAGCCATTTCATGCTCGGCTGATTTCTTTTTAAGCTCTTCCCGTTTGTCGTGCTTCTTTTTACCTTTGCAGAGGCCCAACTCTACCTTCGCAATCCCTGATTTGAAGTACATTCGCAATGGCACAACGGTCATCCCTTTTTGTGTAATTGCGCCTAATATTTTGTCAATCTGATGCCTATGCAGCAGAATTTTGCGCTGCCTTAAAGGGTTATGGTTCCAAATATTGCCGTGTGAATAAGGGGCAATATGAGTATTGAGAAGCCAGGCCTCGGCAGCGTGGCCTTTTTTCGTCGTTACTTCCACATATGAGTCACGTAAATTTGGTGCTTGCACCCTAAGGCTTTTGACTTCGGTCCCTGTTAAAACAATGCCGGCCTCAACAACTTCTTCTATGTGGTATCTCGTGCGTGCCGCGCTGTTGGTAGCAATGAGTTTTTCGTTAGAAGGTTTTTTTTGTGGAGATGCCATTATTGTACCTTTCTAGGTACATCCTTACGATTTCCCACGCCCTGGGCTATGCCGAGAGAGAGAATGGTTTTGAATGCCTCCTCAACTTTCATGTTAGTTTCCCGAACCTCTGTTTCTGCTACAATTAAATGGAAACCAGATGTGGGATTTGGGGTAGCCGGGAGAAAAATATTTAAATGACCAGGTGGAATGCCTGGAGCGCGAGCAGGGCTTGTTACAAAAGCAATCGCCCATACGTTCTTGCGTGGATATTCCACATATACAACGCGGCTGAACTGTTGATTACCTCCAGACCCGAGGGTTTTAAAAAGCTGGTCCAGCGCACCATAAATGCTCCTGATCACCGGGATGCGCTCGATGATGTGCGCTATGTATTCAAGTGTTTTTTTGCCAAAATAAAGCTTTGAGGCCCACCCAAGGATAGAAATCACCATAGCAAGGAGAAACACCACTGCAGCTGTTATTAATATATTTATTAAGGTGCCAAGGGTCTTGTTCTGTAAAACATTCTCTGGACTCCAACGTGCTGGGATCAAATCATGAAGCTGCCAAACCGCCTCCAGAGCGGCAAAGAGAATCCATCCTATTACCACCAAGGGGATAAGAACAAACACACCAGCTATAAAATGCTGTTTAAGCAGAGTGCGAATTTTTAATGGTAAACTTTCATCCATAATATGGTCTTATTAAAACACCAATGTCAGGGATACCCCGCCACCGATGATTTTTCCACCAGTGTCATAACCTGGAGCGCCTATTTTTTGGTTTCCTACACCGGTATTTTTTTCATCCCCATCCGTCTTATCAACATGCTGAGAAACTAGATGATGGTATGACAGGTTCAAATCCAACTTACATGGCACATAAAAACTTAAAAAGCGTGAAAACTCAAAACCAGCGCCAATTCCCATCATATGTTTGGGCGGATCAAGATAATTGCCAGCTTCTGTAGGCAGATTTTTTAAGAAGCTGGGACGATAACTATAGCCCAGTCGAAACGCTGTTTTGCCGATCGAGATTTCTTCCCCGATACGTGGAACAAAAATGTTCTTATAATCAAATTTTGGGTTATTGCCGCTTGAAATGTTCATCCCGCATGACGTGTCTGCACAATCAGTTATAGACGGATCCTGAATAAGAAGAGCAGGTGCTTGAAACTTACCCCATGCCTGATAATCAAGTTGCCAAAACAATCTTGCGTTGTGCGCGTGCTGCCATGAACCCCCTAATTCAACAGAAAGAGGATCATAAAAAAGAGCTGAGGCTGCTAGAAAATTAAAATCCAAAGCGGCAAAGCTTCCGAAAACACGTGCCCCTGAACGCAAAGTCATGAAGTTGTCAGCAGCTGAAGGAAACCTGAGCACTAGCCCTAATGAGAGAGAGTCATCTTTTGCTGGTAAAAAAAGCAACCCAAAATATGGTGATGCTTTTGGCTTAAGTGATGAAGAAAAACGCATTGTGGACGGCTTCGTGGTATCTGATTGCAACATAACAATTGCATTGCTGGTTAGAGCAAAGGACAGGTGCAATCCTGATCCTATGTGGACACCACGGCCAAGATCGGCTCCAATAGCCATTTCAAGTTGCGGTCTTTGCGTTCTTGTCCTGTAAAGCACGTATTCCGGCACAAACGGCTCGCCAGTATCGAGATATGCCGCCTGGCTTAATGGCATAAAATAAGTCATTCCAAACGTAAAATTAAATGATTCCGGAAATAGCCGGTAAGACAAACCAAGTACCTGGCCTGAAGTCGAGCGGTATGAGTTATCTACGTTCCCAGAGGTTTGTTTGTCCGAGGTATAAGTATTTTCAACAATAATATTGTCAATTGGTCTGAAGCGGGGATCCATGTGGACTATCCCCCAAGATAACGTCAGACGCTTATCAGAATATGAGGGCTTGAGTCCCAGACCAGCGGGATTTATGTATGATGCGTATCCATCAAATCCCCATGCCACGGTTGCTCCTCCAAGCGCCGCTGTGCGTGGCCCAAAACCATAGGCTTCTCCGACGTTGGCTTTTACGTGTCGTGGTTGTAGTAAGAACATTGAAGAAATAGCGACTGAAATAAATAATACAACCGCTATTTTAGGCATTATCCCCCCGCTTAATTTGCTGACACAGCCATAAAAGCCTCGAATAACTTATCCCATTCGTCCCATTCAAGTGCTTCAGCTCGTTTTGTACCATCTACATGTGAGAGGTCCAAGGCTATTTGGAAGTTTTTATTACCAGCAAGGGCGGATCGAAGCATTTTTCTTTTATGGGCAAAGCATCCCTTCAGTAAGCACTCCCAAAGCATACTTGCTTTTTCATTGTTAGAAATATTTACATGAGCAGTGGCAAGTGGTGTTAATAAAACGACTTCAGAGTCCACCTCGGGAGGAGGTGAAAAGTTCTTTGGTGTAACTTGGATAATTTTTGTAACTTCCCAAGTATTCTGCGTCCAGACGGAGAGACTTCCATGAGCTTTAGTGCCAGCAGGGGCTCTGAGCCGTTTTGCAACCTCTGCCTGAAACATCAGGATCATTGCAGCTATTTTATCTGGATACCTTGCCAATTTGTTTAAGATTGCTGTCGCTGCAGAATACGGCAAATTTGATACTACGGTTATCGGCATGCTGCTGACCCAACTAGTTTCAGGAAGATCTAAAAAATCGCATTGATGTTTGATTATTTTTACATTGTGGTTTTTTGCACCCACCACAGAAAATTTGTCATTCAATTCGGAAAGCAGCTTTGCATCACGTTCGCAAAGAATTATTTGTCTTATCGCCTTATCATTACAGCCATCAAGCTGGGTCTGGGGAACCAATCTTTCAAGCATCGGGATGGTGAGCGCGCCCTTACCTGGACCTATTTCCAAAATAGTTTGGCAGCCATGTTTTATCGCCTCATTTATCGCACAATCGGCAATTAATTTAATGATAGACTTGTTAATCAGGAAATGTTGTCCAAGGGCTCTACGTTTTCCTTTTGTTGGCATTCGTCAGAACCCTCAGGTTGCCACGACATTCAATGACAAGGCATCATTTTCACTAAGAGCGCGGCCCTGTAAATATCGAATTCCCCCGGCTGCTGCTATCATAGCGGCGTTATCAGTGCAATATTCTGGGTCTGGAAACAGTGGTGGGGTTTCGAAACCTTTATGGTTCCATTCGTTAGCAAGCCGTTCACGCAGGCGGTTATTCGAAGCCACGCCTCCAACAATAGCCAAAGATTTTGCTCTGCATTTTTCAGCCGCCAGAAAAGTCTTGTTTAATAGGGCATCAATAATCGCCTCTTGTATTGAGGCGCATAAGTCACTTAGATTTTGCTCGAGAGTGTTTGACTTCCTTAAATTTGATATTTGCAATGCCACTGATGTTTTAAGCCCACTGAATGAAAAATTTAATGTATCTTTTTGTATAAGCGCTCTTGGGAAGGGAAATGCATCCGGATCCCCTCCACGCGCCGTTTTTTCAATCCAAGTTCCGCCTGGATAAGGAAATCCGAGCATCTTGGCAGTTTTGTCAAAAGCCTCTCCAGCGGCGTCGTCAAGCGAGTACCCAATTAATGATTCCTGTAGAAAGTCGACTGGCCAGAATTCCGGAGGAGTATTCGCTAAATACAAATTCGTATGGCCACCAGAAACGATTAGTATGAGTAACGGAAACCTGACAATATCTTGATTCTCTTTTTTATTAAGAAAAATACTAATCGCATGCCCTTCCAAATGATGAACGGACACGAGTGGTTTTTTGTGGGCATAAGCTATAGCTTTGGCGGTGCTAACACCAACTAGAAGTGCTCCAGCCAGCCCGGGCCGGTTAGTGACAGCTATCGCATCTATTTTCTTTAAATTTAATTGGGCGTTGTAAAGAGAGCGGTCGACCATCTGGTTTATTGTCTCAAGATGGTTGCGTGAAGCCACTTCCGGCACCACTCCGCCGTAAGGTGAGTGCAGCCCTATCTGCGAGAAAGTTGCGAGTCCTTGTACAGTGATCTGCCTGGATTCTTTACAATACTCCACAATAGCAGCGCTGCTTTCATCGCAGGAAGTTTCTATACCTAGAATTTTGTACTTACTCATTACTTGAGTTTGGTTTTCACCTGTTGTGCTTCTTTTGATTTCGGAAATTTTGCGGCAAGCTCTTGATAAAATGGCTTTGCGTCGTCTTTCATCCCTAGAGCCTCAAAAGAAAGTCCCATCTTATACAAGGCAGTTGGCACATATGAGGATGAACCATATTTCTCCGTAAGCTTGGAATAATCCAATATGGCTTTTTTGTACTCTTTTAGTTTGTAATAAGATTCTGCCAATAAGAATGTGGATTTTTCAGCAACTGTCTTGTTTTTTGGGTTTTTCAGGCAAGCTGATAGGCTTTCGACAGCTCCATCATAATCAGATGAAGCGAACTGCTTAGCCCCTTTGTCGCATTGTTTTGAAGTATCGGGATGAGCTACTGGAGTTTGCCGGAGTTTTGTAAGTTCCTCGATTATTTTAGCTTGGGCTTGTTCAAGCTCTATAATGCGTGTCTCGAGTTTTTTGATTTCTTCTTTTGTTGGAGCACCCGCAGACGGTGAAGCCTGATTTCTTTCAAGATCAGCTATGCGCCCATTCAACTTAGTTATTTCGCCTTTGATTTCATCCAATACGTATTGCCCGTTTTGTTGAACTTCTTGTACTTTGACTGGCGCATCTTTGTTGTTGTCGTCATTTAAATCTTCACGGAGTTGCGCCCTCGTTTTTAGGCATGATGAAAAAACAGCGCTAAATATTAACATAACACAGATAAGTATTTTGGAGTAAGAGCTGCCAGATTTTTTAAAGAATAATAGATGGTTCATAACTTTTAATATGTCACTCCGCCTAAATTGGGGCAAGTACCAAGGGAAACAAGATTCATGGTGTCGGTGACGGGGTTGGTTCTTGTGTGGTTTTGTTTAGGTTTTGTTCTTCTGCCTTTCTCTGTTCATATACCTCTACGGGAGTACCTGTTGGTGTTGGTTGTGGTTCTGATGATTCAATTTTTGATTCATTTTGAGGTTTTTCTTGAGAATAGCCGCTTCGTGTTGCGCCTGCCCGCATCGCTTCGAATTCCGCTTGTTCAGCAAGCGCTCTGGACTTGCCGGCATAATCTTTTGCAAGATTAAAATTTTTCATCTTATATTCGTGCCTTGCTTTATGAAACCATTCTTGCGACTGCCTGAATAGCTCCGGTGCCAGCTCGAATGCATTCAGCTCCCGCGCCGCGCGGATTGCGGCAGCGGTTTCTGACATCTCTTGAACGGGCCGAACAGTGAATAGCGAACAACTAGCCGATAGAAAACCACATATACCTATAAAACTAATGATTAATGTAGTTACAACCCTGACCACAAGGTACTATCTTGAAGTTATTACGAAATTTGCCCGCCTATTTTTAGTATATGCGGCCTCAGTTGTGTCCTGGTCCAGTGGCCGTTCTTTGCCAAAGCTTATGGTTGTGATCCTTTCGCCAGAAATGCTGAGATCTTCAAGATACTTCTTAGTGGCATTTGCCCGCTTTTCGCCGAGAGCTATGTTGTATTGAATCCCCCCACGTTGGTCACAGTGGCCTTCGATTTGTATTCTGACACTAGGTTTTGCTTTTATGATATCAGCATTAGATTTGAGAACTCTCTTTGCTTCCTCATCCAAGACAAAGGAATCATACGGAAAATTAACAGTCTGCAATCCCATGGCTTTTCCAGAATCGGAATCACCTGAAGCATTTTCGTCTGCAGCTACTGCTGTTGGTACTGCGGACTCTTCTTCTTTTGGCTTCTTAGAGCAGCCACTTGCAAAAACCACCGCGGCGAGCGCCAGCGTTATTGTGAAATAACGAAAAAACATACCTAATTTTCTCATCTCTATCTCCTTAATTTGAGGAAGCCTTTTCTGTAAGGGTACTTTCACTTGTATATTTAGTCGAGTTTACCCAAAAAGCAACGGTAGAAAATTATGACAGTTTTTAAACTTAAAACAAAGTCCTCATGCCAGCACTGAATGATGAAACCAAGACGTCAAATACATCGTAAAGCATTAACTATAGGCATGCAAAAAGCATTAACGGCCTAAGCTTCAGGAGGTAATGAAGATATGAAAGACATGAACAAAGTAATGTTGGTGGGGCGGCTAGGTGCTGACCCCGTACAACGTGAAACGAATGCAGGAGTAGCGGTTTCCAGATTTTCGTTAGCAACATCAAGACGCGTGCGCGAAGGCGGCGGGAACGGCTCATTACAGGATAATAGCGACAAGAACGGATTCTCTTATGAAACGCAATGGCACCGAATAGTCGCGTGGGGGAAACAAGCGGAGGCCTGCGCGCAATACTTAAGGAAGGGACAGGCTGTTTTTGTTGAAGGATCAATACGAAGCCATAAATATGATAATAAAAATGGGGAACAACGCACCGCTTTTGAGATATATGCCGAAAATGTTATCTTTTTCAGCAGCCGGCAAAAGCAAGAGCGGTCGGCCATTTCCTCCCAACATAATGACGGTGATTATGAACCCGCTAGTGTCAGTGTCTCGGAACCACAGACTTCAGCTATGGATGTAGTTCATTAACTGATGTCATTTGGTCGGCGGTCAATGGTTAGAAAAAATGTTTATTCTGAGGAAGCAGCTATTTTGACCAAATCTCCAACCATAACTGTAAATGGGGTTACGGAAGGCGTTTTCTCAAGGGGAAGCATTTTTTCTAACCTGGCTATGGAAATTCCTTTTTCCACGTGGATCACTTTTAACTTGGCAATTGGAAAAGTCACTTCTTTATGGATTTTCTCGCCTAGTAAATCATAAGAAGCTGTTCTACGTGAAACAAAAAGAATTGTTCCCGGCTTTGCTCCGTTGGCCAGACCAATATTTACATAGAAATCCTTTTGTGGGGATTCGCCGGCTATACCGAGATCGAGTCCCCTATAAACGCTGTAGACGACAAAATCTTCCGTATGGCCTTGTTTGGGTATGGCGACGATTGTGGCAACTACAGCCAATAAGAAAAATATTATGAACAGTTGGCGCATCGTACGCTTCCTAAGTACATAACGTTAAGGCTTCGCGTCCGTGCAATTACTATCAGCCTTACTAGCCTGTCTCGATAACACGTATCGACATACAGGTGTTATGACTTTAGCTAGGATCTCCGATTAACTAATAGGTGGGCTTAGTAAGCCTTACTTAATTGGTTGGTAGTATGATTAAGCACGACATGTTGGCGATTGATATAAATGTATTTCGAACGGCGGTAAAAGACATAAATTTTGACGTGTTTTTACAACTTTCGGAATCTAATTTTGTTCATGTATTTTCAAAAATCACAGGGCTCGATTACAAACGTCTGGCTCAGTACCGTCAAAAAGGGGTCACCCACTTACACATCAAGTCTGAAGATCTAGAAACGTACCGTGACTTTTTAGCCAAGCCGGCCGCGGCTATATTACGTGATCCGAATGTTTCACATGAGAAAAGAGTAGCTACGCTGTTAAATATGACAGAACAAAACATGGCCGAACTTTTTTCGCAACTTTACGTCGAAGAAGAAACTGCTGTAAACACATCGCATCTCGTGAAAAACTACGTTGAACTCATGAGCACAAACCCAGACACGCTGGTTGTGTTGTTAAAGTTGGTTTCACATGGTGAATATTTATATTACCACTCGGTTGCAGTTTCTATTCTCAGCATCATGATGTCTAAAGCATCGGGTCAGTTTGATCAAAACACCTTGGAATCGATTGGGTTAGGCGGCTTCTTGCATGATATAGGCTGGACACAATTGCCACGCGAAATTTTTTTGAGCTCTGAAGCATTGACAGATCTAGAATGGAAAGAGGTCAAATGTCATCCAGGCATCGGACTGAAGATGCTGGAACAAACCGTTACTGTCCCTAAAGAATCAAAATATATAATTTATCAACATCATGAGGAGCCAGGGGGACGCGGATACCCGAATGGTCTTCGTGATAAGGTAATTTATCACCCAGCAAAATTCGTATCTTTAGCGGACGGATTTAGCGCACTCATAAGCAAACGACCATTTAGACCCGCTTACACGGTGGAACAGGCTTTAAGAATAATAACAAATACCAGAGGCAAGTATGATCCAGACCTTGTCAGACTTTCTGTAACCCTATTTGCACGAGGGATAAACAAAGCACCTCATAAGCGGAGCGCGGCTTAGAATTGATATCAACGTGTGTTGCGATAGCGTTTTTTGACGGAGTTATCGATACGGTAATATTTGTATTTATTCGTTATGATATCGCTTCCACGGTAATTCAACAGCCACGCTTGGCTGATTGCATAGGTTGAATGATAATAACCGAGCGCCCACGGACATTCTTCTTGTAAAAGAGCGTCCATCTGCATAATTAGGTCGGCACGTTTGGGGCCGGGATCAATTGTGGACATTTTCTCATACAACTTGTTCATTTCCGGATGGTCGAAGTTAGTATCATTTGGTCCTGGCGCTTTATTGGCGCCATATAAAAGTTGGTAGACGTTTTCTGGATCAGGATAATCCATTGCCCAGCCACCATATGAAATTTGTAGATCCCCTTGTTTGGATTTTTCCAGGAATGCCGGGAAGGTATTATAAATAACATTCAACTTTATGCCGATCGCAGAGAACTGTTTTGTGAAAAATTCCCCCATTTGCCTGTTAACGCTGTCAGCGCCGCGCATATCAAAATTTATCGGCGGAAGACCCTTGCCCTCTGGATAACCGGCCTTTTTCAGCAGTTCTTTTGCACGAGCAAGATTGTAATCGTATTTAATATTTGAGTTGACAGGCCTGTCTGGGACACCTGGTGGCAAGGCGCTTACAGCCTTTCTGCCTCTGCCATTTGTAAAAATTTCTATCCACTTTTCACGGTCTATCGCTGAAGAAATGGCCTGGCGGAGGAACTTGTTAACGCCTATAAGCTTATCTTTCATATTGAGGGAGATAAAATAGAACGTGACACCAGTTTCTATATGGAGGCGGATTCCCTTAGACGCGAGTTCAGGCGATAGATTGACTTGATTTACTATTGCCTGCTGAAAGTTGTCTTTTGGTATCCCCATAATGTCTTCAAGGCCCTTCATAAAATTCAACCATGCCGGTTGCTGCTCTTTTACGACATTTATCGAGATTTGATCCAAAAAAGGCAGAGGTTTTCCGGCATCTGCTAAAAGACCGCTCTTTCGGTATTCGATCGAGCCTGTGGTGGGATAAAATTCGGCGTGATGATTCGGATTTTTTTCAAGGAATACGCGTCTCCCGCGATCCCATGTCTTAAGTATGAATGGGCCGGTTCCTACCGGATGGTCGGTGAGATTCCCTTGCTCATCGGCGTATACTTTTACCGCTTCTTCGGCTACGGGCGCGGTAAATGACATTGCCAGTATGTACATAAGCTGTGGATAAGGCTTAATAAGCTTTAACTGCAGGGTATAATCATCAATGGCTTTTATGCCTTCGATATTTTCCGAAAAAATTTTGGCTAATTCTGTTTTTTGGGTTTCCAAAAGTTTATCGTGGAAAGCATTTATGCCAACAATTTTACCATCCAGTATCCACCATCCCTGTGACTGTAATGCAGGCAATGCAAGGCGCTTAAACGCATACACGAAGTCTTGGGCTTTAAGTTCACGCCCTTTTCCGTTACTTTCCTTGAAGCATGGGTCATCCTGAAATTTTACGCCGCGTTTTATCGGGATTTTAACAGTTAACTTATCTAGAGAAAATGTAGGCATGTCAGCAGCTAAAAGTGGGATTATTTTGTATGTTTCTGACAGATAGTCATACTGATAAAGCGTTTCATATACGGCTGGGACAACATCGAGGCTTATAGTGTCATAGGCATTGGCAGGATCCCAAGTTTTTATATCATCCCTATGCGATGTGTAAAAAACCATCTTGTTGCCATCATCACGCCGCGAAAAAGAACATGAGATAAAAGAAGCAATAAATAACAATAAGGTCAAAAGAAGTGTGGCTGCTTTAAAATATTTTTTAAACATAAACCTTCCGTGAAAAAAGTTATGAGTTTCCTTTCGTGATAATAGAAACAGCATTTTTAATGGCTTCTTGAAGCCCGTCTGGTTTTGTGCCGACAGCTTGTGCCAACTCGGCTCTGCCTCCACCCCTGCCTTCAATGTGTGGGAGAATCTCTTTCAGTATGGCGTTTGCGTCCTTCATTGGGGCTTTGGGTCCTATAGCCACAAGCACGGAGGCTTTTTTTCCATCCGGGTCTTTCATTCCAAGTATCATAATCGTGTTTGGGATTCTTTGTTTGATTTGATCTGATATTTCACGCAGTTTTTTAATACCACTCGGATCAGGCGAGCACACCGATGCCACTAAAGTTGTTTCCCCCATTTTTATGGAGGAACGAAGGATTTCCTCAACTTCTATATTGGCGCTTTTGCTTTGAAGTTGTTCGATTTCCTTCCGCAATTCTTTTTCGGTCGCGATGGATTTGTCTATTTTCCCGAGTATTTCATCACTTGATGAAGCTTTAAGACGATCACGGATGGTACGGACTTCTTTATCCTTGCCGCGCAAGTATTCAAATGCTCCTCTGGATGTATAGGCGAATATACGCCTTACCCCAGCCGCTATGCCGCTTTCATTAGCAATTTTTAAAAGATATATTTCGCCAGTACTGTTTACATGCGTTCCGCCACATAATTCCGTTGACAAATCGCCAGCCTTTACCACTCGTACGGTATCTCCGTATTTTTCGCCAAAGAATGCGATCGCGCCCGAGGCGAGTGCGGTTTCTTTTTTCATTTCTGATGTGTGGACTTTAATGGGATTCCAGATGGTGTCGTTGACGAGGTCTTCTACTCGTTCGATCTCTGGCGGTGACATCGGTTTGAAGTGCGAAAAATCGAATCGCAAAATATCGGGAGCAACAAGAGAGCCGGCTTGTTTTACATGATTACCTAAAACAGTTCTCAATGCCCAATGTAACAAATGCGTAGCTGTATGGTTTCTCGCTGTAAGTTTGCGAAGTTCAATGTCAGTTTCCTGGACATATGTTTCACCAAGTTTGATTATGCCATTTGTTGGTTTTATATGAGCGACAATAAGATCTGGAACTGGTTTTTGCACATCTATGACGTCACCTTCGAAGTGCAAGGTGCCATGGTTTTTACCGATTATTTTCCCTCGGTCCCCCACTTGGCCGCCACTTTCGCCGTAAAATGGGGTTTTAACAAATACAGCTTCTACTATAGGCAGTCGTTCAGGACTGCCGAAAGCTGTGGCCAGCGAAGAGCATTCGAACGAATCTATTTCATTCAACCCTTCGTTATCCTGCATAAGCAAGGCGACGCATTCAGAGCTTGCTGAAGTTGCTTCATATCCTACAAATTGCGGAAGCTTCGCTCGTGCTCGGAGTTTTTCAACTAGTTTTAAATATGTATTATTTAGGGCCTGGTCGCCAGAACCCTTCCAGTGTTTACGTGATTCAGCGCGCTGGCGGTCCATAGCCCTTTCGAAACCAATGTCATCCACGGTGATTCCTTTTTCAGTACATATGACACGCGTCAGGTCATAAGGAAATCCAAAGGTATCATATAGCTTGAAGGCATTTTCTCCGCTTAGCATGCTGCCAGGTTTGAGTTTGGCGATCTCCTCATCTATCAACAGCAATCCTCGTTCAAGCGTGCGGAAGAATTGTTCCTCTTCAGCTAAGACAGCGCGCTCAACAAATGCACGTTTGTCTGACAGATCAGGAAATGCTGACCTCATCTGATCGATTACAAAAAGAGCTGTCTTGTGAAGGAATGGAGAAGAAAACCCCAATTTTTTGCCGTGCCGTATCGCGCGCCTCATGATCCGGCGTAACACATAGCCACGACCTTCATTTGATGGGAGTACGCCATCACTTATCAGGAAAGCTGTAGCTCGCGAATGATCAGCTATCACTCTGAAAGAGACCGCCAGGTTGTTCTTGTTGTCATAAGGGGTGCCAATCAGTGCCGATGTTTTCGAAATAATATCTTGAAAAAGATCCGTATCATAATTCGTATCAACACCCTGTAGAATGGATGCAAGTCTTTCCAATCCAGCGCCGGTGTCAACTGATGGTTTTGGTAACGGAGTTAGGAGGCCTTTATCATTGCGGTCGAATTGCATGAAAACAAGATTCCAGAACTCCATATATCTATCGCAATCGCAGCCCATCCCGCATGTGGGCTGGCCACAACCATACTTTTCACCACGATCTATAAAAAGTTCACTGCATGGGCCGCAGGGGCCTGTATCTCCCATGGCCCAGAAGTTATCTTTTTCACCGAATCTGTAGATCCGCTCAGTAGGAACTGATTCTTGCTTGTGCCACAGCTCATAGGCTTCATCATCTTTTTCAAAAACAGAAACGTATAATTTGTCTTTTGGGAGCGCCAGATCCTTGGTTACAAATTCCCATGCAAAATGAATCGCGTCTTTTTTGAAGTAATCACCGAAAGAAAAATTTCCAAGCATTTCAAAAAAAGTATGATGCCTTGCTGTAAATCCAACGCGTTCAAGATCATTATGTTTTCCGCCGGCTCGGACGCATTTTTGAGAAGTCGTAGCGCGCGAATAAGGGCGTGACTCTTTTCCTAAAAAAACATCTTTAAATTGTACCATCCCGGCATTTGTAAATAAAAGCGTGGGATCATTCTGGGGGACAAGCGATGAGCTTTCGAGAATAGTGTGGCCGTTTCGTTCAAAATATTTCAGGAATTTGGTTCGGATTTCGGAGGCTTTCATTGTTGCTTGGCTTTGACCTGTTTTGCAACAAGCGGCCGGTTACTGAAACTCGGCCGCTTGTCCTAACAGTTTTATTTTTTCCCGCTGGGTTGTGCGCTGTGGTTTTTAATGGATGGATTTTGCGCGATTGCAGTTTTTAATTTGGAAACTGCTTCAGCGCTTACCGGCGGGCCGGCTGTCGTGGCAGACTGTGGCTGTTTAGATATGCCTGATTTTTTTAATATTTCTTCCCGCAGTTCTTTTGCTGAATCTGGATGCTCTTTAATCCAGTTTCTGGCATTTTCTCGGCCCTGTCCGATTCTTGAATCTTTATACATGTACCAGGTGCCACTTTTTTCAATGACATTCATGTTGGTGCCCAGGTCGAGTAGATCACCCTCTTTTGATATTCCTTCGCCATATAAAATATCGAATTCAATCTCTTTGAATGGCGGAGCCAGTTTATTTTTTACCACCTTAACTTTAGTGCGGTTCCCGATAATATTTTCTCCATCCTTAATTGATGAAATACGCCTTATATCCAGGCGAACGGAGGAATAAAATTTCAATGCATTACCGCCCGTGGTTGTCTCTGGATTGCCGAACATGACGCCAATTTTCATCCTTATCTGATTGATGAACATAACCAGGGTTTTGCTCCTGCTAATGGTACCAGTGAGTTTACGCAAGGCCTGGCTCATAAGCCTAGCCTGTAAACCCATGTGAGAGTCACCCATTTCTCCTTCGATTTCCGCACGTGGTACCAGTGCTGCCACAGAATCTATTACTAATAGGTCCACACCGCCGGAGCGTACAAGCATATCCGCTATTTCCAGTGCTTGTTCCCCGGTGTCAGGCTGTGAAATCAAAAGATCATCTGTGCGTACACCGAGTTTTCTTGCATAATTCACATCAAGAGCATGTTCGGCGTCAATAAAAGCGGCGATACAGCCTTGTTTTTGAACTTCTGCTATGGCGTGTAAGGTCAGTGTGGTTTTTCCGGAAGCTTCCGGGCCATAAATTTCCACTACCCGACCGCGAGGATAACCACCGATACCGAGAGCCACATCTAGAGCAAGTGACCCCGTGGGTATGGGAGGAACGTCTTGTGAAACAAGACTTTCGTTCATTCCCAGCCTCATGATTGAGCCCTTGCCGAATTGCTTTTCAATCGCTTGAACGGCAAGTTCTATAGCTTTGTTTTTTTGATTAAAATTTTCTGATGTTGTCCGTGTTTCAGTAGACATTTCCATTTTTTTATCTCTCCTTTAGTAAAGCTTGGAAGCGGGACTTGAGCAACGACCGTACCATGCTATAAGTTCAAGGGCAACACGGAGGTCTTTACGGCAGGAAACCAAGTTTTTGCAGCACTAGCACAATAAAAAGCCCCTGGAACCCGGCTATAATGTCATCAGCCATTACCGTCATGGCGGTGCGCCATTCAGGTGAAATAAATCCAAGTATGTTCTTATCCGCATCTTTAGAAATTTTTATGGACATTGCATCCACTTGGCGGACCGGTGGCAGCTTAACTATGTCAAAAAAACGGAAAATAACAAAAGCCACCGCAAGGGTTTGTAAATGGCCTCCTGCCGTCCAGGCTGTTATAGCGATACCCACCGCTTCATCTATCACAATGTTCTGGTTGTCGTGGGAATCCATTAGCTGATCAAAGACCTTAGCCGCCCATGTTCCCATAATTATAACCAATGACCAAAAGAGAGAGCGTAAAAGCCAATGAAGGTCCGTTGTTAAGTAAACAACCGGTATCGCCGCTAGTGCGCCGAATGTACCAGGAGCTAGCGGTAGCAAACCTACTCCACAGACTGTGGAAATCGCCATGGCCGCAATTTTTGGGGGGCTGTTAATTTTGTTCCAGTTTAGTATGCGACCTTTTGTCATTCCCGTCTGAAATAGCTCAGCTTTATAAAAAAAGCTTGATATTACTTTATTTGACGCTTGGCGGAGAGTTTTAAAAATCAGAAATCACCGCGTTATTGATGTTTTGGCTAAACTTTTCGATCAAGTGGTTTTAGAGTAGGCAAGAACCTCAAGAAGTGGAGTTATTGATGTGATGATAAGGAAAGGTAGTAGTTCTATTTTTCGTTCTAAATATGATTTCCGATGGGACGTGCTTGACGTCATTATCAGTGGAAAATCATCTATAGACTCGTCCGTTGGTTTTTTAATTCAGACTTCCGATGAAGCCGGGCGTTTTATAGAAAGCTATGGCTATGATCTTGAAAATCCCATCGAGAGGGCTGAGGTTCTTGGGAATTTCCACGAAGCATTAGACTTTGTAAGAAAGTATTTCCTGCACCCTGAGAATCCCGATGGTTTGAAATTAGAAATACCTCGCAAGGTAATGGAGCTTACGGATATTCGTGAGTTATTTCTCATGGCCAGCCTGTATTTTCCAAGCCAGACTGCCGACATTAATGGCCAACTTCTTAAAATGTGGGCATGCAGTTTGTTGAAGGTGATGCATACCATCGCACATATGGATAAGGATCTACGCACGCCTTATTTTTCCGACATACAGAAACAGATTTTTGATCGGTTTTATAAGGTTATATATAGGGATGCCGAAGGCGCGTTGTTCATGGGAGAAAAAGACAACGACCCCGTGCGAATCGGTCTCGTTGCTTTTGAAACAAAGCCTAAAAAGGCACGTGACTCCATTATCCTGAAACTGCTGCATAAACCTGAGAATGTCGCCGAAGATATTTTTGATCGGGTTGGAATCCGGTTTGTTACAGAAACTGTACTTGGTGCGATTCAGGTGGTGAAATACCTAAAAGACAAAATGATTGTGATGCCGCCAAATATAAAGCCAAGCCGTTCTCGTAATACATTGGTGGATCTGGATGAGTTTCGTGCGAAGCTCGCTGACATATTGCCGCAGCTTGAACGTGGAGAGATAGAAGAATCTGCGTTTCTCACAATGCTTAATGAGGCGACTCATCCTCCCAGGGTAAACCCGGAAAATCCCCATTCCAGCGAGTTTTACAGAGCGATTCAGTTTACATGCCGGCAGCTTATAAAGCTCAGAAATCCCATTTATGATGATTTGAAGGATCTCAAACAGCTGGCCCGGTTTAAACAAACAGGCCCCGATATGGGTCATGACAATATTTTGAAAGCTATTGACAAGATGGAAATGAAACACTTGCAACGCGAAGTTCGGTTCTTTTATCCATACGAGGTCCAAGTGATGGACCGGCACTGCGCTGAAGAAAATGAGCGCGGTTGGAGCGCGCATAGTGAATACAAGAAAGCGCAAGTAAACACCGCGCTTCGGCGTGTAATGGGAGGATTGGTGGATGTCGCTCGATAGCGACATCGGTCTTGTAGGAACCGGCGTTGCCCCCCTTGTCGCCGCAAGGCATCTCGTAACCCAAGGTTACAGCGTGCTTTTGTTGAATCCTGATACAGATTTCTTTTTGGAGGACTCAGAACTTTCGCTGGACCCGCTTTGGCCAATGGACAAGAATACGGTTAGTTTAGACCGTTTGTTGTCCTGTTCTGCCGAACGAGCTGTGGATGAACTTAGACCATCTTTTCCTGGGATGGTTGAAGTTTGGTCTGGTTCAAGTGGTATAGCTGAAAGTGCCGATTATCATGATCCGGATGCACCGCATGTGAGACAAAGGTCCCGCTTATGGATAGCACCACGTGAAAATAACCAATCGACTAATAAAGAATACTGGGCCTCCATAGAAGAAATGTATGTCGAGGTTTTTGATCGCGGATTAAATCCAAAAACACTTGAAGGTTTGCTAGCCGCCAGGAGATTCCCCGGCTTTTCGCTGCAATCTGACAGGATCAGCCAAAAAACAGAAAATCTTCGCGGTGTACAGATTCCTAAATTCAGCGACGTGGATGTTACACGATACCGTAACGGCATTCTGGGATTTGTCCGAGAGAGGTTGGGCCCGGATAGGGTGGTTTGTGGGGCCACACAAATTGAAATTATTCCTGAGGGCATCCGTTTTCACGCACGTGGTGTTCCGCGAACGGCTCGCCTGAAAGAAGGAGCGCTCATCTTTTGGACACCAAGATTGACTAATTGGATATTGGCAGAGTCCAAGCGGTGGGAAGCTAAACCAGTAATGCCAAGAGGACTGCGTTTTTTTGAACAGTGGTCAATAATGTCGCGCGAACCACTTGATTGTACCGTAATCGGAACCTATGGCGACCTGACTGCTTGGGCGGAAGTCGAAGGAACGCCATCATCAGAACAAACCAGACTGGCGGTACTGAGAGCAGGTGAATTGCGCGCCGTGGGCGTGGAAAACGTATTGGAGCTTGGCCTGGACTGGGCTTCGGCGGATTCGTTCAACGTTCTCGCTGGTTTTTGTAACGATTTTCTTAATTGGGAAAGGTTTTCAATACGAGCGATGCGTCCTAAAGCTATATTCGAATGGAAGAATAATAATTTGTCATGGAGTTTAGGACAGCTCGGCCAACATGGGCGGTTTGGCAAGATCAGCCATAAAGTTAAGGTGATTGGTGGCTGTGATGGGCCTTTGGTTAATGTAGTCGGACGCGCACGAGCAGCTTGTGAAGATATTGAAAAATGGAGGTCTGCTTAATTGGGAATTTATGTCAGGGAAGGAAAGCTTGATCTTGCGATCGTAGCTGGTCCGCGCGTTAATGATCCGATATGGCCTTCTGTCGGAGCACGCACTCTTGCCAGTATATGCACCAAAGCCGGGCTTGATGTGGGTATGTTCGGTGGTAGCCAGTTAATTGTCAGGGGGGTGATAGCTCTTCCGGCAACGGGTGCCCTTGTCTTGGTAGAAGATCCGCAGCGCAGAATTCATAGGATTTATGCGAGATCGGTAGTGCGTATTTGCATGCCTTCTTTTTTGCCTAATCCATTCGCGGGTTGGTACTCTGAGGGGCTTTTGCCCATTCCTACAGCGGAGAATTTTGCAAAAGATAGGGAAAGCATGGCAAGTTTTTTTTGGAACCCTGCAACAGCTATTCTTGGCACAGGCAACAGGGGGTTGAGATTTGGAAGTTTTCTGTTGGAATCCGGTTTGGTTAGTGCAGTGTATTGTATTGAAACTTACGCACAATGGGGAGCAAAACGCTTCGCAGGCTGGGAAGTGGAGCGCCGCCGTTTCGAAACAGCCGAAGGAAAAATAATCGAAGGCACGCCAAGCAGCCTTACGCAAAAAAGTCCAGTTGTGTGGGAGTTAAAGGTTATTGATGCAATCACATCGAGCGAAATCACATTCGAAGTTGGCAAGGTCGTATCTGCTGGACCGTTTCTGGAAATAACAGGAGTCCGAGCATATCCTCCTGGTTCTTTATTATTCGAATTGGAGCAAACTGCAAAGCAGAGGCGTGAAGATGATGTTGAGGGATGGGTATTGGAGGAAGAGCGTGGAAGGATGCTCGGGTCAAAGATCTCACGGCTTCTAGTAGAGGAGCTTGGGATTCAACGTGATGAGATAGAACGGCTAAATAGGCGAGCGCGGAGCCGCTTAAAGCGACACGTAAGGCATTTGGAAAATCCCTTTACACCCGTATACCAGGGTAAATGGATAGCTTCCGAAGATATGAAGCACATGCGCCTTTTTACTGGGGTACCCAAAAATGCGCAAAAGCATCGAATGATTGCATCCATTGAATGTTTTGAGGACATACCTTGTTCCATATGCCATGAGGTCTGTCCTGAGTCTGCAATTGGTTACAGAGTGGCTTTAAATGAATCCAAGTGTACTGGCTGCGGTGTGTGTGTTGTGTCTTGCCCAAGTTCGGCAATAGTGATGCTTAAGGAATCTGATGATCGTTCTATGTCGTCTTTAGCGCTACCTTACGTAGATGGGCCGCAACCTTTTGCCATTGGTGATTCTAGAATCATGTTGAACCGCAGGGGCGAAACTCTTGGTTCTGGGCGCATTAATGCGGTTAAGGCTGTTAAAATTGATGATTCATCAGATATTGAAGTAATGGAGAAAAAAATAATTTACTTAGACATTCCTACGCACATTCTGTGGGAAGCTCGTGGCATAAAAAAACATCGCCAGCTTGTTGAACAGGCTTATCTTTCTACTGTCAGCGATTTTTCTCAAGCCGTTGAGCGAAAAGTTGAAGTTACTATTAACGGTGAAAAAAGACTGGTCCGTGAACGTATACCGGTTTCGACTGCTTTGTACGAAGTTGGCCAAAGTCGCAAGACTGATATGCTGGGTTGTGGTGATGGAAGTTGCGGGTTATGCGAAGTTCATGTCGATGGAATAAAAACCAACGCATGCCAAACTAACATTAGGCGCGGCATGAATATGAAATTGTCACTACCGCGACAAATCTCCCGTACGCATGCTGGAGGACACATGAACGTGCACGGAGGGAATGATGATGTAATATGCCAGTGTCTAGAGATTTCGCGCCAAGAGGTGTTGTCAAAGTTAAAGCAAGGCAAGCTACAGTCAGTGGAAGGAGTGATTTCTTTGACTCATATTGGAGAGGGAAAATGCCACGGCCAGATCTGTATGGACGCACTCAGGAGATTGTTGGTTGATCAGGGCATTGATGCTACACAGTGGATAGACTGGCGGTTTCCATGGTCGGATTGGCGCTTAAGCCGTAGTTAATGCTGCTTAGAAATTTTTCTATTCTGAGATTTACCTGGTCAGGAAGATCCATCTGAGGACAATGACTGCCGTGGAACACCACTTCAAGCTGGCTGTTTGGTATCAGCTGATGGAGCAACTCCTGCTGTTCCAGTGGAATGATCTTGTCACTGCGACCAGCGATGACTAAAGTCGGGCATTTGATCGTATGTAACCATGATGTGGCATCGTAGTTGTCATAATTTTCAATTAAATTTAGAAATATCGCCGGATCCATCTCGGATACTTCCTTAAGATACAGATTAACATCTTCCGGGGCGGCCAGATGTGGGTTAAAACCAAGTATTTTTATCAGTGTTCGTGTAAATGGAGCATTTCTCTGCATTCTCCAAAGAATGGTGACCAAGTCCGGTGCTGTTTCATATGCCCTTCGCAGGCCTTTGAATAAACTTTGGAGCGCATTGTGCCTGAGAATAGTTTCGAGCGGTCTTTGCGCTGTTCCGTTTGCCAGAATCAACCCGGCTACGCGTTTTGGATTTTTCTTGTAAAAGTCTAACACCACATTGACTCCCATGCTGTGACCAAGCAAAACAGCGTTATCAATTTTTAACTCATCGAGAACGGAACCCAAATCGCGTGCTAAATTTTCTAATGTCAGGCTTTTCAGATCAACAGGTGTTTCTGAGTTGTTATGCCCCCTGTAATCAAACCAAACGGCTTTGTGGGAGCGTTTAAAATAATCTATCTGGTACGTCCAATGGAGGCTCGAGCAAACCAATCCATAGCAAAATACAATTGGTTTGCCTTTGCCCTCAATACTAAAGAAGAGTTTAGTATTATCAAAACTTTTTACATAGCCGTGGCGCACGGATGAGCTGTCTGGATTCGCACTTTTTTTCCGGAAACCGGATGGCCGTGGTTTCTTTGGTAGATCTGTGGTCATAACAAAAAATGATACTTTATCAGCTTACACTAGGCTATTTTTTAGAAATTCTAAAGATGTTTTCGCATGTCGCTGCGAACATCTGTTTCGTGTCCGTGTCGGCATCTTTGTAGGCTTTGTAAACCATGTTCATGAATTCATAGTCGACACGATGTATACCGATGGATATTTCATCCGCACAATAAATAGCACTGCATTTGTTATCCTCTGCCAATCCCATCTGATTTGATAATCTTACTGAATATTCGCGTTCAAGCATGGCCAAGAGTTCAGCTCCACTGACCTGCAATGCCTTGCTTAACGTTGTGACATGGACGGGAGGCAGTGGCGTCACGCCCCGCTCAATATTTGAAATAAACTGTGTCGTAACGGCTGGGGTGAAAAGCAATCCTAAGGCTTTCTGCGAAAGACCCAAGTTTTCTCGTCGCTCTCTTATGAAACGCCCAACCACTCTGGGGCGCTTCAATGATCCAACCATATTTATTAATCATAACGCTAAGCATTAAGAGGGTCAAATAAGTCGCTTGCACCGTAACTTATTTGCAGGATACCTAACATACTAAAATTATTGATATTATTTTACATCTAGTAGCGGCCTTACTAAACTAAAATGATATATTGTTAAATAATATTAAGACGTTTTAAATCTATCCAAATGTAGGGCGCCATCGTTTTGATAATAGCGCCTGAGATTGTAGTGTTCGACTTTTTGTAATTCTTCGTCATCTTTAAGAACTTTTAAAGCATCGTTCCTCGCTTTAATCAGCCATTCACGATCACGAACCAGATCCGCTATTTTAAACGGCCAATCTCCGGATTGTTTCGTGCCGAGAAATTCACCAGGCCCCCTTATTTTTAGATCGGCTTCAGCGATTTCAAAGCCGTCTGCTATTTTTTCCAGGACTCCAAGCCGATGCGCAGCCACTTCACCAGTTGTGCTGTCGGCAAAAAGAAAACAATATGACTGCAGGATTCCACGACCGACGCGTCCCCTTAGCTGGTGTAATTGTGAAAGACCGAATCGCTCAGCGTTTTCTATAACTATTACTGTTGCATTTGGAATATCAACTCCAACTTCTACAACCGTGGTTGAAACCAGGATATGAATTAGTTTGTGTTTAAAATCTTCCATAATGCTGGATTTCTGATCTGGTTTGAGTTGTCCGTGCAAAAGGCCTACTTTGAATTCCTGAAAAACATCCTCTTCCAGCCTTTTTGCTTCAGCCATGACGGATTTTAGTTGTTTAAAGCCATCCACGTCGCTGTCAGTTATAAGCGGGTAAATGAAATATGCCTGGTGGCCAGCAACAAGCTCCTCTCTAATCTTATTGTAAGCCTGTATTTTTTCAGCTCTGTTTGAAGCCACCATGGTTGTGATCGGCGGACGGCCGGCTGGCAATTCATGTATGCTGCTGACGGATAGGTCTCCATACACCGTTAAAGCCAATGTACGCGGTATTGGAGTCGCGCTAATTACAAGAGTGTGAGGATAAAACATGCGGCTGGAAACCGTGTCCAGTCTTCCGCCTTTTTGACGTAGCTTCCTGCGTTGTTCCACGCCAAAACGATGTTGTTCATCAATTATGACCAAGTCCAGTTTTTGGAAAACAACCACATCTTCGAGAAGGGCGTGCGTGCCAATAAGAAGCATGGGTACTCCACGTGCAAGGCTGCTCTGAATTCGTGAGCGCTCACTTTGAGATGTCTTGCCGGTCAGCAGTTCAACGGAAAACGATAAAGTTTTGCTGAAAAATTCCAATGCATTTTTATAATGCTGTTCGGCCAGTATCTCGGTGGGGGCCATCAGTGTGGCTTGGCCTCCGGCCGAAAGCACACAACCTGTTGCAATAAATGCAACCGCCGTTTTACCGCACCCCACATCGCCTTGGACTAGTCTATTCATTGGATGCGGAAGTGAAATATCGGATAAAATTTCGGTGACGGTTTTTCGTTGCCCTTCTGTTAGCATAAATGGCAGGCCATTTTCTGCTTCTAGAGCTGATTGGCGTGATTTTAAAATTTCAAACGCAGTTGAATGCTCTTTTTCTATGCGAAGGCGTTGGCGCAAAATTAAATATTCAAATTTAAAGAATTCCTCGTAAATAAGCCTGTGATGAAAAGGTGTATTGAAATTGACAAGAGCATTGATGGCATCTTGGCCATTTTCATCTGGAAAGTGTATTTTTTTTACAGATTCAGAAATAGGCGGCAATCTGTGCGCCTGTATATAATCAACTGGGATATCGTCTTCAAGCTCTGAGGCATATTTACGTAAAGCTTCCCACAGTATTTTTCTGATGGTGCGGCTTGGGATCCCGTCGATCTCAGTATAAACCGGGACTACCCGGCCAACATTCGGCTGTTCTGGATCGATTAATCCAGAAGATAGTTCAGGATGCGCCATTTCTGGCCGCCCCATGTATGATTTCACCGTCCCCGTTGCGATTATCTGACTTCCTAGTTTTAACCTGCATTCAAGGCCCCTGGGAACATTGAACCATTTGAGCGTTATTGAGCCACTTGTATCTCCGCAACGTACATCAAGAAAATACCGGCCAGGTTGTCTTGCTGGTATGCGTCTTATTGAGAGAACCTGAGCTGCAATTGTCGCTTTATTATTTACTTCAAGTTCATTAATACGGAAAAACTTGCTCCTATCCTCGTAGGCTCTTGGAAAAAAAAACAAGAGATCCCGTACGGTATTGATCCCGCGGTTACGCAGTATCCCTCCTATGTAAGGTCCGACACCTTTTACGTATTGAACAGAGGTCTTTGTACCTGAACCGCTATTCGTACGATATTTTGATGATGTCGTATCGAATCTGTCCCTTGGGAGCATTGACCACCACTTCGTCTCCGGAAGTTTTGCCTATGAGAGCTCTTGCGATCGGTGATGTGATACCGATCTTGCCGTTTTTTATGTTCGCCTCATCGACCCCTACGATTTGATAAACAGTTTGCTTGCCAGTATCTTGCTCTTCAAGATGTACTGTGGCTCCAAAAACGACATTGTTAGATTTTATGGATGATGGGTTGATAATCTGCGCTCTTGCGAGCTTGCCGTTCAATTCTTGTATGCGGCCCTCGATAAAGCTTTGCCGTTCTTTTGCAGCTGAATAGTCAGCATTTTCTGATAGGTCACCATGTCCACGAGCGGTCTCGATAGCTTTTATCACGCTCGGTCGCTCAACTGACATCAGCTGTTTGAGTTCTTCATCCAGCAGCCTCTTGCCATTAACGGTCATCGGTATTTTATCAGAAAATTTTCCTTCAGCCATAGCTAACACTGCTAACATAATTAATTTGGAATGCAAGAATGGTGCGGGATCATTAGTTGTAATCTTAGTTTTTCTTGAAAAGACTTTCGGCGGCAGATTTTATAGATTCGGCGGATGGACCACTGGTGGAGGTTGATGATCTTGGCTGGAAATAATCACAAAAATTCGAGCGTTCTTTGTCAAGAACCCTTTCGGCCTGTGATTCACGGCATTCGTTATTGAATGAAGGGTAGAAAAACTTGCATCCTTTGCAGGTTTTTGTGTCTCTTCCACATTTTCTACAGGTGTCACCTCTCCCATACTCGAGTTCGGACAGTTCGGTTTTACAATTCCAGCAGTTACCGTTTTTGAGATTTGACATTTTAACCTTCCTTTTGTAGCGGCAATATCTCGAGCGGGCCATCGCGTCGGAAGTGTATAGCTTCTATCATGGCTCTAGCGGCGGATACAACAGTGCTGTATGGTATTTTTCTTTCCAGTGCGGCTCTCCTTATCGAGAAACTATCCTTAACCGCTTGCTCATCGGATACTGTATTTATAACGATTGCGAATTTACCTTCCTTAATTGATTCCACACAGTGCGGGGACCCTTCTTTAACTTTGTTGATTCTGGAAGAGCCTAAATCATGGTTGTTTAGAAAGTCCGCGGTTCCTGAGGTCGCGCAAAGGTTAAACCCCATGTCCTTAAGGCGTTTT
>ERZ1292640.869-Hain-H43-02um-R1-869-length-25084-cov-6_pt1 | contig 25084 bp, 24 predicted proteins | sample MGYA00564404_ERZ1292640 | MGnify/ENA primary metagenome ERZ1292640 (study PRJEB36523, sample SAMEA6512636) | groundwater metagenome | collected 2019-01-08 | study: AquaDiva: Metagenomics assemblies of 32 groundwater samples | reverse complement strand
ATGATGGGGTTCATGGCCACCGACGACGTGTCCTTGAAGGGGTCGCCCACCGTGTCGCCGACCACCGTCGCGGCGTGCAACGGCGTGCCTTTTTCTTTCAGCTCCACCTCGACGATCTTCTTGGCGTTGTCCCACGCGGCGCCGGCGTTGGCCATGAAGATGGCCTGGAACAACCCGAACAGCGCGATCGAGATGAGGTAGCCGATGAAGAAGTACGGCTCGAGGAACGCAAAGGCCAGCGTCGAGGAGAACACGGTCACGAAGATGTTGAACATCCCCTTCTGCGCGTACTTCGTGCAGATCTCCACGACTTTCTTGCTGTCCGCCACCGAGGCCTTGGTGACCCCCTCGAGCCTGATGTTGGCCTTGATGAACTCGACCGCGCGGTACGCGCCCGTGCTGACCGCCTGCATCGAGGCGCCGGTGAACCAGTAGATGACCGACCCACCCGCGAGGAGACCCAGCAGGAACGGCGGGTGCAGCAGTGACAGCTTGTCCAGGTTTTGGGTCAGCCCGACGGTCAGCACCATGATGATCGAGAAGATCATGGTGGTGGCGCCGACCACCGCCGTTCCGATCAGTACGGGCTTGGCGGTCGCCTTGAACGTATTGCCGGCGCCGTCGTTCTCCTCGAGCAGATCCTTCGCCCGAGTGAAGTCCACGTCGATCCCGTACGTCTTCTTGATCTCGGCCTTGACGCCTGGGATTTGGTCAATGACCGACAACTCGAACACCGACTGCGCGTTGTCGGTTACCGGGCCGTACGAGTCGACCGCGATCGTCACGGGTCCCATGCCCAGGAAGCCGAACGCCACCAGGCCGAACGCAAACACCGCCGGCGCCACCATCAGGCCATCGAAACCAAGCGTGCTGACGCCATACGCGGCGCCCATCAGCACCATCACGACCAAGCCCAGCCAGTAGGCGGCGAAGTTGCCCGCCACCAGCCCCGACAAGATGGTGAGCGATGCGCCACCTTCGCGGGCCGACGTCACGACCTCACGCACATGACCCGACTCGGTCGAGGTGAAGACCTTGACCAGTTCCGGAATGATCGCGCCGGCCAGCGTGCCGCAGGTGATGACCGTCGACAGCTTCCACCACAACGTGCCGTCGCCCAGATGCGGGATCAGCACGTACGAGGCCAGATAGGTTGTGGCCACCGACACGAGCGACGTGATCCACACCAGCGTGGTGAGTGGGGTCTCGAAGTTCATCTTCACGGCGGTCTCATACCGCACCTTCGAAATGAACTCGTTGATGAAGTACGACAGCCCGCTGGCCAGCACCATCATGATGCGCATCATGAAGATCCAGACCAGCAACTGCACCTGCACCTGCGGATCTTTCACCGCGAGCAGGATGAACGAAATCAGCGCCACGCCTGTGACGCCGTACGTTTCGAACCCGTCCGCGCTTGGCCCGACCGAGTCGCCCGCGTTGTCACCCGCGCAGTCGGCAATCACGCCGGGGTTGCGCGCATCGTCTTCCTTGATGTTGAAGACGATCTTCATCAGGTCCGATCCGATGTCGGCGATCTTGGTGAAGATGCCGCCCGCGATACGCAGGGCCGCCGCGCCCAGCGACTCGCCGATCGCAAAGCCGATGAAGCACGGCCCCGCGTAGTCGCCAGGAACGAACAGCAGGATGCACAACATGATGAACAACTCGACGCTGATGAGCATCATGCCGATGCTCATGCCGGCCTTGAGCGGCGTGGCGTAGAGGGGATACGGCATGCCGCGCAGGCTGGCAAAGGCCGTACGAGAATTGGCGAACGTGTTGATCCGGATGCCGTACCAGGCGACGCCATAGCTGCCGCCGATGCCCACCAGACTGAACAACAGGATGATGACAACCCGCGCGGGTTCGAAGTGCTGCAGAAACCCGAAGTAGAACACGATAATGACGCCGATGAAGACCTCCAGCACCAGCAGGAGCTTGCCCTGCTGGATGAGGTAGGTCTTGCACGTCTCGTAAATCAGCTCTGAAATCTCCCGCATGGCGACATGGACCGGCAGGTGCTTGATGCCGCGGTACGTGAGCAATCCGAAGAGCAGGCCGAGCACGCAAACGCCCAGGCCAGCCAGCAGCAGCGTGCGCCCGTCGATCCCCTGGAACGTGGCCAGGCTCAGGTCCGGGAGCTTCAACGAGGCCTCTCCCCCACCTTGATGGGCGACCGGGACTTCCGAGGACTGTGGCGCCGCGACCGCCGGAGTGGCGGCAGCCACGGCCAGCACCGCGACAACGGCGACACAGACACCCCACAACCGGAGCAGATGCGTGAGCGACGTCGACGTGGGGACGCGGAGAACGAACGGGCAACTCATGGCGCATGACCCCCTGGTATCCGATGACAACGGCGAACGCGGGCGGCGCCCGCGCGGATAAGGGGGCTGGCTACACAAACCCTGATCGATCCAACCGGATCCGGAGCGTGTGACTACGCCTCGGTCTCCGCGAACAGCTCGAGGACCATCTCGTTCACGCCCGGCACTTTGCTCACGACAGCCCTGACATCGTCGGCCTGCTCACGTGTCGACAGATGGCCTTTGACGACCACCGATCCGGCGTGAGCGGTCACGTCCACCTCGAAGTGCACCGTTGCCGGGGTCACTGCCAGGTTGGCCTGGACTCGGCTGGCCAGTGCGAGATCGTCCATGGCGGATCTGGAGGCCGTGGTCTCTTGAAAGCAGTCCTGCCTGGCCGTCGCGGCGATGATGTCGCAGGCCTGCGCGATGTCCAGATGCTCGAGGTTCAACACGAGGTCGTAGAAAGACGCATCGCGCCAGTCGACCCCGTAGAGGTATTGAGTCCACTTCTGCCGGTCGTCATCCATTTTCTGGATGTAGGCGACGGCCTCGTGTTCGCCCAGCTTGAGACGTTCCTGGACCGCCGCGACGCGAAAGGCCGGCGGAGCGATGATCCGCGTCCGCATCACATGGCTGACAGCCCGCAGGAGCAAGTGGCCGGCGTTGCCGTGGTAGATCGCGTTGCCCGCTCGCATCTCTTCGGTTAACGCCGCCTGGATCAGCGTGAGGTACACGTATTTCGTATGTTTGAAGCGATCCCAGAATGTGGGAGGGCTGTCGAGCGCATCCTTGAGATTGTGCTCGGACACCCCGTAGTCCGCAGCCCTCTTGACGATCGCGTCCCGATCGATGCACCGGTAGCCCAGCCGGGCGGCCGCGCATTGCGCGAGCATCGTGCCGCCGCTGAACGAGCCCCTCGAGATGGTGATGACGGCCATGCCCCGTTCCTTTTTCGTTACAGACTCACGACGTACACCGCCGCCAGTCTTCGGTGGCGAACACGCCGGGTCGCGCCAACGAACGGGGCGGACCTGCCGCATCCAGGGTGGGGGCCGACGGCCGAGAGTCTAGCCACGGCATATGTACCTCTTCCGGAAGCCGATAGGGTGGCCGAAGACACCAAACCGAGAGCGTTCCAGCACAACCGCGAGGCCAGCCCGGCCCATCCGAGGGAAACCGGTGTTGGGCCAGAGCCTAGAGTGTGCGGAGCTATCTGTCAAGCGAAGTCATTCAGAATCAGTTATTTACGACTATACCTACAGACTCGATGGAGTTAGTCGTATATGAACCACCCACCGGCCATCTTTCGCGGCACGACGGCGAGCCGAAGTTCTGGGTGAAACGCGCGCTGGACGCGAAGCCGAGTGATGCGGACTGCCTGGTTAGCGTTCGGATACCGTAGAGACGTCTAGATTCAGATCGACGACACCGGGCACCTTCCAGACGACGGCCTGGAGGTCGGCCAACTGGTCGCTTACCGGCAGCTTTCCTGCAATGGTGACCGAACCGCCGTGCGCGGTGACCTCTACCTCGAGGCTCGACGTGCGTGGGGCGACCGCCAGGTTGGCTCTGACGCGACTGGCGAGCGTCAGATCATCCATCGCTGCCTGACTCTGGGCCGTTTCCGCGAAGCACCGCTCGGTGGCCGTCCGCCCGATAATGGCGCAGGCGCCCTGAATGTCGATGAACTCGAGGCTCAGCACCAGATCATAGAGGGACGGATCACCCCAATCGACACCGTACAGGTACTGCGTCCATGTCTTTCGATCGTGATCCATCTGTTGAATGTGGGCGACCGCGTCGGGTTCGCTCATGTTGAGACGATCCTGAACAGCGGACACTCGATACGGCATGGGCGCGATGATGCGGGTCCGAAGCACGTGACCGACGCCCCGCAACAGGAGATGACCCGCGTTTCCGTGGTAGACCGCCTTGCCGGGCTGCACCTCTTCAGTGAGCGCCGCCTGGATCAGTGTGAGGTAGACGTACTTCTTGTGGCGAAAGCGGTCCCAGAAAGACGGCGGCTTCGAGAGCGCATCACGCAGTTCCTCTTGCGGAACCCCGTAGGCGGCGGCGCGCTCCACGATCACGTCCCGGTCGATGCATCGGTATCCCAGCCGGTCGGCCAGGCATTCGCCTAGCATTTTTCCACCGCTGAACGAGCCCCTGGATATCGTGATCACTGGCATGGTGCGCTGCGTCCTTTCATCGGCGGTGGCCGTCAGTGGCGTCGTCGACGTCCCGCAGGGGCGTGGCCAACAGGCTGGCGGCACGCGCCTCGTTGCCGGATGCAATCGCCTGCACCAGTCCCGCGTCGACCAGCGACGACACGGCGCGATGAATCCGGGAGGACTCCCACCCTTCGGCGATTAGACGCTGCCGCAGATCCGCCAGTCGTGCGACGGCGTCGGCATACTCCGGTCCGTATTGGCGCTCGAGTTGTTCCCTGATCGCGCGGGCCAGCGACGGACACCTGCCCTCGGTGGCCACCGCGAGTGTGAGATCTCCACGGCGGACTACGGCGGGCACGGTGAACGTGCACAGCGCCGGGCGGTCGACGACGTTGACAAGAGCCCCTGCGGCGCGGGCATCCTCCGCCACCCGGCGATTGACCTCGTCGTCGTCGGTGGCGGCGACCACCACGAATGCCCCGCGCGCGTCACCGGGTGCGTAGGACCGGCGCTCGATGTGGAGATAACCTCCCAGCTCCAGGGCGTGAACCGCCTCGCCGACCCTCGAGGCGACCACCGTGACGTACGCCTTGGCCTCCACGAGTGCCGCGATCTTCCGGGCAGCCACCGCGCCGGCGCCAACAACGAGGACGGGCCTGTTCTGCAGAACGAGGTTCACTAGATAACTCATCGCTCCATCACCGCGGTTCCGCCGCTGGCGGAATCCGCATGCCGGCCAGTGTCTCGCGCAGCCGCACCACGTCGCCAACCACCAGCGTCGCTGGCGACTGAATGCCCACCCGATCCACCTCGTCTGCAATCGCGTCGAGCGTCGAGGTGACGATTCGCTCGTCGTCCCAGAACGCCATCTGGATGATCGCGACGGGTGTCGACGCCGGGCGGCCTTGTTCGATCAGACGTGCCGCAATCCGGCGCACATTGTTGACGACCATCACGAAGACCAGCGTGTGCATCCGGACCAGCGCGGCCCAGTCCACCCGGCTCGCCTCGTCGTTGACCTCGTGGCCGGTCACGAAGGCCACCGACGAGGCGACGCCACGGTGGGTCACCGGGATGCCGGCGCGCAGCGGTGCCGCCAGAACCGAGGACACGCCCGGCACCACCTCGAAGGGCACGTGGTGCTCGGCCAGGAATGCCGCTTCTTCGCCTCCACGGCCGAACATGAACGGGTCGCCCCCTTTTAACCTGACCACGGTCTTCCGTTCACGCGCCTTCTGGAGCAACACCGCGTGAACGTCGTCCTGCTGCGAATCGGGGCCGCCGAGCCGTTTGCCCATGAAGATGCGCTCGGCTGATGGTGTCGCCAGATCGAGTACGCCCGGGTGAATGAGACGGTCGTACACGATCACGTCGGCGATCTGCAAGAGCGCAGCGGCTCTCCTGGTGAGCAGGTCTGGATGTCCAGGCCCGGCGCCGACCAAATAGACTGTGCCGGCTGGCATGCGGAACCCCCAAAAGCGCGCCGCGTTGTGGGCGCGCTGGCAGGAACAGCGCGGATGACGGCCTCAGGGTCAATCGAAGGCGAGCGGGGCCGCGGAGTCGATCGGCGGGGGCCATCGATCGCGCCGATGATACGAACGGTGTCCCGAGGATGTCAAGAACGGGCGCCGACCGGCTGGTCCACCGCGCGGGTGCGTACGGAAGCCTGCAGCAACGCCAGCGTCCGTTCCCGAACCTCGCCGACGCCGCCCGCGCCATCGACGCGCCGCAACAGCCCCAACCGATCGTAGTAGGGAACGAGCGCGTCGGTTTTCTGATGGTACTCGGCAAGCCGGCGCGTCAACACCTCTTCGGTGTCGTCGGTTCGCTGCCTGAGGCGGCCGGCAATCTCGGGCGGCGGCGGATCGAAGTGGAGATGATAGATGCGCCCGGTCTCCGGATCGGTCCGCCGGCCGGTGATGCGTGCGATCAGGCTTGCGTCGTCCACGTCGAGCAGCACCACGTGGTCGAGCCTCCGATCGCGGCGCTCCAGCAATCGGTCGAGTGCCCACGCCTGATCGGTCGTGCGCGGGTACCCGTCGAGGAGGAACCCCCCGTCGCAATCGGCGCAGGCCAGACGACCGCCGACCAGCGCGTTCACCAGTTCATTGGGCACCAGCCGGCCCGAGTCCGTATAGCTCTTGAACTGGCGGCCGCGGGGCGTGTTGTGCGCAATCGCATCGCGAATGATGTTCCCCGTCGACACGTGCGGCACGTGACACCACTCCACGATGGCCGCCGCCTGTGTGCCCTTCCCCGCACCGGGCGGTCCCAGCAGGATGAGGTTCATGTCGCGCAGGAGCATAGAACCCGTCACACGGCGTGTCAATAACACGGACCGTGCCGATGAAACCGATAGAGTCGATGGACTGACTCGACCATGCGTGCGAGCCGAGCCGCTTCCGTTATGCTAGGTCGGTCCCTCGAGGAGCCGAACCCATGGGAATCACGATGGTGCTGAATGACGCGCCGTACGGAAACGAGCGCACCTGCAACGCGCTGCGTCTTGCTGACACGATGCTGACACTCGACGAGCATCTCGAGTTGACGGTGTGCCTGCTTGGTGATGCCGTGTGGTGCGCGAAACAGGGTCAGCAGACGCCTGACGGGTACGCCAACATCGGCCGCATGCTGCGTCCGGTCTTGCGCCGCGGTCTCGTGCTCGTCTGCGAGACGTGCATGGCCGCGCGAGGGCTGCAGATCCAGGACCTCATCGAGGGATGCCGACAGGCCAGGCTCGGTGAGGTCGGCATGATGGTGCTCGACGCGGACAAGGTGCTGACGTTCTGACTAGCGCCTGAGCTTCCCCCGAAGTTCGCGAAAGTGCACCGTCAGCCCCGCAGCCTCGGGACGTTTGGCCTTGACCGGTGCGGGCGGCGGCACGACCTCGGGAGCCTTGGAGGCCGCGGCGATCATCCGGACCGTGTCGGCCAGTGTCGTCGTGTCCAGGATCCTGGCCATGGCGTCCCTGACCTGCTTCATCACGAGTCGGATTCCGCAGGTCGCCTCGTCGCGGCACTCGTCGCATTTCACGTACGCCGTCTGGGAGACGCAGGGAATAAGCGCGATCGGGCCGTCCAGCGCCCGGATGATCTGGCCGACGGTGATCTCGGCCGGGCTGCGCGTCAACAGGTAGCCCCCGTGCCTGCCCCGTTTGGTCTGGAGCATCCCCCGATGCTTCAATTCCAGCAGGATCTGTTCGAGGAACTTCTTCGGAATGGACTCCCTTGTCGCAATCTCGGCGCCCAGTACGGGGCGCGGCTGCGGCTCCATGGCCAGGCTAAGGAGGGCTTTGAGACCGTATTTCGCCTTTGCCGATAGCATGTCGGTTCCTCTGTCGAGACGGACGAACTGCGGCCTGATCCTACGTTCCTACGCCGCCACGAAGCTGTGCTGACAGGTCCGGACGGTCAGCACCGGACACGGAGCGGTCCGGACCACGCGCTCGGTCACACTGCCGAGCAGCACGTGAGCGAGACCGGTCCGCCCATGCGTGCCAATCACGATGAGGTCGACGTGGTGTTGGTCAGCATAGCGCAGGATCGCGTCGAACGGGTTTCCGACGATCACCGCGCGGTTCACGCCCGTGCGGTTGAGAGGAGGCTCATGCAACGCGCGGTCGAGCCTGGCGATGGCATCTCTGGTGGCATCGTCCTGCAGCCGGTGGGCGGCCGATGCCCCGACATCGGCGGTCAGACCCTTCAACACCACGTCTTCGACCACATGCAACAGGGTCAGCGAGGAGCCAAACGTCTCCGCCAGACCGGCGGCGCACCGAACCGCGGCGTTGGCGGCGTCGCTGAAGTCGGTCGGAACCAGGATGGTCTTGACGGCAACCATGGAGCCCTCCACGAGAGGATCAGGCGACGCGCGGCGGACAAGGCCGCGAGTCAGCCAGAAGCCGCGTTGCGGGGGCACCCGACTGGCGGGGGCAGGTTATTCGTTCGACCTGATGTCTTTCCGCCGACGGCTTGTCGACGATCCCCGTCGGCTCGGCCGCGCGGGCGTTCGCGTGTCTCGCGCCTTCGCGGCCGCGGCGCGGCACCCTGCACAGGGCCGCATAGCCAGATCGCTGAGCGTGTACCGGTCGAGCACGTCGCGAAGTTCCTGTGTCACTGTGACCCAGATGTGACGGGACGCACAAGTCTGGCTGTGATCGCACACCGATGGCGTGTCGACACAGTCCATCAGAGAGAGCGAACCGGTGGTGGTCTCGAGGACCTCGCGTAGCGTGATGAGATCGGGCGATCTCCCAAGCCGGTGGCCGCCCGCACGGCCGGGCCGCCCCGCAATGAGCGACGCCTTACGGAGGGAACCTGCGATCTGCTCGAGGTACCGCCACGGCAGTCCGGTCACGCGGGCAATCTCTTTGAGCCCCACGGGCCTGGGGTCCGTGACGCGGCATGCCAGCTGGGTCATCAGCTGAATGCCGTATCGTCCGCGGGTATTCATCCGCATGGCCACCTCCCAGCGAGGGCAACGGGCACGAACACACTGGGGTGAACGTGGGGAGCAGTTAATTCCTACGCCATTGATCGGAATCAGTCAAGCACATTGTCGGCACATTGTCGGCCGGCATTCTCGACTTTTCCCATGGACAAGTGTGAGATTCCTGGTAATTCAGTCGGAAATGGGCCTTGACCGCCCCGCATAGGTTTCGTACGCTCCAGCCAGCTGATCGATTCGACCACCACGCTTGGTCGAGACACCTGTCAGCGGTCAGCGGCCCCTCCAGAGTCGAGCCCCGTCGAAGACCCCTGCTTCCGAGGGGTTCCTGAAGAAAGAACTGAGATGCCTGCCTGCGCGCTACATGCGCGTACGGCGTGTAGACAGTGATGCCACGGGAGGTGCGGTTGTGGGAAGTGAAGCCACGCACTGCCGGTACGCCGAGGACGTGAATCCCGCGTTTCCGGTCGAGATCATGGCCAAGCCCGGTGGCGAGGCTCTTCGCTCGTGCATCCAGTGCGGCACCTGCAGCGGGGCCTGCCCGATGTCGGTCCACATGGACCTGACCCCTCGTCGCGTGATCGCGCTCACACGCGCCGGTCTCGAACGCGACGTGCTGGAATCGGCCACGCCCTGGCTGTGCGCGTCCTGCTACGAATGCCAGGTGCGATGCCCGCGCGACATCAAGGTGACCGACGTGATGTACGCGCTGAAGCGACGGGCGATTGAGAAGGGCCTTTACCCGAAACGATTCCCGATCCCGGTGCTGGCCCAGGCCTTCTACCGCATGATCGCCTCGCACGGGCGCAACTCGGAGTCCCGCCTCGTCATCGAATTGATGTTGCGCACCAACCCGCTCGGCATCCTGAGAATGGCGCCGCTTGGCCTGAAGCTGCTGAGAACCGGTCGCATGGTCGTGGGACAGGACCGGGTGAAGCATCCCGAACAGCTGAAAGCCATGCTCGACGCGATGGAGGAGTCGTGAGATGAGCGCCTACGCCTACTTTCCCGGCTGCTCGCTCAGCGGACTGGGCAAGCCGTACGACGAGTCGCTGCGCGCGGTCTTTGCCCACCTCGGCCTGACGCTGCAGGAGATTCCCGATTGGAACTGCTGCGGCGCGACGTCCTACATGTCGGTCAGCGAAGAAAAGGCGGTGGCGCTGGCCACGCGGAACCTGGCGCTGGCCGAACAGATGAAGCTGGAAGTCCTGGCGCCCTGCTCGGCCTGCTACCTGGTGCTGACCAAAGCCCAGCACGTGCTGAAGGAGTACCCGCCGATTGCCGCCAAGGTACACCAGGGGCTCGAGGCAGCCGGCTTGTCCTACCGCGGGACGGCGTCGGTCCGTCACCCGCTCGACGTGCTGATGAACCAGGTGGGCCCACAGGCCATCGCGGCGCGGATCACTGCGCCGCTCACCGGCTACCGCGTAGCGCCCTATTACGGGTGCCAGATGATCAGGCCCTACGGGTCGTTTGACGATCCCCTGCGACCACAATTGCTCGACACACTGATGACGGTGCTGGGCGCCCAGGTGGTGGATTATCCCGTCAAGGCCCGCTGCTGCGGCGGATCGCTGATGGGAACCATGGAGGAGATCGGCCTTCGGCTGAACTACCTGCTGCTGAGGGAAGCGAAAGCCCGGAACGCCAACGTGCTGACGACGGTGTGCCCGCTCTGTCAGTACAACCTCGAGGCCTACCAAGGTCAGATGACGAAGAGGTTCGGCGAGTCCGCCCATCTGCCGGTGGTGTACTTCACGCAGTTGATGGGGCTGGCCTTTGGCCTTCAGCCGAAAGCGCTCGGCCTGCACCGCAACTTCGTCACGGCGGCACCGCTGCCGGTCATGGCGTGACAGGGGGATCCGAGATGCCTGCCAACGACACCTGCCGCATCGGCGTCTACATCTGCCACTGCGGTCTGAACATCGCCGGCAAAGTCGACGTGAGTGCGCTGCAGGCCTACGCGTCCACGCTGCCGAAGGTGGCTCTGGCGAAGACCTACAAGTTCATGTGTTCGGATCCGGGCCAGCAGCTCATCCAGGACGACATCGACCGCCACCAGATCACGCACATCGTCGTGGCGTCGTGCTCGCCGCTGATGCACGAATCCACGTTCCGGGGCGTGATGAAAGACAAGGGGTTGAATCCGTACCTGTACCAAATGGTGAACATCCGGGAACAGGTGTCGTGGGTCACGAAAGACCCCGATCGGGCCACACAGAAGGCGCGACTGCTCCTTACGGCGGCCGTCCGGCGCGTCGCGCTGCACGAGGCGCTCGAGCGATCGACCACGCCCATCAATCCGAACGTGCTGATTGTCGGCGCTGGCATCGCCGGGATTTCCGCGGCGCTGACGATGGCCGAGGCCGGCAAGCAGGTCTACCTCGTCGAGCGCGAACCGAGCATCGGCGGTCACATGGCGCAGTTCGACAAGACGTTCCCCACGCTCGACTGCGCGGCCTGCATCCTCACACCCAAGATGTCCCAGGTGGGCAAGCACAAGAACATCCACCTGATGGCGTACAGCGAGGTGCAGCAGGTGAGCGGTTTCATCGGCAACTTCATCGTGAAGGTCCGCCGCAAGGCCAGCTACGTCGACACGACCAAGTGCACCGGGTGCGGCAGCTGCTGGGAGGCCTGTCCGGCCCGGCGCGTGCCCGCGACACGTGTGGTTCGAAAGGGCAAGCAGGTGATCGGACGGACGCCGGTGGCGGCTCTCTGATTGCCACAGGCACGGCGTGTGAGGCGTGTGGAAACGTGGTCGCATCGATGGCTCTGGCGGAGGCGCTCCCCGGGGCCTCGTTCTGCACCCCGAACGGGCTCCGGCAGTTGAGAAACACGATTCGGGCAGGCGAAGCATCGCTGCGCAGCTCCCAGGTGGAACGGAGAGAACTGTAAGCTCGCGCCGGCCGTTCGCTGCCGACGCGCGATGTTGAGGAGAACGGGCATGGTTGACCTAGCCAGAGTAGATGCCATCGTCGACGAGCACGGCCGTCGACAGGAGCGTTTGATCGCGATGCTACTGGAATGTCAGGAAGAGTTCCGGTACCTTCCGCGCGCCCTGATCGAGCGCGTGGCCGCACGCGTCGGGGTGCCGGCACGCGTCGTGCTGGGGATTGCAACCTTCTACCGCGGGTTCAGCCTGAAGCCCGTCGGCAAGTACCAGATCTCGGTGTGCACCGGCACCGCCTGCCATGTGCTCGGCGCGACGAAGCTGGTCGAGGCGCTCGAGCGCGAGCTTGGCGTCAAGAAGGGAGCCACGACGCAGGACGGGCAGTACAGCCTGCATACCATCAACTGCCCCGGTTGCTGCGGGCTGGCCCCCGTGGTGACGGTGAACCAGGACGTGCACGGCAAAATCAACCAGGCGAAGCTGCCCAGGCTCGTCAAGAAGTACAGCCATTGACGGCCGAGGAGGGCTCATGCCCCGAATCACCATCGACGACCTGAAGCGGATCAAGGACAGTGCCCGGCAAACCATCTCGGCCAGGGCCGGCGTCGGCCGCGCCCGCGTGACGGTGCACATGGGCACGTGCGGCATCGCGGCCGGTGCACGCGAGGTGATGACGGCGCTCCTGCACGGGATCGAAGCGCAGCAGTTGAGCGACGTCCTGGTGACGACGTCCAGCTGCGCTGGGCTGTGCAGTCACGAACCCATGGCAACCGTGGAAATCATCGGCGAGCCCCCCGTGAAGTACGTCGATCTCACCCCGGAGAAGATCGCGGACATTCTCACGCGGCACGTGGTCGGCGGCACCGTGGTGCCCGAATACGCCTTGGGCCGCGGCTCTGAAACCACGGGCTAGCAGGCCACAAGGAGGGCCGACGACATGGCGTATCGTACGCATTGTCTGATTTGCGCCGGGACGGGATGTGTCTCCAGCCGCTCGTACGAGTTGGGCAAGGCGCTGGAAACCGAGCTCGCCAGGCAGCACCTTGATGACGAAGTGCAGGTGGTCCGCACCGGGTGCCAGGGCTTCTGCGCCCAGGGCCCAATCGTCATCGTTCAGCCGGAAGGAATCCTGTATCACGCCGTCTCGCTCGGGGACGTCCCGCAGCTGGTGACCGAGCATTTCCTGAAAGGCCGGCCGCTCAGGAAGCTGCTCTACACCCCGCCGACCGAGCAGGCGCCGGTGCCAGCGCTGAACGACATCCCGTTCTTCACCAAGCAGAAGCTCGTCGTGCTGCGCAATCGGGGGCTGATCGATCCCGAGAAGATCGAGGACTACATCGCTGCGGACGGGTACCAGGCCCTGGCGAAGGCCATCACGGACTTGACGGCCGATCAGATCATCCAGGAAATCAAGCGCTCCGGCCTCCGCGGCCGCGGGGGCGGTGGGTTTCCGGCCGGGATCAAATGGGCGACCTGCCGTCAGGCGGGGCTCCACCGCAACGTCGAGCCGGTGGTGATCTGCAACGCGGACGAAGGCGATCCCGGGGCGTTCATGGATCGCAGCATCATCGAATGCGATCCCCACGCCGTCCTGGAAGGCATGGCGATCGGCGGCCGGGCCATCGGCGCCCGCGAGGGGTTCGTCTACGTGCGCCAGGAGTACCCGCTCGCACGCGCGCGTCTGGCGCACGCCATCGATCAGGCCCGCGACTTCGGCCTGCTGGGCACGGACATCCTGGGCACGACGTTCGACTTCGACGTGACGGTGGTCCAGGGTGCAGGCGCCTTCGTGTGCGGCGAGTCCACGGCCTTGATGGCCTCGCTCGAGGGCAAGGTCGGCGAGCCGCGGGCGAAGTACATCCACACCGTCGAGCACGGCTACCAGGATCGCCCGAGCAATCTCAACAACGTGGAGACCTGGGCCAACGTGCCGCTGATCATCCGCCGCGGCGCGGACTGGTTCGCGGCCATGGGCACCGGTGACGTGAGCGAGAACCCGTGGAACGGCAGCAGCGGCACAAAGGTGTTCTCGCTGTCGGGCACTGTGAACAACACCGGCCTCATCGAGGTACCGATGGGGATCTCGCTGCGCGAAATCGTCTTCGAGATCGGCGGCGGTATCCCGAAGAACCGTCAGTTCAAGGCCGTTCAGACCGGCGGACCATCTGGCGGGTTCCTCCCCGGCAGTTGTCTCGATCTGCCCGTGGACTTCGACAGCCTGACCGAGGCCGGCACGATGATGGGCTCGGGTGGGATGGTCGTCGCCGACGAGCGCACGTGCATGGTCGAGGCCGCACGGTTCTTCCTCGACTTCCTCACCGACGAGTCGTGTGGGAAGTGCGTGCCGTGCCGCGAAGGCCTTCGGAGCAGCATGGACATCCTGACCCGGATCACCAAGGGCCAGGGGCAATCGGAGGACATCGGGTTGCTGAGAGAGATCGGAGACGTGATGCAGGACTGCTGCCTGTGCGCGCTCGGCACGTCGGCACCGAATCCGGTCCTCTCCACGCTCCGGTACTTCCCCGACGAGTACGACGCACACATCCACCATCACGTCTGCCCGGCCGGCGCATGCCGGGATCTCATCGAGTACGCCATCGACCCGGCGACCTGCGACGGCTGTCACGCGTGCGTCAAGGCATGTTCAGTGGATGCCCTCACCGGCGACGTGAAGGCGCTGCACGAGCTCGACCGCGTCAAGTGCATCAAGTGCGGGGCCTGCGTGGAGGTTTGCACGCGTGACGCGATTATCACCAGGCCAGTCCATGCGACCGATCCGGTCGCGGCGGAGGTGGCGCGATGAACACCATCAACCTGACCATCAACGGCATCGAGGTCGAGGCCGAAGACCGGACTCCCCTGCTCGCCATCGCTGACCGCATCGGTGTCAAGATCCCGACGCTGTGCCACCACCCGCTGGTCGAGGCGTACGGGGTCTGCCGGATTTGTATCGTCGAAGTGCACATGCGGAACCGCGTCCGCTTGGTGACCGCGTGCAACTACCCGGCGACCAACGGGATCGAGGTCCTCACCGATACGCCTCGCGTCCGCCGGAACCGGAAGATGATCCTCGAGTGGTTCCTGTCCCGGTGCGGTCACGTCCCGATCCTGAACGCGCTGGCGGCCGAATACGGCATCACCGAGCCGCGCTTCGGCCGCGGCGACGACACCTGCATCCTCTGCGGCCTGTGCGTGCGCGTCTGCTCGGACGTCGTCGGCGCCAACGTGCTCGGGTTCTTCAACCGGGGCACCACGCGCTATGTCGGCACGCCGTACGACGAGCCGTCCGACGCGTGCATCGCCTGCACGGCGTGCGCGCAGGTCTGCCCCACCGGCTGCATCACGATCGACGACGAGGCCGAGCTGGTCCGAGGGGAATTGCCGCTCGGGCCGATGACGCCCATCTACATTCCGACCATGCAGGCGGTGCCGCACCAGCCGGTCATCGACCACGACTCGTGCATCCACTTCAAGACCGACGGCTGCCGGGTCTGCGCGAGTGTGTGCGAGCCCAAGGCCATCGACCATGGCCAGCAGGATCGCCACGAGGAAATCCAGGTGGGCTCGATCATCGTCGCCACCGGGTTCCAGCCGGTCGATGCGAACAAGGTTCCGCAGTACGGCTACGGGCGGTATCCCAACGTGTTCACCGCGCTCCAGGTCGAGCACATGGTGAACGCGTCTGGTCCGACCAACGGCCAAGCGCTGTTGAAGGACGGGTCGAAGCCGAAGGCTGTTGGCATCATCCACTGTGTCGGGTCGCGCGACAAGAACACCCACGAGTACTGCTCGCGGGTGTGCTGTATGTACTCCCTCAAGCTTGCGCATCTCGTGCACGAACGCAGCGATGCGAAAATCTACAACTTCTACATCGACATGCGCGCCGCCGGGAAGGGCTACGAGGAGTTCTACAACCACCTGCTCGAAGAAGGCTGCGAGTTCATCCGGGGCCGCGTGGCCGAAGTCTCCGATTGGGCCGTGACGCCGCTCGAGCAGGGCAAGCTGGTGATCCGCGTCGAGGACACGCTGGCCGGGTTTGTGCGGCGCATCCCGGTCGACATGGTCATCCTCTCAACAGGCCTCGAGGCTCGCGAGGATGCCGCCGAGGTGCGCCGGTTGTTCAACATCTCATGTTCGAGCGACGGCTGGTTCCTCGAACGGCACCCGAAGCTGGCGCCGGTATCGACGTTTACCGACGGTGTGTTCATCGCCGGCTGCGCGCAAGGCCCGAAAGACATTCCGGACACGGTGGCTCAAGCCGGCGCGGCCGCCGCCGAAGCGATGGCCCTGATTGACAAGGGCCATGTGGAACTCGAAGCCTACACCGCCTGGATCGACGAAGAACGGTGCTCCGGCTGCCAGGTGTGCGTACCGCTGTGTCCCTTCAGCGCGATCCAGTTCAACAAGGACAAGAAGGTGTCGCAACTGAACGAGGCGCTCTGCAAAGGCTGCGGCACGTGCGTGGCCGCCTGTCCGTCGCTTGTCGCCCAGCAGCATCACTTCACCGATGCCCAGATCATGGCCGAGATCGAAGGCGTGCTGGTGTCCTAGGAGAAGGCCATGGCCACTGCCACATTCGAACCACGTATCGTCGCGTTCTTCTGCAACTGGTGCACCTACACCGCCTCCGATCTGGCGGGCACCGCCCGCATGGCGTACGAGCCCAACGCGCCGGTCGTGCGCGTCATGTGCTCGGGCCGCGTCGACCCGCAATTCGTCTTGAAGGCCCTTCAGGAAGGCGCCGACGGCGTGCTGGTCGGCGGGTGTCATCCAGGCGACTGTCACTACCAGGAAGGCAACTACACGGCGCTGCGACGGTTTCGCCTCTTGAAGCGGGTGCTGACCCAGCTGGGTGTCGAGGATGAGCGGGTCCGCCTCGAATGGATCTCGGCCAGCGAGGGCGATCGGGTACAGCACGTCGTCGACGAGATGACGGCCCAACTCCGGACCCTCGGACCCTTCCAGCAGGTAAGGAGCTGACGATGGCGCAGAAGCCGAAGGTCGCATTCTACTGGTGTGCCTCCTGCGGTGGGTGCGAGGAGGCCGTGATCGATCTGGAGGAGAAGATCCTCACGGTGGTCGAGGCCGTCGAGATTGTCCTCTGGCCGGTGGCCATGGACTTCAAGAAGCACGACATCGAAGCCATGGACGATGGCTCGATCGCGGTGGCGTTCATCAATGGCGCCGTCCGGATGTCCGAGCAGGAGGAGTGGGTCCACCTGCTCCGGCGAAAGGCGCAGATGGTGGTGGCGTTCGGCGCGTGCGCGCACCTGGGGGGCATTCCGGGTCTGGCCAACCTGAACACGAAGCAGGAAGTGTTCGACACCTGCTATCGCGACGTCCCGTCGCTGGACAATCCGGCTCTGTCGGCCCCGCAGACGCTGACGCGCATCAACGGGCACGAACTGCACCTGCCGCAGTTCTGGGACACGGTGAAATCGCTCGACCAGGTGATTGATGTCGACTACTACCTGCCGGGGTGCGCGCCGCCGCCCGATCTGATCTGGTCGGCGATCACCGCCATCCTCACGGGCCAACTGCCGCCGAAGGGCGCGGTGCTGAGCCCGAACAAGGCGTGCTGCGACGACTGCCCGCGTAAAGACAGCAAACCCGACAAGATCGAGATCAGCGAGATCAAGAGGCCCGCGACGCACCTGGCCGACCCCGAGTTGTGCTTCCTGGCTCAAGGCTTTGTCTGCATGGGCCCGGCCACCCGTTCCGGCTGCGGGAACCGGTGCATCGAGGGGTACATGCCCTGCCGCGGCTGCTTTGGACCGATGGACGGCGTGTTCGATCAGGGCGCCAAGTTCCTGTCGGCGTTCGCGTCCATCCTGGCGCCGAAAGACGAGGCGGGCATCGAGAAGCTGCTCGATCAGATTCCGGATCCAACGGGCACGTTCTACCGATTCTCGCTGCCGACATCCCTCCTCCATCGGCGCAACCCTGGAGCACCGGCATGACACAGCGTATGACCATCGACCCGATCACGCGTCTGGAAGGCCACGGCAAGATCGAGATTTTTCTCGACGACCAGGGCGAGGTGTCCAAGGCGTACATGCAGATCCCGGAGCTGCGCGGCTTCGAGCGGTTCTGCCTGGGCCGCGCGGCCGAGGAGATGCCGCGCATCACCCAGCGCATCTGCGGGGTGTGCCCGACGGCCCACCACATGGCGTCCGCGCGCGCCCTGGACGCGCTGTACCACGTCGAACCGCCACCGGCGGCCCACAAGATTCGCGAGTTGTTCTACAACCTGTTTACGTTCGAAGATCACACGCTCCATTTCTACTTCCTGGGCGGACCCGACTTCATCGTGGGCCCCAACGCTCCGGCCGCTGAACGTAACGTGGTCGGCGTCATCGCCAAGGTCGGACTCGAGATCGGCGGCAAGGTGATCGCCGCTCGCAAGCAGGCCCGCGCCTTCATGGCGGAGATGGCCGGCAAGGCCATTCATCCGGTGTTTGGCCTGCCGGGCGGTGTGAGCAAGCCGATGTCGACTGGACTGGTCGAGCAACTGCGCCAGGCGGCACCCGGCTTCGTGGACTTCGCGCTGTTCTCGCTGCAGGCCTTCGCGGACATCGTCCTGAAAAACCAGGCGTACGTGGACACGATTCTCGCGGATCACTACACCCACCGCACCAACTACATGGGTACGGTTGACGGCGACGGGAAGGTCAACTTCTACCGGGGCCAGCTTCGGGTGATCGACCCGGACGGCAAGCGTCTCTATCAGTTCGAGCCGCAGGAGTACTTGACCTACATTGCCGAACACGTCGAACCGTGGTCGTACATCAAGTTCCCGTTCCTCAAACAGATCGGGTGGAAGGGCTTCGTGGACGGCGCCGGCAGCGGTCTCTATCGGGTTGCGCCGCTGGCGAGGCTCAACGTGGCGGACGGCATGGCCACCCCTCGCGCGCAGGAACACTACGAGCAGATGTACGCCACCCTTGGCGGCAAACCCGTACACGCCACCCTGGCGACTCACTGGGCACGGCTGATCGAAGCGTTGCAGGCCGCAGAAACGGTCGAACGGATCGCGAACGACCCCGAGATCCTAAGCCCGGTCGTCCGCCGGCTGCCCGAGCAGCCGCCTACCGAGGGCGTTGGCGTCGTCGAAGCGCCGCGCGGCACGCTGATCCATCACTACGCCACCGACCCGAAGGGCATCCTGACGATGGTGAACCTGATTGTGGCAACGGTGCACAACGCGGCGCCGATCCAAATGTCGATCGACAAGGCCGCGCGCGGCGTCATCCACGCCGGCAAGGTTGACCAGGGCCTGCTGAATCAGATCGAGATGGCCTTCCGCGCCTACGATCCCTGCTTTGGCTGCGCCACTCATTCGCTGCCCGGCGAGATGCCGTTGCGGGCTGTCATCAGGAACGCACGCGGCGACGTCGTCCAGACCGTCGAACGACGTACTCGCGATTAGGGGTCAGGGATTCGGGATTCGGAAGAAGGCCGGACACGTGGCTGGCGTCAATCAGGCTCGTACGCTTCTGTTGTGTCTGGGCAACGATCTCCTGCGCGACGACGGCGTGGCGTGGGAGGTGGCGTCGGCGATCGAGACGGTGGGTGACATGCCGGCGGGAGTGGTGATCAGGCGCAGCCCGGTGTCGGGCTTCTATCTGCTCGACGAACTGACCGGGTACCAACAGGCCCTTGTCGTGGATGCCATCCACACGGGCGTCCACCGGCCCGGAACGGTGCTGTCGTTTCCCTTCGAGGCCCTTGGCACGGATGCCGGGCCGTCGCCTCACGCAGTCGGCCTGCCGACAGTAGTGAAGCTGGGGCGGCAAAGCGGCGTGCCTCTTCCCGACCGCATTCACATCGTAGCCATCGAAGTGTTGGACATGGAATCGGTGGCCGAGGGCCTCACCGGCGCGGTTCGAGCCGCCGTTCCCCGTGCCGTCGCCGTCGTCCGCGAGGAGTTGGACCGGATGACCAGACCCAACCACTCCCGATCTACTCTGGGAGTGGTGACATGAACGCCACGCGGTGGCGACTGCGCGTTCGCCGGTGCATCGGGGGAGCGGTCGACGATGACTAGGGCCGACGCGCCGCGTGTGCTGGTGGTGGACGACGACGTGTCGGTCGGCCGAAGCTGCGAGAAAATCCTGGCGCGCCAGGGGCATCACGTCCGCACGGTCACCACCGGCCACCAGGCCCTGCAGTCGCTGGAACAGGAACCCTTCGATCTGGTCGTGACCGACCTCAAGATGGCCGAGATGGGCGGCAAGGAACTGGTGGCGCGCGCCATCCACACGCTGAGTCCGCGGCGGCACGAACGGTTTTTCGCCGTCGACTGCGGCACCCTATCGGTGAACCTGCTGGAAAGCGAACTGTTCGGCCACGTGAAGGGCTCGTTCACCGGAGCGGTGGTCGACAAGCGGGGCATCTTCGAATCGGCCAACCGGGGCACCGTGTTCCTGGACGAGATCTGCAACGTGGACGTGGAGGTGCAATCCAAGCTGCTGCGTTTCATCCAGGAGCGGGAGTTCGTGCCCGTGGGTGGCACCGACACCCGGCACGTGGACGTGCGGCTGGTGTTTGCCACCAGCCGCGACCTGGAGCGCATGGTGCGGGAAGGCACGTTTCGCGAGGACCTCTACTACCGGCTGTATGTGTTTCCCATCTACCTGCCTCCACTGCGCGAGCGCCGCAAAGACATCCCGCTGCTGGCCTGCCACCTGCTGGCGCGCGCCCGCGAACGCACCGGCAAACACATTGAACGTCTATCCGAAGATGCCCTGCATCTGCTCGAACAGTTCGACTGGCCCGGCAATGTCCGGCAGCTGGACGCCACCGCGGAGCGGGCCGCGATTGCGTGCGACGGTGATGTGATTGAACCCCGGCATCTGCGGCGTACCATCACGAGACAGACGCTGCCGGCCGATTTGATCATTCCCCGTACGAACCGGGATTTCCTGGCCATGAAAAGACGCCTGCGCGAACAGGCGGTGGCCGACCTCGAGCGCGAGTTCGTGCTCGAGGCGTTGCAGCGTAACCGCTGGAACGTCACACACGCCGCAGCCGAAGTCGGGATTCCAGCGTCCCAACTTCCAGATGCTGATGCGCAAACACGGCATCAAGGGACCACACGCAGACCCGCATGATGCCGATTCGGTGCCCGTGATACCCGCAGGCGAACCCGTAGAGACTTCCTAGCGAAGCACGGCACCGAACTGCCGAGCCCTCGTGCGGGCGCCTTTGGCTACGGCGGCCCAAGGGCGCAGGCGCCTACAACTTCGGCGGCCCGAGGGCGATCGGCGACGGGAGAGGCTCCGCCATCCCGTCATTTCCGCTCTCGCTTCGTCATTCCCGTTCTCCTTTCGTCATTCCCGCGAAGGCGGGAAACCAGAACCTGGACCCCGACTCGTATCAAGTTCCCCACCGCTGGGCGCGACCACAGTCGCCAGGAAGCTCTTGCCGTATCACGGGCTTGGATCCGGGACCAAAAGGGCGTTGGAGCAGTGGCCGGACATCGCGTTTGCGGACGACCGCGGGGCTGCCTGTTCACGGCAACCGTCCGGCGGATTGTTTTCAGGGGTTCGGTAAGGAGTTCGGTTAAGGGTTCGGTAAAGACGTCGAGTGGATTCTCGAGCTTCTGTCGGCAAAGGGCGAAATGACGATGTCGCTCCGAGGAAACACGGTTGCATCCGTGCTTCCTCGCCGCAGAGGACAACCAACCCCGAACGCGCCAGGTACCGGCTGCCCTCGTTCTTCACAAGTGCGGTCAGCCCGCACTGTGTAGTTTACATTTTATCAATAAGTGTCGTAAAGTGTAAACCGGAGGGCGACATGATTGGTTCACGCCTGAAACTGGCGAGGGCGGCGGCGGGGCTGTCGCTGCGGGAGCTCGAAGCCCGTTTGCACAGCCTCGTCACGGCTCAGGCGATTGGAAAGTACGAGCGAGACGAGATGATGCCATCGTCCACGGTGCTCATTGCGCTCGCTCAAGCCCTCGGTGTGGCTCCGGACTACCTGCTGAAACAGAGCGACCTGCGCGTCGCCCAGATTGAGTTTCGAAAGAAGGCCCTGACGAGCGCGAAGGAAGAGGCTTCTGTGCGGGCACGCGTACTCGACTCCGTCGAACGGTACCGGGAGGTTGAGGAACTCCTGGCCATTAACGGAACTTGGGCGCCCCCAAAGGGATTCCCCAGACCTGTGACGACTGCTGAACACGGCGACCAGGCATCGTCGGACCTGCGTCAGCGGTGGGATCTCGGGGTTGATCCAATCCCGGACCTCTGCGCGCTGCTCGAGGAACACCAGATCAAGGTCCAGGTGCTCGACCTGCCCGAAGACGTGTCGGGTCTGCACGCGGAGGTGACGACCGGGAGCAAGCAGTCGATTCGAACCGTCGTCGTAAACGCGAAGCATCCCGGCGAACGCCAGCGGTTCACCCTGGCACACGAGCTTGGGCATCTGCTGCTGAGGGTTCCCGAAGGCAAAGAGGGCGAAAAGCTGTGTCACCGGTTCGCCAGCGCGCTTCTGATGCCTGCTCCAACGGTCGTTCGGGAGATTGGTGCCCGGCGGCACGCGCTGCCAGTGCGTGAACTGTTCCGGCTGAAAGTGCTATTCGGTGTCAGCGCGCAGGCGGTGGCGTATCGGTGCCGCGATCTCGGAATCATCAGCGAGGCGCTCTTCAAGTCGATCTTCCGACTCTTCGGCAAGAAGAACTGGCGGAGACTGGAACCGAATCCACTGACGGCGGAGAAGCCGGTCCGGTATGAACGGCTGGTGATGCGCGCTCTTGCCGAGAACGTGATCGGAGAGTCGCGCGCCGCCGAATTGCTTGGGGTGTCCACCTGGCAGTTGATAGAGATGCTCGACAGTCCGCCGGAAGAGTCGTCAGATGCCGAACCTTCTGGTGTCTGATACTTCGGTACTGATCGATCTCGATCGAGGAGGCCTGCTCGAGGCCCTGTTCCAATTGCCCTTTGGCGTCGCAGTACCAGACCTACTTTACGTGAGTGAGTTGAAGTCCTGGCGCGGACAGGAACTCATGAATCTCGGGCTGAAAGTGCTTGGGCTGGACGAGAGCGGCGTGTCCCTGGCGCAAGGCTACACCACATCAGACAGACGTATCTCCGGACCCGATGGATTCGCGCTTGCGTTTGCGTGCGCCACGCCATCCCGGCTTGCCATCGGTATCGTTGACATCGACATCGCTTGCGAGAGGCCGGAGATTGCGGCATGCTCACGCGTGACGCCACCGGGGGAACCATGGGCTTTGCACCCGTATTCACCATCACGAATCGAATCGCCGCCGAGCTGACTCGGATCGAACGCGCCCGGGGATTCCTGGAAGCGGCGACGCTGTCCGAATCCTGGGTGCGCGACATGGCTAGGCGGGCGTTCGTGCTGGAGGCGCACCATACGACCCACATCGAAGGCACGCGGCTGACGGTCGCGCAGTCCGAAGGGCTCCTTGACGGCAAGGAGGTGCCAGAGACCGACCCGGATGACGTGCGGGAGCTGCTCAACTACCGGTTGGCATTCGACTTCGTGTCGGAATACGTTGCCGACGGTGGCCCCATGACCGAGGGAGTGGTGCGGGAGATTCACAAACGCCTCGTCACCGGCGTGCGGGGCGGTTCGGCGGCCCCCGGTGAGTACCGCCGGATCCAGAACCTGGTCGTCAATTCCGCAACGGGCGAGACCGTGTATACGCCACCGGCCGCGTACGACGTCCCAGTGCTCATGGCCGAGATGGTGCAGTGGCTGAACAACCACGGCGGCGCGCACCCCGTCATCGTCAGCGGGATCGCGCAGTTTCAGTTGGTCCACATCCACCCCTTCCTGGATGGCAACGGCCGAACGTCAAGACTTCTGTCGACGCTGTGCCTCTACCGGGCGGGATACGACTTCAAGCGGCTGTTCACCATCAGCGAGTTCTACGATCGCGATCGGCCCGCCTTCTATGAAGCCATCCGAAGTGTCCGCGCCAACGGGCTGGATATGACGGCTTGGCTCGAGTATTTCGTGCACGGGTTGGCCACGCAGTTGACCGAGGTCAAGGCGCGCGGCGAACAGGTCATCCGCCGCGACGTGCTGGCTGAAGAACACAGGCTCTCGGAGCGCCAGGCGGCGGCCTTCGGGTTCGTGCTGGAACGGGGGAGTCTGACCATCCAAGAATTCCAGAACCTGTACCCGGGGACGAATCGGCGGTCGCTGCAACGGGACTTGAGGACGATGATCCAGAAGGGCGTGCTCGTCGAGGAAGCTACGAGCACGACGGATCCGACGAAGCGCTACCTGCTTGGGAACACCCGGCGAACGGACCCGAGCTATGACAAGCTATGACGTGACGCTGTGACATGCTGTGACAGCGAGCTGTGACACTCGCCGCAAGTGACTGGTTACAGACCCTTTGCCAGCGCATCCTGCGCCAAACTGGATCCCATGTCTTGGAGCATGACGAGGCGGGGTGATGGCGGTCGGCGTGTTCACTGGCCTGAAGGCGACAGATGTACGATGCTGTGGGGAGGGGAAGTATGGCGCTCGAGAGAGAACTCCCGACTTACCAACGCAAACTGCCGGAGCTGCGGGAAGCTGAAGGGAAGTACGTGCTGATTCACGGCGAGGACGTGGTCGACACGTACAGTACCTACGATGACGCCATCAAGGAAGGCTACGTTCGATTCGGCCTCGACCCGTTCCTTGTCAAGCAGATCCAGATCGTGGAGCAGGTCCGTTTCGTGACGCGCTTCGTGGCGCCACATGCGGCGACCCGCCCGGCCTAAGATCGCCAGTGGAGAGTTGTTCGCGTCCGCAAACCGTTCAGTGCTGGTCAGCCGCTTTGCCATCCAACAGGGACAAGTAGTTCGACGGACTCGTGCAGGCGAAGGCCGTGAGACGGCTGCCGGGGTTCTGACCTGTGCAGGCGGTCGCTGCGCTTCTCCGCTCAGCCGTGGTGTTGCGGCCTCGCCAGAGCAGATCCGCGCGTGGGGCGACTCTATCCCGCCGCTCCAGCGTGAAGTCGACAGCAATTCTGCAGAACACGCGGTTTTTCGCCCCGCATAGTGTTCAAGATCGTGAACAGCCATCCCAGCCGTTCACGCCCGACGAGTTGTATGCCACCGCGAACCCGGCTATCCGGAGTGCACACGGCTAATCAGGTTCCGGCACGGCCCCGGTAGCGCGTATACTGTGTGGCGTTTCGAGCCAGAAGGTTTAGTGCCCCGATTCCGAAATACGGCAACGATAGTCCGGAGCGCGGCGCCCGGATCGCAAGGCGCGACGACCGAGCATATCGGGAA
>ERZ1292640.867-Hain-H43-02um-R1-867-length-25117-cov-5_pt1 | contig 25117 bp, 23 predicted proteins | sample MGYA00564404_ERZ1292640 | MGnify/ENA primary metagenome ERZ1292640 (study PRJEB36523, sample SAMEA6512636) | groundwater metagenome | collected 2019-01-08 | study: AquaDiva: Metagenomics assemblies of 32 groundwater samples | reverse complement strand
CGGGTGCTGGTGCGGGAGCCGGAGCAGGTGCGGGCGCAGCTGGCGGGCAAACTGTATCTATTGTTGGGAGTTCAGCATCAACTTTGTGAGTTAAGTAAACATGTGTGAGCAGGCTAAAATTAAGGTTCTTGAATTTCTCTGGGTCGACTGGTGACTGGAATTTGTAGTCTATGCATTTTATTCTGGCAATGAAGCTAATCGTGTGTTCTTCGCCGAATCCGTAACAGACTCCGTTTATGTTGCCGCAGGTTCCTCCCCAACTTGGAGGGGGGTTGTAATCGATTTCTGTATTTGCACACGCTGGTTGAGGAATTTCTGAACCGGGCGCGGGGCAATAAGGATCAGTGCATTCCCCAGATGGGCAAGGGTTTCGGTGGTTAGTGTTATACGTGCAGCCTTGCGGGCATTGGCAAGTACAGCCATCTGGGCATTGGATGGGAGGAGCTTCAATTTTGAAAACTTCAGTTTTGGCGAATTTGCAAAGAATTTCGTAATCGCATTTTACAAAATTATCCTGCCGATCAAATTCTTGCTGAAGCTGGGAAACCGCCTGCTTGACGATGGGTTCCACAATGCTCTCGTCTATTGAGGGGATGCAGCAAGGGCCTGAGCCTTGGCCTGATACCAGAACCAGGTTGTTGCAAGTCAATGTTGAAAGAATGTTCTGATTCACCCAATCTCTAATCACCTTGTAAAGCCACCAGTAGCGAACTGGATAAATCGGAGGAGTGTAGCTTATCGGAGCAGTCCTGCTTTCATTAGTCTGCAGGGAATCAACCTCGATTTTTCTATCGCCGAATCCTGTCAGGGAAAACATTTCATAGATTTTAGGATCGTAATCTTCTTTTAGGTCTCCTTCCTCAACCCACACTTTTATTTTTGCGACTGTCCCTGCATTGCTTAATTCGTATTCAGCGAATTTTTTTCCGGATATTGAGCTCAGGTAAACATTCGTCTCAGTTCCAGCCGGGGTTTCAATGCTGTTCTTGGCCACTCCTACCGAGGGAGAATTCGGCGTTGCATATATTATCCAATAACCGTTTTCTGCGCCAGCACTATTTTTTGCGCTTTCAAAAGTTGCTCTTGTGCCGGCATTTTTTATGGCATGGAAAGCGTATTGCTTTGCTGTTTCAACATAGCTTCCAATCGCACCTCTTCGTGCCTGAAAAAGAGTTTCTCCTTGTTGGCTCTCGACACTTAGCTGTTGTTGTGACGCAAGAAGAAATAGGAGTCCTAATACAACTGCTAAAAACCAAACAATTGCGAACATTGAGCCTGCTTTATTCAATAATTCACCTCTTGCTCTTTCCTTTTCTAGTGTTTTTAAAGTTTTCATGATTTAATGAATAGCATTGCGTTTGCGTCAATGTCAACTGTGCATGGCGTTGGGAGTGGGAAAGGATATGCTAACACGCTTTTCGCCCCTTGGGGAGTTCGGAAATTGCTTGTGAACGAGCTGGAATCAATTGTGAATTCCCTGAGAATGTTTTTTTGAATTCGTGCAGCATTTTCTATTTCTATTGCAAGCTCAGCGACTGATGTCAGGTTGACTGCTTTTCCGCCAGTTTCCTCAGATAATCGCTTCATTTGATTATACACAAAAGCATTTGCAGCAAGATTTGGTGCGCTGGTCGTTCGAGGCTCGGCATAAAGCATTGGTGGGACTATAAAATAGAACTTGACCCCATTGGCTTTTGCTTTCACAATGGCATTATCTACATAATCAATTGTCGGGCCAATATTGCATGCCCTCTCATCGCTGGATATGAAAACTATTTTCGGCACATCAGGAGGCCAGCCATTAAAATATGGGGGATTATCAAGTGGTGGGCCGTGGACTGCTACGAAGCTGGCAACATTTGCCCAACTCTCATCAGTTTGCGGTCTTAAATTAGGATTTAATGAATTCAATGGCATCCCTGGGTCTGCTTTATTATTGCTTAAATCACAATTATTAGCAGGCCTTTCTCCAAATAATGAAGTGCCAAATCTCACCTGATCCTCCATTAACCATATCCTTGAGGTCGGAGAAACTTTTCTTATGGCAGCGTAAACTGCTTCATAGTTAGTCAATCCTGTTAACGGATTTGCAAAATCTTTGTTCACCATGCTCCCTGAGCCGTCAAAAACAATCACGATTTGCGGAACAAATGTTGTTGTTGAGGTCGCATTAACGTAAAGAATCCACTTGTCCTTGCCATAATAATTATTCAATCTAGTCCTGATTTCGTTTTCAAGATTTATCTTTCCAGTGCCGTAATCAGGATTATTGTCGCCATAGCACATATAATCGCCAATAAGCTCTGACAAAGGAATGCCTTTTGCCGTGCTGTAAAGCACTGTCTGAATGTTTACGTTAACATAGTTTTCTGTTTGCTCTCTTCCGAGAATCCCTGTTTGCTCTGCGAATGACCCTTGTGTACCCAACCTTGAAAGTATTGCGAAAATCACTATCGCCAGAACTAAGAGCGCCATGCCGATGTATTCTGACTGGCCTTTTCTCAATTGACATTCACCTTTCCGTTGCTGTACGCGAAATAAATTAGGTGCCTCCCGTAGCTGAGGTTAAATGCTCCGATTGCGCAGCCGAAATAAGGATAAAATTCTGTGTTGCCGTAAATAAAGACATTGCTTTCATTGTCGTATACTGTAGTTAACGGAAGATTTAATGATATCGAATCTGATGCTCTTGACCTGCACACTTCTTTTAGCTTTCCATAAAGCCTTGGCAAAGCTCCGTCGTATCTCGTGAAAAATACTCTGGCAATGTTTGTCGTCGGAATCGTGGTGTTCCTAAGGTCGTAAAGAATGGAGCTTGGCAGGGCTAATGTCCTGCTGTTTCCAAAGATTTCATTAGGCATTATTCCGATAAGCCATTCCTTGCCATTGACATCATCTAGTACCTTGACGCTGTAAAGAAAATTGTAATTTTCTGCGCAGCGCAAATCCTCATTTCCAAGATGTCCGCGGTCAAGCTTGGTTTGTGATAAAAAGCCTTGCGTCTCCACATAAACGCTTTTGTTGGCCTTGTCAACTACGGATAAGCAAGGACTGCCAAGAAGATTAAGAAAAAAAGATTGCTCTGTCCTTTGCTGAGCGAACTCTGCTTCCTGCCCAAGCGTGTCAGTCCTTGTTCCCAGAACAGAAAAGCCGATGAATAGCACGAAGAGGATGATAAATAATGCAAACATCGCCTTTATCGTGAGGTCTAAGGATCCTTTTTTCATCTTCTTTGGTATTGCTGCTGGTATCGCGGCGGAACTGGTGGGTTTTGCTTTCTGTTTAGCAGAATCACTATTAATATGACAAAAATTGTCCCTATAGCAAAAAGCGCAAGCCAAAGCCAGACTGGAACATCATCTTTTTTTTGGTCAACAACTATTATTTCAGTTTGTGTGCAGTCCAAATCAAGCGATGCTGGGCAATCAGGATCGCACTTGCCATCCTTTACTCTGTCGCAAACCTTGTCAGCGCTTCCAGATGGGCAGTCCTGCGGGCAGGTTATGTAAGTTTCAGATGAGTCGCAGATGGAGTTTGGGCAGGGGGTAAGTGGAATTATTTGCGTTTTCCCCCCACAATCGGCAGGGCAATTTTTTTCGTCTTCGTATTTTTCACATTTATTGTTTTTATTACAAATCTTTTCTGCTAAATTTAGTTGATAAATTAATTCCCGTTCGTGATAAAGGTCAATTAGCTCAACACTTGAGTTATAAGGTAGCCTCATTTGAACCAAAACATTGTCAGAAACGGTTTCTAATTCGGTTAAAGTGAAGAATATTCCAACATTGTTGGATTTAAGAATTGTCTTATCAGCAGAAAGTGTCACTATTCTGTAACCTGTGAGTGTAGCTGGGAAAACTGTTGCAAATCCTTCGTCTACAACAATTGAAATTAATTTTACCCCGTCATCTGGTGTTACCTCGAGAATTATGTTTGCGATTGTTTCCCTTGTTGTCTGTCCAGAAACAAGATTTATGCACGCCAATAGAATTATGAAGATCGTCATTACTTTAAAGTTCATTTTTTCACCTTTTTTTTAGTCATTGGCAGTATTGTAATAGTTCTTTTTCAAGATGTGCATAGCTTGTTGGCGCGAATTGCTGTCCTGAGCTGCAAGCAGTTCCGCAAATGTTTGCGGAGCACATTAAACTATTTGGCTCAGGAGAGTCAGGGCAACAATAAGACCCAACAGGACAGCTACATTTTGTGCCACCACATGAAACATAGCCGCTAGCGCATGTGGATGTTGATACCGGTGATAGGCCGTAACCCTCATCACACAAACCGAAGGTATGTCCCATTTCATGGCTTCCAGTAAAAGATAACGAGCTATAAATAGAAACTACTGCAGGGAAATAAATTTGGGTATATCCCCTAATACCTGGTTGGCAAACAAAACTTTTTGACGGAGGCAAAACACCAATTATTCTTGTATACTCGTTTCCGTAACCCCAAGAGTTAGCGCAACTTATCAAAGAATCAAGAGCATCACACTCTGGAGCGTTGCAAATTTTATCTGTAACAGCAATTGCTCTAACTCTTTCTGGACATTGTTTAAGTGGAGAAATTGATGTCCAAATATTTTTTGCGTTTTCAGCTGCTGTTTGTAAGTTTGGGACTGCTCCATTGAGTTGTATTAGAAGAATAGTGTAAGTGTATTTCACTTCGCATGAGTCGCCGTCCCACTCCTCTCCGCTCGGACAGCAAGCCCCACCACCACAAAGAAGCGGGCTTACACATTCAGTATCACAAACACAGGCATCTCCTTCAATTCCTGTAGCCAGCACGCAACCCTGTGCATCTTTTCTGGGCGAATCTGGACAGCAACCTTTGCCGCCAGTGCATGAGCAGTCAGTCGAATTCCCACAATTCTCTCCTGAGGTTGGTTTTGCGTTGCAAATAAGGTCGCCGATATTCGGCACGCAGCTCGAGCCATCAAAGTATTCTCCAGCCGGACAGCAAGTATTAGTTCCAAAGAATGTATCGCAGACCAATCCGGGTGCGCACTGGCATTGTTGTGTGCATGCAATTCCTTCCTGTTTCATGTCTGATATGTTGATGCAGCCGTCAGGCTGTATTGTTATTTGCGGGCAGATTCCTTTGCACACTTGTGTAATAGCATCGCAAGCACAGTCTGCATCGTTGCTGCACTTCTCGCCTCTTTTCACTTCACAAACACCATTGTCCTGGTGAGGGCAGTCAGCGTCATATTGTGAGCAATCCGGGTCACAAACACCATTGGTATTCAGGCAGTATGTATCGCAGAAGTTGTCTGGATTCGAATCAGTGTTCGGGTCGCAGATGTTGTCGTTTTTGAAAAGGCAGTCAGGATCGTAGGTTCCTCGAATGTCCTCGCCGTAGCAGTCTGGATCGCAGATTCCGTCGAGATCCTTCTCATTTATTATGCCGTCAGGATTCTTGTCAACGCAATAAGGATTGCAAACGTCCTGCAAATAGTCCTTGTAGCATGCCGGGTCGCATTTCTGCTGGATTATACAGCCGGGATCGCAGACTTCATCAGTTGTGTCGCAGCTTACTTCATCAGTTATCAAAATCGTATTTTCTCTTTTAATGATCAGTATTTCTCCTGAGTTCTCAATTTTCTTGCCGATAATATTTGTGTTGCTGCTGAAGAATAAAGTCTGTGTTTTGTAAGTGTACTGCGGGAAGTCAAGGTTTATCCTTCCTTTATCAACTGAGAGTGTATATAATAGGGGATAAGTTAGTTTTATCTGGAAGTTCGCATCATTTGGCGAGCTTTGCGCTTTCTCCAAAGTGTTCTTTATGTTTTGAGAGAAGTCAAGAAGCGCATCAGTTTCAAGTTGCCTTGCTTGGAAAAGCGAGAACCGCGTAAGCGTAATCGTAACAGCAACAGCGATTAGGAGCATTCCGATAATGAATGCAAAATTAACTAGGGTATCACCTTTCTTTCCAGCAAACGCCATTAAAGAAGCCCAACAAATTGTGTTATATATAGTTTACTGGATTTTCGGGATTAATCAGTAACGAAATGTTTATTGTGCTTGTTTGTTAATTAAGACTTAATGATTGAGAATAAGCATGTAATTAGTTTATTGGGTTTCATTCTAGTATTATCTGGCTGCAGTAACGTTTTAATAACTCCCTCTTCGAGTTGTTCTGATTCCGATGGTGGATTCAACATTAATGTGCAAGGTACTTCTTCGACCCCGGTTCAATCCCAGACAGATACTTGTGATAGTCTCACCACACTTTCAGAATATGATTGCGGCAACAATAACATTGTTTTAAAAACAATCATTTGCACTGGGGGTTGTTTAAATGGTGCGTGTCAACAATAAAATATATAAACAGAATAGTTAAAGAAAACTTTAATGTTTAAGAAACAGTATCTAATTTCGTTGTTTGTCGGTCTTTCTCTCTTGTTGGTTTTGTCTGGTTGCGGCGGTTCAAGTACTGCGAATCCGTCGTCTAGGTGTACTGATTCTGATGGTGGTTTGAATTATGATGTAGCTGGTGTGACAAGTGTGGAAGATTCTGGCGTGAAAACAACTTATACTGATTATTGCCGAACTAATAGCAATCTTGGCGAGTATAATTGCATTTCTGATAATCATTATTCTGGCATGACTGCTTATGAGTGCCCTTCTGGTGTTTGCCAGAATGGCGCTTGCGCAGCATCTGCGGCTTCCTGTTCTAATGGCATCAAAGACGGCAGTGAAACTGGCGTCGATTGTGGCGGAACATGCGCAAATAAGTGTGGTGTTGGTGCTGGTTGTTCTGGTGCTTCTGATTGCCAATCAAATGTTTGTACTGGCGGTGTTTGCATTGCTTCGTGTGCTGTTTCAACTTATTGCAATTTCAATAATCTGACTCAGAAGAATTCTGATTGCTCGTCAACTTTCCTGCAGACTTGCGTTAATGGTTGCAGCAATGGTGCATGTACTACTGCGCCTGTTATTCCTTCTTGTATTGATACTGATCCTAGTCAGGATATATTGGTAAAAGGAAGTGTAATTGCATCGTCGGTCACAGACTATGATACTTGTGCCAATGTTACCCTGATCCAGTTTTCATGCAATTCTCAAAACCAATCAAGTTTTAGCATGTCTGATTGTCCTGCTGGCAATTATTGTTTTGATGGCGCTTGTACAACAGTTCAACCTCCTCCGCCGACTTGCTCGGATACTGATGGCGGAGCCAATCTTGCTGTTAGGGGAATTACGTCCTCCACTGCTGAAATAAGAACTGATACTTGCGTTGGCAGTTCTATTACTGAGTATTATTGCCTGGAAAATACGGTACTTTCAATATCGATTCCATGTGTATTATCAGGTTATACTAACTGTGTTAATGGAGCATGTGTTTAAGGATTTAAAATGAAAAATTATAATTTAATTTTTGTTTTGTTGTTTGTCTTGGCTTTAGCATCAGTTTCTGCGCAGGTTAATTCATCTGATTCTGACAGCGACGGTGTTCTTGATTCTGCCGATAATTGTGTATCCGTTTCAAATCCTGATCAGCTGAACACTGACAAAGATTTGGAGTTAACTGATACTTTAGCTCCTTATTTCATAGGTGACGGTGTTGGCGATGCTTGTGATTCTGATGATGATAATGATGGTTATAGTGATGTTTCTGAGGGCTTGATTGGTACTAATCCGTTGTATCCTTGCGGCAATTTGGGTTGGCCTGCAGATTTTGTAAGCTCAACTATGAGCCCTAACAAGGTTGATATTATGGATGTTACGAGTTTTTTAGCGCCCTCACGAAGGTTTAATTCGAATCCGGGTGATGCTGCTTATAGTGTTCGCTGGGATATTAGTCCTGCAGCCTCTTTTGGTTCTAAGATAAATATTGTTGACTTAACATCATTGATTGCTGGTCCTACAGCATATCCACCAATGCTCGGCGGAGCAAGAGCGTTTAACTCGGAATGCCCGCTGCCTCCATCTCAAGGTTTGCCCCAGAGTACTTGTGTAGATTCAGACCAAGGAGATATAGGTTATGCCAGAGGAACTGTAACTATAAATGGATCAATAAAATATGTTGATTTTTGTAGTCCTCCGACGGGTTATGATTATTCTTTCGTTAATGAATATTATTGTTTCAATTCAACAGCTTCATCTCCCACATTAGAAGAACAGATACTCTGCGAGAATAATACCGTCTGCCTAAATGGCGCTTGTGTTGTTGCCCCTCAAATTTCATGCACTGAAACGGATAATGGTAAAGACATTTATGTAAAAGGTACTGTTACATCAATAAATGGCGTAGAAGTAGATGCTTGCTTGGGCAATGTCAACATTTTAGAATATTATTGTTCTACTCCGATCAACTCTTCATTTAGTTTGGAATCTTGTCCGGCTGGTTATTATTGTTCAAATGGTGCTTGTATTGTTGGTCCGCCACCTGCCCCAACTTGCACAGATACAGATGGAGGCATCAATGTGACAGTTCGGGGAACTGCTTCCACTCCTAATCAATCCCAGACTGATTCTTGTCTTTCAGCAAGTATGGTTACAGAATATTATTGTGTAAATAATGAAGTTGTATCGACAACTTTGAATTGTGATAACGGATGCTTGAACGGAGCATGCGTTATCGGAGCACCTCCTCCACCAACTTGCACTGATTCTGATGGTGGTGTAAACACATGGGTTAAGGGAACTACAACCGACGCATTAAACACAAGAACAGATCACTGCGGTATTTGGTCCCCCCCGATTAATGCTCCTAACTTGCTTGAATATTCTTGCAGTCCAACTGGAGACATTCAGGAAGATGGAATCTATTGTCCTAATGGTAATGTTTGTGTCGATGGAACTTGTCCAACAACGAGCAATGGACTATATTGCTGGGATACTGATAATTATATCGGCATCCCCGCGTATTTCAATTATGGAGAAGTATACGTTGTTGATCAAGCAGGAACTGAGATTACAAGGGTTGCCGATTCCTGCGACGGTGAGGATTATTTGTTTGAAGGAACCTGCTTAACTAATGGCAGCATAAATATTACACAATACCTGTGTCCACTTGGATGTTATAACCAACCGGGGAACATGGGTTGTTCATTGGAACGCTTTCCAACTTGTATTGATTCAGATCAGGGAGCCAATGCCCAAATTAAAGGGAATGTTTCAGGGTATATTGGCGGATTATTTCCTAACCAAAATAAAAGATATAATCAAACTGATTATTGTTTAACTTCTAATAGTGTAATGGAATACACTTGTACTACGGATTTCCCAATCTCCTATCCTTCCAATTCTACAATAAATTGCCCTGCAGGTACTGCCTGTCTTAGCGGTCGATGCCAATAAGAGATATTCAAAATGAACAACCAAAAAATAACGATTGTTTTTCTGTTTGTCTTTGTAATTTCATTTGCATCAGTTTCTGGAGTTGTTGGTGCTGTTTGTGGTAATGCTGTTGTTGAGTTTGGTGAGGCTTGTGATAATGGTGGTAATAATGGTGCTTGTCCCAAGGCTTGCAGTTTGAGTTGTATTTTGAATTCATGTTCAACAAGCGATTCAGATAGTGACAGTTTCCCGGACTCAAGTGATAATTGTCCGACGGTTTGGAATCCTGACCAGAAAAATACAGATAAAGAATTACAATTAGCTGATACGACTGCCCCATTTTTTATCGGTGATGGATTGGGCGATGTTTGCGATCCGGACGTCGATAACGATGGATTTTCGAATGATGCTGAACTTGAGATAGGCACTGCTCCAAGTTATCCCTGCGGCAATTTGGGTTGGCCGGCAGATTTAGCTTCTGGAGGAACAAGCACAAATAAAGTAACGATCACAGACATAACCAGCTTTCTTGCACCAACACGCATATTTAATACAAATTTAGGCCCTTTTACTCGCAGGTGGGATTTGGTGCCAGGAAAAGGATCTTTTTCGACTGACATAAATATCCAAGACCTGACAAACCTCATTACCTTAGCTCCACCGATGCTCGGTGGTGCGAGAGCTTTCAACGGGCCAGAATGCCCAATTTCTCCATCTCCTATCAAATCATGCTATGATTCTGATGGCGGTTTGAATTATGGCGTGGCTGGTGTTAACGCTGGTGTTAACATAACTTCAACTGGACCTGGTGTTTTTTTTATTACTGATTTTTGTTTAGAATCTTACATAATTGAAGGATACTGTTCTGGCTCAAACCTTGCTAACGTTTCACAAACTTTTTATGGCCAATATCCCCCAGGCACTCCACTTATTAGCCATCTTTGCCCCAATGGTTGTTCCGCCGGTAGATGTCTATAGACTTGGTTTATTTCTAATTATTAAATGATGTTTCTCTAGATAATGTTGCTTTATTGGTGCCGGATTGAATTTAACTTAACAACTCAAACAAACATTTTCCAACTTCTTTTTTGGGCATCGGCTAAATGCGGGTAGTTATTATTTTCCAAGTAGTAAACTTTATTAACTCTAATTTATTAAGTTTATAAAGCGTGCAAAAAAGTATTATTAAAGGAATGCGCATGCAAAGTAGAGTTCTCCTTATAATAGGGGCTATAATTGTAGCTATGCTCTTAATCAGCGCTTGTGATGTGCAGCAGCCTGACGGGCAGATTATTCCTCAGCAAGATTCCAATCTTTCACCAATAACAGGTGCTGCAACCACTGGAACTGGAAGGATATATGGGAGGATCTGGCGTGATGATAACTTAAATTTGCAAAAAGATGCGGAAGAAGTATGGGTAAAAGATGGTTTTTGGATTGCAACTTGTGGTGGAACAGCCTTATCCCCAAGTGTTTTTGTAAACATAACAAACAATAATGCTCCAGTTCAGAGATGGACTAACTGGGTAACAGTTTGTGATTCATCGAATAATCCTACTTTTGACTCTGGTGCTAACCTACCTTTAGGAATGACTTACTTTGTCAATGCAACTGTTCCCACTGGATGGAAAGTTGTTAGGGTATTACCTCAAGCCGCGGGCCAAAATTGGTTGGTGCCCACGGGAAAAGATTACGCAATGGGTACCTTAAGTTCATCGTTTCTGACTAAAGAAATTTGGTTTGGCATAACTGACAGCGGAGTTGTTACTGGCAAGGTTTGGCTTGATTCAAATGGAAATGGTGTCTGGGATACAGGAGAAGTATTTGTTAAGAGTAACACGGCAACTTGTTCAGGTGGAATAACTCTTTCAACTAATGTTGCAATTGTAACTTTGCCATTAGGTGTTTTCCAGGTGAACTCCTGTGACCCAGACCCTTATTACCTTGCAAAAAAGACACCTGGGGCGCTAACTGTACGTGTAGGAATACCGGCGGACTACACAATTACAGGCATAACTCAATTAGGTAATGAGCCAGCATGGACAGAAAATGCAGATAACTCCGTTAGCGGAACGCTTACGCTCGGTCAGAGAAAGGCCATATGGTTTGGGATACAACAAACAGTGGTTGCTCAGCCTGATCTGATAGTTGAAAGTATCAATATCAATCCAGCGATACCAAAAGTCGGGGACACGGTTACTTATACCGTAACTGTGAAAAATAGTGGTACAGCCAGCACTGGAGTCGGATTTAATACAAGACTTTCCATTAATCTGGATGGTTCAGACACAGCATATGATGATACAAATAATGATAAACCAACTGTAGCATTAGGTGCGAACACAAACACATTCGTTTTCTGGTCTAAGCCATGGACAGGCACTGCCGGCCTAAGAAGGGTTTCAGTTACAGTTGATTCTGGAAATGTAATCGGTGAATCCAATGAAGGAAATAATATTTTAGATAAGACTTTCACAGTAGATCCTGCGGCAGGGTGCACAAGCACATCACCTGACCCTGCGTATGGTTCATCTCCAATTTCTGGCACAATAGTTTCTGGTACCGCTGTCATTCTCGATTGGGCGGACATTACAAATTGGGGGGTTGGCTGTCCAACTAATACAAATGTTTATCGAGTAAAATTAGGTACAACTACTATACCTCCAACAACTCCCGTGGCATCACCTACTTTATCCACCTATACAGCTACGGGTTTGCTACCAGCCACTAAATATTATTGGAGGGTAAACCCTGATAATGGCGCAATAGAGAATAGTGGTGGAAGCATATTGAATTTTGTCACACCTGGAAATTTAACTGTATCTTTTACATGTGTAGGTACTGTCAAGAAGGCAGTCCTCAATTGGGATGCATACCCTGGAGGTAGTTCACCTTTTTCATATTATTTTCAAAACAAATCATCTTCAAACCCAACTTGGGCAACTGGAACATCAACAACAGTCACAACCACAACAATTCCGACGCTAGGTAACGGGTTTGCGCCTAATACAAATTATGATTTTTTAATACGCGTAAATTCTGATTATTGGGCAAGTGCTTATGCCAAAAACTCAGGCGCAAGCTGTGCTGCTTGTACTTCTAATGCGCAATGCGGCGGAAGCACTCCTGTTTGCGATATTCCGAACGGTGTATGTGTGGAGTGTAATGTTAATTCTGATTGTTTAAGTGGTCAAATCTGCACAGCTCATGTCTGTTCAACTCCTGCTTGCGTTCCAACAGTACCATCAACAGAGGTTTGTGATGGTATTGATAATGATTGTAATGGTAATGTTGATGGTGGCTTGAGCAGAAGTTGTTATACCGGTCCAGCTGGAACAATTGGAGTTGGAATTTGTCATGGCGGTACCCAGTCATGTTCTCTTGGTTCTTGGGGAACTTGTTCTGGTCAAGTAACTCCAGGAACAGAAATTTGTAATGGGTTGGATGATAATTGCAACGGTCAGCCTGATGAGGGTGCAACTATTTGTCCTTCTGGTCAGGCATGTGTTAGTGGAGTATGCACTAACAAATGTGGTAATAGTGTTATTGATTCTGGTGAGCAATGCGATACTGGTGCAAGTCGTGGCCCCTGTCCTGCAACTTGTAGTTTGTCGTGTACTTTGAACTCTTGTGCTAACCCTTGCGGTAATGGCATTCTTGATGCTGGGGAAGCTTGTGATTATAGCATTGCTGGTAGCACTTGTTGTTCTTTGAGTTGTTCTTTCCTGATTTCTGGCACTCTTTGTCGTGCCCAAGTTGATGTGTGTGATGTTCCTGAGACTTGCTCTGGAACTCAAAGTATTTGTCCTAATGATGCAAAGAGAATTGCTGGTACAGAATGTCGATCATCTGCTGGAGCTTGTGATCCTTTTGAATCATGCACAGGTGGAAATTCTTGCCCTGCAGATGTTTTAAGTCCAGCAGGTACTTCGTGCCGCATTGCTGCTGATGTGTGTGATCTTCCAGAAACTTGTTTAGGCTCAAGTGCGGCATGTCCATCTGATTCATTCAAGCCTCTAAATTCTGTTTGCCGTGATTCAACTGAAGCCTGTGATCCTGCTGAGGTGTGTTCTGGTTCGAGTGCGACTTGTCCTGCTGATACTTCATGCCCTGTGATTACTTGCGGTAATGGTATTCCTGATGCTGGTGAGCCATGTGACTGGAGTATATCAGGAAGTATTTGCTGTAGTCCAACTTGTACTTTTAAAAGTGCCACTATCGTCTGCCGTGCTCCTGCCGGCTTGTGTGATCAGGATGAATTGTGTTCAGGAGCAAGTGCAACTTGTCCAACTGATATAAAATACGGTTCTTCGACTATTTGTCGTGATTCTACCCAAACATGTGATCCTGCTGAGCGTTGTGATGGCTCGAGTAATACTTGTCCTATAGACTCTAGTACTTGCGGAACTTGTGGTAATGGTGTTCTTGATGCTGGTGAAGCATGTGATAATGGTGTGAATAATGGCGTTTGTCCTAAGACTTGTAGTGCGACATGTACTTTGAATACTTGCGGAACTTGTGGTAATGGTATTCTTGATTCTGGTGAAGCTTGTGATCCAGGTATTTCAGGAAGTTCTTGTTGTACTGCGAGTTGTACATTTAAACCTGCTTTGACGATTTGTCGTGATGATGCTGATGTTTGTGATGCTGTAGAATATTGTTCTGGCAATGCTGCTGCTTGTCCCTCGGACGGCAAGGTTAGTGCTGGCACGGTTTGTCGAGGCGCAGCTGGTGAGTGTGATGCTATAGATACTTGCAGTGGTTCAAGTAATTCATGCTTGGATTTAAAGCTAAATTCAAGTAATGTGTGTCGTGTATCTATTGTTGCTTGTGACCCCGCAGAATATTGCAGTGGTACTAGTAATTCATGTCCTGGTGATACTTATTGCGGGATTGTATGCGGAAATGGCAATCTTGAAACAGGAGAGGATTGCGATAATGGAGCAAATAATGGTCTTTGTCCAAAAACATGCAGCTCTTCCTGTACAATAAACACTTGTACTGTTTGCACCACAACTCCTTATTGTTCAAATGGTAATGTTTTTGCCAATAACACTGCTTGTCAGCCATCATTGGTTCAGTCTTGTGTTAATGGTTGTTTGAATGGCGCATGCATTGGAGCAACTTGCACTCTTGCCAATTATTGTGTCGGTAATGTAGTTTGGCGAAATAACACTGATTGCACTCAATCTCAAGTGCAGACATGTTCTGCGAGCCAGGTTTGTCAAAGTGGTGCTTGTACTAATGTTGCATGTACTCCCACTGGTTCCAATTGTGGTGGTACATGTCCAAATAAATGCCCGGTAGGACAAGGTTGTAGCACTCCATCTGACTGTGTTGATGGCTTGGTATGCTCCAATCAAGTTTGTACAATTCCATCAACAGACACATCAATCCTTTTAGCGAATCCTTTCTTTGGAGTTGCCCAAGACTCAATTTTCCTGTTTTCAGTCTTTACTTATCAGCAGGCAGACTGCAGGTATTATTTTTCCAACAGAACATTTAACCTGTCAACTCCAATGGAAACTCTTGAAGTCGAGCCCACTGAGATGCTCACTCGGGCTGGCCTGACAACAGGCTTTGAGCATAGAGCACCTGATCTTATAGAACTTCCAAATGAAAACCAGATTGAAAAGGTTTATGTCAAGTGCAGATTCGGTGCAACGCAGTACGACAAGACATTCAATCTTTCATTTGATACAACGCCTCCGCAACTTAATGAAGCATATTTCACTCCCGATATCATTACTGAATTACCTTTAGAATCAAAGCTTACTATTTCTGCTTCAGAAGATTCCTTCTGCCGCTACACTCAGGAGGGCTTACTTTATTTCGACATGGAAGGGGATATTATGACAGCTCCTCTAATAAATGGTAATAATTACAAAAAATCAGTAAATCTCACATTGCCAAAACCTCCAGTGGTGTTCCAAAATGGCAACAGCTATGAGTACACCATTCAATGCATGAACAAAGCATTGCTCCTTTCCGACCAATTTATTGCCACAGTTTCGGTTAATTCGGAACTCCAGCCAACAATCACAATTGTTAAGCCTGTAAACGGTTCTTATTCTACCTCAAAAAACGTGCAGTTTATTGTTACAACAACAACAAGTAGCAATTGCACAATAAGGCCTCAAAACGGCCTTGCAATATCTCCCCCTTCATTTAAGAGCATTAGTGCAAGGCATGAGGCAATAGTCCAAATACTGAATGATGGTAAATATAATTATACAGTAAAATGTGGATTTGTACCAGGCGCCTTAATTTATCCTGATAGGGAAGAAAGTGTCCAATTCGGGGTCGACGGAACTGCACCAACTATCTCCTCAATTAATACAACCCAGCCTGGAGCACCGCCAAGAATCAACAGGTTTACAGATAGGTTCTCGGCATCATGGATTGCTAATGACGATATTTCTGGAATCAGGAATTATAAAGTTTGGATTGTTAACGCATTAAACCAGACTGTAAAAGATGCAGTTGAAACACCTAATTCTAACTTACAAGTTACTGGGCTTTCATTGACAAATGGCTCAAGCTACGCCTTTGTAGTGATGGCCATCAACAACGCTGGCCTGAATTCAACCAGAACGAGCGAATTTGTGCTTGTAAACACGACTGGTTCGGGCCAAACAGCCTGCTTCAATAGCATAAAAGACTCCAACGAAGGGGGATTAGACTGCGGCGGTGTTTGCCCACTAAAATGTTCCAATGGAGATTCGTGCACTGCAAGCTCAGATTGTATTTCAAATTTCTGCAACCAGAACCACGCATGTACCACTCCCAGCTGCACTGATGGTTCAAGAAACGGCGAGGAAACTGATATCGACTGTGGCGGCGGAATCTGCGGCAAATGCAATGTTGATAAGATTTGCAGCATAGATGAGGACTGCAAGTCAAGCAATTGCCGTTCAGGAACTTGCGATACTGAGGGTAATGATAATCCTGATAATCCGGTTATTGAAAATCCAGGCGGTACCACCGATACAGACAAAGATGGTATACTTGATGATGCTGATAATTGCCCAAACAAATCCAATCCAAGCCAAATAGACACTGATACTGATGGAGAGGGAGACGCGTGTGATTTGGATTCAGATGGTGACGGCATGCCTGATTTATGGGAAAAGAAATATGGCCTCGATCCAACTCAAAATGATGCAAACAAAGACCCTGACAATGACGGAAAAACTAATTTGCAAGAATTCAGCGCAAGTACAGATCCAACAAGTTCAAAGATTGAGCCAGAGCCAGAAGGTGGCCCAAGCATTCTGACAATTGTCATTTGGTTCTTGGTACTAATATTCCTCGTCGGAGTTATAGTTATGGGTCTATTGTTCTTTAAAGGCCGCAATAAGCCGCAAGAACAGCAGATGGAACAGCCCTTGTTCCCCGAAACATCAACTTCACCCCGTGTTGGTACACCTCAAATCGCTGAGCAAAATCTCTCTCCTGGCCAGAGATCGATTTTACGCATGCACAGGCTCAGAAGGCTGCAGCAAAGAAAAGAAATGTTTACCCCATTCGACAAGTATGCTGAAAAACAGGCACCAACACCGCAACAGGCAAGCCTGAGCAAAATGGAAGACCCCTTCAGGGCGCTTCAGGCCATAACTGGTTCAACAGCATCAAAGCCAGTCGAAACACCTAAAGAGGTTAAGGAAGAAAAACAAAAAGAAGAGAAAGCTGAAAAAACTGTTCCAGATCAAAAGAAAAAAGTTGCGCGCACAACTAAGCGGGAAGCCGGAAAAACTGTTGTTAGTGCTCTTTCAACCAAAGATCAAGTGCTTCAGTCCGTTCGTGATTTCGCTCTTGACAAATATTCCACAAAAGCCTTGTCCAAAAAGGTTTTGGTCAACATGCTCGGCTCGAAAGCTTTATCTTCGTTAGATAAAAGAGATATAATAGACACTCTTGTTTCAGAAAAAATAATATCTAAGTCTGACGCGCCGCAAATTTATGGGAAGTTCAAGCTCTGAAACTCCAGCAATATTTTTTTTGCTGGCCGTACTAGTCATTTTTTTAGCCCCGCTAAGCGTAAAAGATCTTACTGGGTTTGCAGCAAGCGATTTGCAGCTTGATTCTGATGGTGATGGCATTCTGGATAAAGCAGATAATTGCCCTGATGCAACAAATGAGAATCAAGCCAATTTCGATAACGATTCTAAAGGGGACGCATGCGATGAGGATGCTGATGGCGACGGAATGGGTGATGCCTGGGAGCAGAAAAACGGATTAAAAGTAAGGGCGGATGATTCAAAAGAAGACCCTGACAATGACGGCGCAACTAACCTTGTTGAGTTTAAGCGAGACTCAAACCCTTATGTCCCTGAGCAAAAAAACTTTGGTGAGAAGGCTCTGGATACAGTTGCAGGCTTTTTTTCTATTTTCACCGAATTCGATTTTGAAGCGCTATTATCTGATCCTATTGCCCTTTCAATGATTGCAATTGTTTTATTCTTCTTTATAGCAGTCGGTTTTCTTGTTTTTCGCATGATGCATCCTACTAAAAAAGTGGTTGTTGCTCCCATTATACCTCCGCTTATTTCTCATGGCAGCAGGAGAAAAAGCCAATTTCAGGCAGCCAAGGAGCAGACAGTAAGGATAATTAGGCGAGAAGAGAAACTTGAGGATCGCGAGGATTTATTCTCCCCTTTTTCCCCTCCGAAGCGTGAAAATTCCCCAGTAATCAAGGAGCTTCAAAAAGTTTCTGGATTCCCGACAGATACAGAAAGGCAAAAGGCAGTCGAGTCACTCTCAGACCTTGCTGATAACCCGCATCGCGTTATTAAAAAATAGGGCAATAATTTTATATTTAAGGAATGCGGCAGCTCTATGCCAAATAGAATTTTTACCGGTGTAGGTGATGAAGGCTTCACTTCAACTTGGGGTGGAGGAAGGGTCCCCAAGGACGATGCTGTAATTGAATTAAATGGTGCTATTGACTTTCTGCTCTCAGGGCTTGACATTGCAAGGTTAAATAACGACAAGCCATATATCCGTGAACTCATTGATTATGTGGAAAGGAAGCTTTGGCAGCTCGGAGGTGAGGTTAGCCTCATTGGAAAGCCTTCGGCAGAAAAGGAGCTTAAAGACCCTATCACTGAGGAAGACATAAAAATTATTGAGGAAAAAATATCTGCTCTTGGTGCTCCTCCTTCAACTTTCATGAGGTTTAGGGCAAGCGGGGCGGTTTACATAAACGAGTGTCGAGTCAGGTCACGTTATGTCGAAAGAAATATGACAAGGTACATGAGGGCATATGATATTAGAAAGGAGACTTATGTTTTTATTAATCGCCTTTCCGATCTTCTTTTCATGATGGCTGTTCGACTCGAGTCTGAAAAGTAGTTTTTTATTTATGCTTAAGGTAATTTACTGTATTAAACTAAAGAGTTGAATAATAATAAGCACTCCTGGCCGTGCGGGCCAAGTGTTAATTTTTGATTTTGCAGCAAAAAAAGGAATCGACAAGCCCGCGCGGCAATTGAGCGCATATTTAGCATTATAATTTATGTTGCTCACAATTATAGCGTTACATTATCGCAATAATTTAATAAAGGAGTTACGATTCCCAGGGTGCATGAAGAAATTACTTTTATTGCTAGTGCTTCTAATTACTGTTTCTTCCTCTTACGCATCAGTCTTTGAAAGCGGGGAAGAGCTGAATCACGTAAATTCAACTGTAGGAAATTATTATGGTGCCGCTGCCATTGTGCAAGTATCTGCTCCTGTAAACGGAGATGTGATTATTGTAGCCGGCAACTCATCCATTTCCAATAATGTTGCAGGGGATATCACTTTAGCCGCAGGACAAGTTGTTATTAGCGGTCAGGTTTTAGGCGATACAAGAATAGTTGCAGGCAAGGCAGATATTCTTGGTTTTGTTGACGGCGACACAGTTGTTTTCGCCGGAGAAACAAATATTGTTGGCGATGTAGGCGGAGATGCATTAATAGCCTCTGGAACTGCTCAGGTTCGAAATATTGCCGGTAACCTTTATGCTAATGCAGGCACTGTTGAAATTAATGGAATCGTAAAAGGGAATGCTGTCATAAACGCTGATAAGATAAAGTTCAACGAAGGTTCTAAGATTCTTGGCGACCTAAATTACACTTCACTGACCCGGGTTGATGACAAGTTTATAGGCGGCAAAGTGACTTATATCCAAAAGCAAAAACAAAGTTTGTTCGACACAATCGGCCCGACTTTGTTTGCATTCGGATCAGCACTGCTTCTTGGCATCATACTATTGTTCATTTTCTCAGAAAAATTAACAGAGGCTTCCGACAGAATAATTGAAAAGCCGGGGCAGACACTGCTCGCCGGCACAGCTGCTTTAATTGGGGTTCCTATACTAGCAATCGCTCTTCTATTCACTATTATTGGAATTCCGATCGCGATAATTATTGTTCTCGCTTATGTAGCAATACTTTATTTTGGCAAAATACTTCTTGCCTTAGCAATCGGCAGGAAAATATCTCCAGGCAACATTCAATTAGCATTCCTCTCAGGGCTGATAATTTATTATTTAATCAGGCTCCTTCCAAGCCTTGGATTTATCGCAGCTGTAGCAGGTGCAGTTCTTGGGCTTGGAACAATAGTTCTTGGATTCATTCCAAAAAAAGCGAATAAGAAAAGACGTAGATGAATTCTGCTCTAAGAGAGTTCAGCAGGCTCGCAAAGAAGCTTCCAAGATTTCCTGATGGAAGGTTAAATTACAAAAATTCCAAAAAAGCTGTCGTCATCACTGTTTTCGTTGAGTTCAACTCTAAAATTCTCCTCCTCAAGCGAAGCAATAAAGTCCTGACTTACAAAGGCTTCTGGAATGTTGTTGCAGGATATTATGATGAGCCAAAGCCGTTGAGGCAAAAAGCTTTGGAGGAATTGAATGAAGAAACCGGAATCACAAAAAAGTTTGTAAAATCTATCCAAGTTGGGAAAATGTTCAGATTTCATGACAAAAAAATAAGTAGAATATGGATTGTGAATCCCGTACTAATTAGATTAAAGAAAAAACCAAGAATTAAGCTGGATTTCGAGCACACAGAATCCAAGTGGGTCAAACATGAGGAAATTAAAAAATACAAGGTTGTGCCGAACTTACTTTTTGGGTTGGGAAAAGTGGTGGCTTAGCTCAACTACATAACTTTCCAACCTGTCAAAACTGTTATGTACAACCAGCTTGAGCCTTTCAGAATGGTTGACAACCCTATTCTGCTCTTGAAGCAAATTATGCACATGGCCTCTAACTAGCGCGTAGTCTTCTGGCGTTTTTGCTCTTTTTATTTCTTTTACTAAATTTAGAAGTTTTTGGTAATATTCAAGAACAACTTTCAAATCTTCTTCAACAATATGCTCGGTATCAATTAACGCTTTCTCGTCTTTGCTCGGCATGCGTTATTACTTGCAAACAAAGCTTAAAAACTTTTAGGAATTATTTTTTAAAGAGCCCTATCAAGATCTTGAGCAACCAGACTGGCCAGGTCAGGAATCTTTTCAATAGCCTCGTATATTTTTTTTCTTCTGGAATAATAATTCACTACTAAATTGCTCAAGGCCATCGAACCATGCCCGTTTTGGTAAGGTACCTGAATCACACCCTCGCCAATTTGAAGAAGCTTATTCAAAGACTCAACATATGGTCTTAGTTCATTAAGGTCTTTAATCAGCGCGGACTCAAGTTCCGAAACCACGATAAAATCCTTGTTTTTACATATTAAAAATATTTTGGAAAATTTAGACACAGATTACAGCTTAACTCCCATCCACGTGCCAATTAGGTAAGTTGTCAGGCCGGCTGCGAAACCTATCAACATCATTCGAAGGCCACTCATCAGCGGATTCTTGCCTGTAAACTTGCTAAGCGCAGCACCAACGAAGAACAAACCCCCGATTCCGAGCGCTGCTGATATTATTACGTGAGTATTGCTCCCTCCAAAGAAAAAAGGGATGAGCGGGAGAGTTCCGCCAATTGAAAACATGAAAAAAGATGAGATTGCAGCGCCCCAGGGCGAGCCGAGCTCTTCAGGATTGAGTCCAAGTTCTTCGCGGACGTGAACGTCGAGTGCATGTTTAGGATCCTTCATCATTTTCTTTGCAAGTGAATAGGCATCTTTTTTGGGAATGCCTCTACGAATGTAAATCAGGGCGAGCTCTTTAGCCTCTTCTTTTGGGAATTGTGCCTGTTCACTCTTCTCAATTGCAATTTGATTCTCGAAAAGCTCTCGTTGTGAGCTCATGGAAATGTATTCTCCAGCCGCCATTGAGAAGGCGCCAGCCAAAAGACCGGCAACTCCTGCGATTAACACAGCCTTCGGGTCCTGTGTCGCTCCAGCAACACCAAGGACTAAGCTAGTATTAGACACTAATCCGTCATTTACGCCAAATACGGCAGCTCGAAGCGTTCCGCCGCTGTCAAGCCCGCTGTGCAAATCAGCATTATGAGAATTAACAAGCCGCTTTTTAGGAACTTTGTTGATTATTTTTGTTATCATTTCTCTTATTATTCAAGATAGGGTAATCCTGTTGCATTAATATTTTTCTATTACAATTTTATTCTAAACTATCTGCAATGAAACCGTTTCGGCATTGGAAGGAGGTATGAGTGGTAAACTGCTTCGTGTTTATTCCCCGAAAAGCTTTTATACTATTAATATTATAAATCATAAAAATAACAAAAAGGTGATAATATGCCGACTTTGTCAGTATCTGTGCCTGATGGACTTAAGAGGAAAATGAACAAAATGGAAGAAGTAAACTGGTCTGCAGTTGCCAGGAGGGCTTTCGAGGAAAAAGTTAGTGACATTGAGTTCGTAAAGGGTCTTGCACGCAAGAGTAAACTCACAGCAAAAGATGCTAAGGAAATATCTGATTCTATCAATAGGAGTATGGCTAAGAAGTTTCGTGAGATGTAATGAAATTCATTATTGATGCTAACATTGTAATAGCTATGCTACTTAAGCCTGGTAAAACTGCTGAGTTATTTTTTTTGGATGGTATGGAACTGTATGCTCCTAATCTCCTCTTTGAAGAACTTGACCAGAAAAAAGAGGTAATAGTTGGAAGATCTTCAATCTCGGAGATTGAACTCAAAAAATTCTTCAAAATTCTGCAGGAAAAAATCAACGTCATTCCCGAGGACGAGTTTAAATCACGAATAAAGCTCGCTGATTCATTCTGTCCTGATCCAAATGATGTCTCTTATTTCGCACTAGCACTTCATCTTAACTACCCAATTTGGTCAAACGACAAAGAACTGAAGAATCAAAATAAAGTGAAAGTTTACTCTACTCATGAACTAGTTACGCTTTTGGAATAAACATTTCAACTTTTGGGACGGAAACTTTATAAGTAAGTTTATCTTACAATAAGAAAGTAAGGTGATAATATGACTCTTGAAACGATAAAAATGTCTTCTAAAGGACAGATTGTCATTCCTCAAGATATACGTGAGGAATTGAACGCAGGAGAAGGTACTCTATTCGGTGTTATGAGAAGCAAAGACACTCTTATACTAAGGAAAATTAATACTCCCTCAAAACAAGAGATAATAAAAGACCTTGTTTTGTTTTCAAAAGAAAGCAGGAAAAAACTAGAAGCACAAGGACTGACTGAACAAGATGTAATCAGAATTGCTGTAGAATCTCGGCACAAAAAATGAATGTTGTTCTGGATACGAACGTCCTTATTTCAGCGACTTTGTGGAAAGGAAGCGAGGCACAGAAACTAATTATCAAACTGTCTGAGCCAAAATTCAAATTATTCACTTCGAAGGACATCCTTTCAGAATATGAGCGAGTTTTGATTAGGGATTTCAGCCACTCTGATGAACTAGCAAGATTTAAGGCAGAAAAACTTGCCAATATTTTTACACTTGTAAATCCATCAAGAAAAATTGCTGCTGTAACAGAAGATCCAACCGACAATAAAATAATTGAATGTGCAGTTGAATCTTCATCCGATTGCATCGTTACTTATGATAAGCATTTGTTAAAATTAAAGAAATTTGAGAAAATAAAAATAGTTACGCCTAAAGAGATGATGAGAATTATTTAAACATCCACTGCTTTGTCAGCCATACAGGCTGTGGAGTTGCAATCAGGTGCTTGTCTCTTATTAAGATTCCTTTGTATCCCCTCTTAAGCATTTCTGAAACGTCATCGGGGAATAATTTGTGTAAATGCATTTGCCGTGCCATCATAGGATTTCCATAAGCTCTAATGGCAGATACCACGGTTGTCATCCCTCTTATAAATTCTACAGGATATGTTAGAACAATTCTCCCTTGCGGTTTTGTGACTCGATACATCTCTTCTAAAGCAGTTCTTGGGTCGACTAAATGTTCTAGGGTATGCATGCTTACAACTGCATCAAAAGAATTATCTGGAAAATCAAGTTGCTCAGCATCTCCGACTCTTAATTCCAAACCATTCTCAACGAATGGCCGGGCGTTTACATCTATTCCGACAACAGAAACATCATATTTCTCTGAAAACCAGCGCCCGAATTTTCCATTGTTGCAGCCAACATCAAGAACTCTTTCGCCTGCTTTAGGTTCCAAATATTTTGCAACATAATATTTTTCAAAAAATCTTCCTAAACTATTTAGAATTCCGTCTTGATGCGAGGCATAGGATGGGTTGTAAAGAAACATGTGCTATTTTTTCCCCATTCTGAACTTTCCATCAAGTACATCCATATTGTAGCCTCCCCCGGAAGTGTAATATTCAGTCGAAGGCATCCTCAATTCACCAGCAATTACGCTGTTCATGTATCCAAGCATTAGAGGAAATTCTCTGGGATCAAAAAACTCTAGTCCTCCTACGCTATACAATACGAAATGAAAAGCCGGCGCTTGCTGTCTCCCGGCAATATCTCCTTTTCTTATTGCATCAGGATCAAAATAATCTATATACCCGCTAGCAGTTGCTCTGAAATATTCTGTTTCTCTGTAGCCTTCTCGTACCAATTCAATCAATCTTAATCCAGTTAATGAGGCCAATGCATGAAGGCGGTATCTTCTTTCCAATTGGGTACTGCTTCTTTTATTCCCACTTCTATATGCATCCATCAATCTTTCTGCATAATCGCCGTGTTCTGCAATAGTAGCCATATCTTTTTTAAAATTTTGTTATAATTAATAATCTTTTCCAATAAACTTTATTCTCCCCTCAAGTAATTTAAAAAATAAAAAAAAGGATAAGACCGTTTCGGCATTGGAAGGAGGTATGGGTTATTAGTGGCTGCGGGCTGAACACGTCGTTACCTTCGTGCTTACACCCCAGCTCTATCAACGCGGTCTTCTACCGCAACCCAGGATGACTCTTTTCGGGGGCTGCTTCGTTCTTAGATGCATTCAGAACTTATCAGCATAACGCGTAGCTGCTCGGCTTGCCCTGTCGGACAGCCGATCCACCAGTGGCGTCGAATGATCGTTCCTCTCGTACTAGATCATCCTTCCTCTCAGTCATCCAGCATCTCCAGTAGATATCAAACCAACTGTCTCACAACGTTGTGAACCCAGCTCACGATCCCTTTTAATGGGTGAACACCCCCACCCTTGGCCGCCAACAGTGGCGGCAAAGTGGAGAATGGACTCAGTGAATCATGAGTCTTTCGATTATTTGAAGCAGAAAGACCACGATCAAATCAGTTCCATCTTTTCTTAGCCGAACATGCACGCAATAAATTGCGCCACGCTGAATGCCTTTGACAGCACTCATCATTTCTGCACGGCCAGGATAGGACGAGCCGACATCGATGTAGCAAGCCTCGCCGTCGATATGAGCTCTCGGGCGAGACGACTCTGTTATCCCCGGAGTAACTTT
>ERZ1292640.866-Hain-H43-02um-R1-866-length-25124-cov-3_pt1 | contig 25124 bp, 22 predicted proteins | sample MGYA00564404_ERZ1292640 | MGnify/ENA primary metagenome ERZ1292640 (study PRJEB36523, sample SAMEA6512636) | groundwater metagenome | collected 2019-01-08 | study: AquaDiva: Metagenomics assemblies of 32 groundwater samples | reverse complement strand
GGCATAAAAGCAGAACTGAAGTGGGAGGGCACGACACTCCTGTTTGATCCAGAACGACTTCCGACCTTCCAAGGCCGGGATATCCGTACATCGTTTCTTGAACGGCTTCCGTTTGGTCAAAAAAAATATCAGTGGTACTTGCCGCTGATGCCCACTGCTACGGAGCATTACAACCTCTCCGACTACGACGTGGTGCTCTCCTCCACAAGCGCCTTTGCCAAGGGAGTGATCACCCGCGACGACGCGCTTCATATTTGCTACTGCCACACACCAACGCGCTACCTTTGGAGCGACACGCATAGCTATATTGATGAGCTACGCGTGCCAAGACTCGTAAAAATGCTGCTGCCACCACTGCTATCCCGACTGCGACTCTGGGACAAAACAGCGGCCGATCGCGTCGACGTGTTTGTGGCGAACTCCAAAACAGTACGTTCTCGTATTCAAAAATATTATCGTCGTGATGCGCACGTCATTCATCCTCCGGTGGACACACAACGCTTTTCTGTTTCCAACGAATCCAAAAACTACTTCCTCACCGGGGGAAGACTCGTGGCTTACAAACGCTACGACCTCGTGATCAAAGCCGCTAATCGAACAAAGCTCCCACTCAAAGTTTTCGGTACTGGTCCGATTGAGGACGATCTGAAACGCATGGCCGCGCCGCACATCGAATTTCTCGGACGTGTGCCTCAAGATGAACAAGCGCGTCTCTACGCCGGCGCCCTCGCGTTTATTCATCCGCAAGAAGAAGACTTCGGCATCACACCTGTGGAATCGATGGCCAGTGGACGACCGGTCATCGCCTACAAAAAAGGTGGGGCAACAGAGACGGTCGTCGAAGGACTCACAGGAGAATTTTTCGAAGAACAAATTTGGGAGGAACTCGCAGACTGCATGCTGCGCTTTGACGAACGCCGCTACAACCCAAGCGCCATCAAGGCTCACGCAGAACAATTTTCGCGTGAACGCTTTGAACGTGAAATGCGCGCGTTCGTCGAGGCACAGTGGGAGGCTCATCAAGGAGGTCGTAGGAAGTAGGTCGTAGGTTGTAGAGTATGAAAATCCTTGTCGATATTCGCCACCTCGCAAACCCTCATCAATCAGGTGTAGGACAGTACACAACAGAACTTCTGCGTGCGCTTTTTGAAATCGATCATGAAAATGAGTACGTGTTGTTTTCAAGCGGTACCAAGACCCCTCCCGACCTCCCCTTCGTAAGGGGAGGAGAACTCGCGTCCTTCCCCCCTTACCAAGGGGGGATCGAGGGGGGTCTGATCGATCATATTCATCTTCCAACTCCAAACAAATTTCTCAACCTCCGCACGTTCTTTTTTCGTCATCCCACAATCAACTGGCATGTACGCGATTCCATCGACCTCATCTTTCTCCCAAACCTCAACATCACCACATTGCCAAAAGACATTCCCACCGTCCTCACACTCCACGATCTCTCCTGGAAACTCTATCCAGAGTTTTACTCGCTCAAAATGCGCACCTGGCACAAAGCCACACGAGCCCACGAACTGATTCAACAAAGCAGCGCGATCATCACGCCTTCACGCTCCACCAAGCAGGACGTGAACCGATTATTCAGTGTGGATCCTGAACGTACACACGTTGTCCCCCACGGAGTCTCACCGATCTTCTCCCCAAAAATGCAGGCACAGGACCACGGCGTGCGCTCACGTCTCAAGCTTCCAAAAAAATTTGCCCTATTCGTTGGCACCATCGAGCCACGAAAAAATCTGATCGCCCTTGTCGAAGGCGTCAAAGAATATCGAGGACGAACCCGCGACGATCTTCATCTTGTCTTGGCTGGAGCTTGGGGCTGGAAATCACACGACCTGCGACGACGACTTTGGAAACGCGACACGCAGGGCTGGATCCATCAACTGAGCTATGTCGATCCCCGCGATCTTCCCGCGCTCTACCGATCAGCCGCTGTCACGGTCTGGCCATCCATCTACGAGGGCTTTGGCTTGCCGATCTTGGAGTCCATGGCAAGCGGCACACCCGTCATCACCTCACACACATCTTCCATGTCAGAGGTCGGCGGAAATGCCGCCATCTACATCGATCCATACAACAGTCGTGATATCGCCGACGCTCTGCGTGGACTTCTAGGATCCTCGACTCTCCAAATGCAGCTTAAAACTCTTGGACTCGAACGCGCTAAAACCTTCACGTGGCAAAAGGCAGCGAGTGAGACACTCAAAGTTTTTGTTAATGCAACTCGGTGAGCAAGGCTTGTCGTAATTTGAATCCGTCACAATGTTTCAACAGTCCAAACATAAAAGCGACCGGGTTTTTAGGCCGGCCGCCGAGATTTCAGACGTAGAGATCCATCCACTGGTAGGACCCACCGGTATCGGTGAGCCTGTGGAAGCCGTTTTCTGCGTAGGCGTCTACAGGGTTTTGCAGGTAGTGCGCCGCGGTCTTGCGAAGGGCCGGGAGACGCATTTCCCAAGGAAGTGCCAACATGCGTCCCGTGATGTTCTGCACCTCATCCGAATTCCAGCCAATGAACGACAGGATCGCGAGAAACGCATACTCCGGACGGTATGACGTGCCGCCCCAGCGATATCCGTACGGATCACGGACCAAAGAGCGAGTCGGAAACGGACGTCCTGCCGGCCACTTCGCGATGTACACCATGAGCCCGTAGTACTCCATGGCCCACAAGTAGCTGTGCACCGAGTAATGCGCATCGATGTCACCCCGCTGAGTAGGACCGTTCATGGGATTGAACGCTCCGATCCCGAGCCGCGACATCATGTGATACGGAGTCACAGACATGACTCCGCTGAGCCTTCCTTCCCCGATGACTGCCTGTACCGTGATCGTTGGCGAACTCGAAGTTCGCTCCACAACATGCGCCGACAGAGTCGGACACTTCGGCCTGCTGTGCAACACACCGACTTCCTTGCTCATGTGCCTGACTTCGGCCCTCGTCATCGACCCCTTCAAACCTTGAGTTGATTCCACTTTTCCTTCCTATCCCCGCGTCACGCAGGGTGATGATTGTTGTTGTCGAGTACCCGTCTTGTCTCGCGGTTGTCATACAACCGCGCGAAATCGCTTGGAAGAATAGAAACGATTTCGATGCATGTGTATCTCTGTTCAGATTTTCAAAGTGCCGTGCAACTTCGAAGAAATATGAACGCAAGATAACGGTTTAAGATACGCTATTTTTGCGATTCTGTCAAGAAACCCTATTGTCATTCCCCTGTGCATATCCTGCGAACAAACATGGGGATAATTTTGCTATAATTGACGCATGCAAGTGGGAATTGATGCCAGGATGTTTGGCCCCGCTGTGGGCGGAGGCGGTCTTGGGCGATATGTTGAAGAGCTTGTACGTGAGCTCGGCAAACTTAGCCACAAGCACCGCTTTGTTTTATTTCGGAAGTCAGTGGTCGGAAGTCAGAGATCAGACTTCCGCACAGTTGTCACAAACGTACATTGGTACACACTGCGCGAACAGCTCGTGATTGGACGACTCATTGATCGAGAGCATCTTGACCTTGTTCACTTCCCGCACTGGAACGTTCCTCTCTTTTTACGAACTCCATTTGTCGTCACGATCCACGACCTCATCTTGCTAGAAGAACCTCGCTCTGCAAAAGCCACGACCCGACATCCATTTGTCTACGCACTCAAGTACGCCGCGTACAAAGTCATCTTGAAAAACGCTCTGACAAAATCTCGTGCGATCATCGCGGTCTCTGCGTACACCAAGTCCTCGATCCTGAAATTCTTCCCGCAGATCCCTGAGAGCAAGATTCACGTCGTCTACGAAGGCGTGACTATCTTCCCCTCCCCACCTCATCCACCTCTTCCACCTCATCCACCTTCCCTTCTCTACATCGGCAATGCGTATCCACACAAGAATCTCTCTACTCTACTCACCGCCTTCTCTCAATTCCGTGAGTCACATCCTGACGTAAAGCTGATCCTCGCTGGCCGCGGCGACGTCTTCTTCAAACATTTGCAGGAAGAAGCAGCGAACCTGAATCTCTCAAACAGCGTCGAATTCGTTCTCAATCCTTCTGACCAAGATCTTGCTGAGCTTTACCGCACCGCTTCCCTCTATGTCTTCCCTTCCCGCTGTGAAGGCTTCGGCCTTCCACCATTGGAGGCGATGAGCTTCAACGTCCCGGTCGTTGCATCCAATTCAAGCTCGCTGCCAGAAATCTTGGGTGACGCGGCTGTGTACTTCGATCCGCGTGATCCTCACAGAATCGCCGAAACTCTCTCTCACGTCTTTGATAACACGCTGCTGCAAGATGAGCTGAGAAAAAAAGGACTTGAACAAATCAAACGCTACTCATGGAAACGTGCAGCAGAACAAACGCTCGCCGTTTACGAATCGTGTGCTTAAAAAGAAACCCCTTGTAAAAACTCCCAAAAAGAAAATACTGTCTGTCTTAAAAAAGACAAAGACAAAAGTTTCGCGCACTCGAAAAAAAACCAGGAGCTCGCCACTGATTAACACCTATCATCTTCCAACGCGCCCAAAAGTGGAACAGCCGCTCTCACACACAACCTCGCCTTTCGTCCTCTCTTTGAAACCTACACAACATGAGACTCACGAAGAAGAAACAGCGCAACGCGTTCATGTGAATCTGATGGTTACTCCTGTCATCACTCCCGACCTCTCACATGATCTGACGCTTTCTTCATCAGACTTAACAGATCAACTCTCTGAGGAAGAACTCGCCGCGTATGGTACTCACCGGTTCTCACGTTCCATGCCGCGCGTGCAGACACAGAGTCTCAAAAACACATGGCTCTCAGAGCAAAAACCCCAACAACATGCTCTTGCCTTCACTTCTGGGATGACCTCGTCATTGAAAGCTTTTCTGCCAGTCCAAACGCCAGAGGACATTTTCTCTCTCTTTGACTTTCCAGAGGAAGAACCATCCGACGAAGCCGGACATGGCTCCGCCGGAGAAGCCGACCTTGTTGATCTTGAAGAGATCCAAACAGAAATCACAAACGAACCTGCTCTAAAAACACGAACATGGAAATTCACGCTCCCAACGTTTCGCCTTCCCTCAATCAGATTTGAATCCTCCTGGCAACGCGCGGTTGCGTCCTTTGTGGCTGTCTCATTTCTGTTTGTCCTTCCCTTGCAAGCCATGAACGTCGTGCAAGACTTGCGATCAACAAAATCCACACTTGAACAAAATGGAGTCGAAGCTGTTTCACTCCTTTCTGACGCTGCACACGCTGCGCTTGCTCGAGATAGTCAGAGCGCCCAAACGCAGTTCGCTCTCTCGAGTGATCGTTTTTCGCAAGCAACAAAATCACTGAATGAACTGGGCGCGGGAACACGTTTCTTGCTGACGGTGCTTCCACTCACGCAATCGAGTTACAAGACAGGTGAGGCACTCATTGAAGCTGGCCAGGAACTCGCCATTGCAGGAACCAGACTCTCAGAAGGCTACGCGGCTATCGAACAAGAACTCAATCCCACTCCCATCTCGCGATTGAATCTTTTGGAGGCTTACCTCACGTCAGCTGTTCCACATCTTGAGACGGCACAACATGCCCTTGAAAAAATCGACCTGGACGCAATCCCATCTGCGTACCAGTCCGACGTTGCTGAACTCTCTACACGTCTACCCCAGCTCCTCACAACCATTCAAGAATTCGAATCGTTCTTTGGAGTCATACAAGAACTTTTGGGCGCACATGGAAGCAAGCGCTACTTGATCGTCTTTCAAAACAACACAGAGATCCGTCCCACCGGCGGCTTCATAGGAAGCTTCGCGGACATCAAAGTGCATGACGGAGTGATCGAGGACATGAGTGTTCCCGGTGGTGGTTCCTACGATCTCCAAGGAACGCTTCAACAAGATTTGATCGCTCCTGTTCCACTTCAACTCCTTTCGGCTCGATGGGAATTTCAAGATGGCAACTGGTTCCCTGATTTCCCTACGAGCGCCCGCCAACTCATTCAATTTTATCGCGACGCTGGCGGACCGAGTGTGGATGGTGTCCTTGCCGTGAACGCCACGTTTGTTGCCGACCTGATTGGCTTGCTCGGCCCCATTGACATGCCTGACTATGGGAAAACCGTGACACAAGAAAATTTTATCTTTGAAGCGCAACGCATGGTGGAGATCGAATACGACCGCACAGAGAATCGCCCAAAGGCGTTTATCGGCGACCTCGCACCTAAACTTGTTGAGCGCGCGATCGAAAAAACATCACAAGATTTTCTTACTTCATTAGACTTCGTGAAAACAGGACTCTCAGAAAAAGATCTTCAACTCTATTTAGTCGATGAAAATCTTGAACGTGAGGTTCTTGCGCGTTCATGGGGTGGTGAAATCAAACAAACAGATCAAGACTATCTCATGGTGGTTGACACCAATCTCGGTGGCGGAAAGACCGACGGAGTGATTCAAGAAGCTGTGAACGTTGATGTTGACGTGCAGGAAGATGGTTCAATCGTAAACACGGTAACGATCTCTCGAACGCACTTTGGGATTCAAGGACTCCTTTTCACAGGTGTGAATAATGTCGATTATCTGCGTGTGTATGTCCCAAAAGGCGCAGAGCTCTTGAGCGCTGAAGGATTCAGTATTCCTGACAGCTCGCTGTTTAATCAACCATTGGAAGACTGGATTCTGGACGACGACCTCACCTATGCGGTTCTCACACAGCGCATCGATCCAGTCAGTGGAACGACCATCACGGAAGAACATGGAAAAACGGTTTTTGGAAATTGGGTACAAACAAAACCAGGCTCTACATCAACAGTAAGTTTCAGCTACAAACTTCCCTTCACCGTGGAAGCACTCGCGCAGAATCAAGGTTTGTACGCTTCCTTCAAGTCGTTCGTTGGACTGCCTGATACACACGAATATACACTGACCATTCAAAAACAATCTGGAGTGATTGATCGCACAACTACGGTTCAGATAACAACGCCTGATGAGACAAATGTCCTCTGGAGTTCTGATAGTTCACAGATTACCAACGACACAGATCATCTTTTTGCAGCCCTCTTGGAAACGCTATGATGATCAGACGCAAACGTCACACATCGCGCGAGATCAAACAAGAACTCAGATCGATCTACACGCGCGACGGCCATGTGCCTGACTTCACCAAGCTCGATCGTGGAAACCGTTCAGGTTTTACGAGGCTACTCGTGAAGACCGTCCTCACGCTTGCGTGCCTGTCGACCATCGCCTGGGGCGGATTTTTTCTTTTTTCCCAAGGGCTCTTTCACGACAACGAAACCCTTTCACTTTCGGTTGAAGGACCAGAAAATATAAAATCGGGCGAAACCATTGCCTTCACGTTTCGCTACGAAAATTCTGGCTCCGTACCAATTGCCTCTCTCATCATGAAGTTGAATGTTCCCGAATCGTTCCATCTACTTTCCTCAACGCCAGAACCCAATGAAGGAGAAGAGTGGACGATCGGATCCTTAAGCGCTGGCTCTGACGGATCGATTTCGATTGAAGGTGTATTTCTCTCGGAGGTTCCAAGCTCCCAACGCCTGCAAGCGCTCTTCACCTACAAGCCCGCAAATTTTAGTTCTGACTTTCAAGATATCGCCACGCACAAAGTTGAGGTGACAGATTCGGTCATAGCTCTGTCACTCACAGGTCCTGAAAAGGCCCTGGCCGGCGACGTGTCGGAGTATGTGGTGAATATCCAGAACATTGGAAGTGAACCCGTTTACAATTTACGAGTCACTCCAGCTCTACCGCAGGACTTCACGCTGTCTGAATCGGATCCAGCGCTCAGTGAGGAAGAAACGTCTTGGAACATTGTCACTCTTGAACCTGGAGAGTTGACAGCCATCACCCTCAAAGGATCTTTTACCTCCACAGCTTCTGGAGAACAGAAGGTGTCAGTCACTGTTGGATTTGTAGACGACGAATTATTCCTTCCACAGGCAACACAAGAAGTTGTCACTGATGTCCTTGGTGGATCCATCGCCTTCTCAGTGATCGTCAACGGATCAAACCAAAACCAAAACGCACAGCTCGGAGAAACGCTGCGTGTGTCACTGGATTTTAAAAACGCGAGCAAAGAATCCGTGGAGGATCTCAGCTTTGAGATGCGCGTGGAGGGAAACGGTGATGATGTCCCCATCGACTGGAACGACGCGAATCTAGGTGACGGATCGCGCAGTGGAAACACACTGACATGGAATGCCGATGCCGTAGGGTCGCTAAAAAAACTTGATCCAGAAGCATCGAGCGTTATTGATCTATCGCTACCGCTCTCCTCTTCCCTTGAAGGGGATGAGGCAGACACGTTTACCATTGGCGTCACACTGACATTAGGAAAAGTCGGCGACGTCGTGAGCACACGAACCCTCGAAGCAACACCAATCACCATCTCACTTAACTCAGACGTGAGCGTGAATGCCCAAGCACGCTACTATTCAGAAAGTGGAAACGTGATTGGTGCAGGTCCCCTGCCGCCTGAAGTCGGCGAGACCACGAGCTATCGCATCTATTGGAACGTCTCGAACTCTCTGCACGCACTCTCAAGCATAAAAATGTCGACCACTATTCCGCAAGACGTCACGTGGCTCGACAACACAGACACAGACATTGGAACAATCAGCTTCAACGCGACTACCAGGCTTGTCACCTGGACGATCAGCAAAATGCCAGTGGAGGTTGCTCATGCTGGTGCGTGGTTTGATGTGGCGATCAATCCAGACGAGGACGACGTAGGACGATTTGTGAAACTGACAAACACAACAAGTTTTGAAGCAAAAGATACAGTGACAAATGAATCTCTAAGTAAGTCTTTGAGTGAGCTAACGACCGAACTTCCAGAAGATGACTTCGCTGCTGGCGAAGGCGTTGTCGTTGGAAAATAATACCTCACCCGTAAAAACCACCTCATCTTGAGACCGCCTTTGCATTTGTGTCTGGTGCACCCGAGAGGATTCGAACCTCTGGTCTCTTCCTTCGGAGGGAAACGCTTTATCCAGCTAAGCTACGGGTGCATACACGACAACCTACCAAGGTAGCCGCTTGCCGGCAAACCAGAAACCGGCGGTTTCTGGACGTGAAACCGCGAGGTCATAGATCCCATCGGCAGCCTGCTTGGGAGTGATGTCCGCTTCCTTCCCTCCCATGTCGGTTTGAGTCCAGCCTGGGTGAGCAGAAGACACAATTATTCCACGATCTTTGAGCTCGAGGGCGAGCGTGCGCGTGTACATGTTGAGCGCGACCTTTGAAATCTTGTAGGCTGGGTAATGACCAATAAAGTGCGAGACTTTTCCCACGAGCTCAAGCGACCCAGCCGTAGAGGAAATGTTAACAATATGTCCGCCATCTTCCATGAGTGGAATCAGACGTTCGGTAAAATCAATCGTACCGATGAGATTGACTTCCAGCGTCTTGCGGAGCTTCTCGACAACCACGCTCGTCTCTTCCTCGTCGGCCAAGATGCCGGCGTTGTTGATGAGGATGTCGATGTGCTTGCCGAAATTTGTGATCGCCGTGACACAAGAAGCAATCGATTCAGGCTTCCCAAGATCAAGTGCGAAGTCCATGAGATTATCGTTAGGCTCAGGACGGTTAGCATAAAACAAGGCGATCACGAAATGTCCTTCGTCGAGAAATTTCTGCATGAGCGCGTGGCCAATTCCCTTGTCGACTCCGGTGATCAGAATGGTTTTCATATTTCAGGATTAAAACTGACGTCGAAGAGAACGAGCAAGCGTGTAGAGTTTATATCGAACAGGCTTCAAAACCAAATCAAACGTTCCTGGCGCGCTTAACTCCTCCCCACCGAATCCGCGCTTGAAACGGCTGATGCCTGACCATGGATGATTCTCTGGAGCATCAAGTGGAGCAACTCCCCACCAATCGTAGAAGTGCATTCCACACGCCTTCGCGTCTTTCATAAGTTCCCAATGAAGGAGTGAGGGCGCCATAAGATTTCGATGTTCGTGTGATGAAGCACCGTGAAGATACGTCCGTGTGTCGCCGAAGTCTGCCATGATAGTGGCAGCAAGAGGTAAGCTCGCTTTTTGAGCGATCGCGCAAAAAGTGAGACAGCTATTTTCTTTCAGAGACTGCATCATGGCCTTGTAATACCGTTTTGTGTGAAGCCTGAAGGCTCCGCGTTGTGATGTTTGACTGAAGAGTGCCCACACGTCGTCGAAGGATCCATGATGAAGATCCATCTGCACACCATGCCGCTGTGCCACTCGAATATTGTAACGCGTCTTCTCGTGCATCTGAACCAGAAGTTCTTCCTCACTTTGGCTGAGATCCGTGATGAGGGTGTGAGCCGGATTCACGTCGATGGATTTGCGTGCGCCATGAAGTAGAGTGTCGTGATCGGGTTCGATACGGAGAAACATCCGATTAGACTTGGGTGGAATCTTTCCGATCGGCCCTTTGGGACAAAAGCTGTACGTTCCAAACAATGGAACCTTCCGATCCAGCCATTGTGCAACGCCAACGACTTCTCCTTCTTCTTCGTAAACCTCTCGACGCACGGTCTCACCAACTGACTTTTGAAACTCACCCCACTCCCAGGATTGCAAAAACCTGCCTGAACGCGGGCCGTGCTTCAATACAAATGCATTCCACTCGTCTGATGTGAGCATACTCATCGCGATAATCTCTTGAGCGCTGCGCGGATGCGGTCATCGGTATGCTCTTCTTGAACGCCGCTGAGCGCCGCCTCTGCATCCCGTCGTGAGTACCCCAAACCAATCAAGGCCTCAATAGCATCGGCATCCAGCACCGAGAAGCCAGGTTCCTCCACAAGCACGCCCTTCAATTCTAAAATAATTTTCTGCGCGGTCTTTTTACCAATCCCTGAAACATCTGTGAGCGCGGTCAAATCGCCTGCCATAATTTTTGCTTTCACGCGATCGACCACATCGGAGAATACAATCTTCTGTGCGCTCTTTGGGCCTACGCCTGAGATCGCAATCAACTTCCAAAATAATTCGAGCTCAGCAATAGACCGAAATCCAAATAACTCCCTTCCGTCATCGCGTTGTACTTCATGTAAGTACATTTCAACTTCACCACGAAACTCATGCGCCACATGTTCTGGCATTGTAATTTTATATCCAAGCCCATGACATTCAATCAAAAGATATCCCACCCCATGAAACAGCACGGATCCATGAATAAAGCTCATCATATTTTTCTGTATGTGATCTATGGTGACTACTCTCCTTTCTTAAACGACTTCTGGTAAAACTGCGCAACGCGCTTTTCGATCTCTGCATCGATCTTGCTGCTGAACTTCGGCATTTCGCTTTTCCCCAAAATCCCCGCGTGAATCCTTCGCAGCGCTAGACCAAATGCTCGTCCGGGTTCCATCTCAAGCACATCCATAAGTGCCACACCATCAAGCCCAACTTCTTTCAACAATCGATTCCGTGCACGTCCTTCTGCCTCCACACGCTCTTTTTCTTTTTGTACTCGTCGCCACGGAGCATACTCACTCTCACTTTTAAGACAGTTGATGAGCGGACTGGGATCATGCCAGTACCCACGTGTACTTAATCGCTTGGAACCACACACGCCATCAAGGAACTGACATCCTTGCATGAGATCAATAAAATCATCTGCGTCATACCCGCGCTTTGTTGCCAGATGAATATAGCGATGGATTCGTTTCGGACGCACAACATCGAAGTCACTTCCAAACTCCATATGATGACTGACAAGGTCATCCACCATTTCGTGATCTCTTTCACTCAATCCATGAGCCTGGCATAACCGCTCAAGCAACTCTTGATAGACACGAGTATGAATGTGTCGCGCATGATGATAATAATGCACGTCGATTCTGTTCACCAAATAAAACTGGGCCTGAATTTCGCGTGGAGACTTTTCACTGTGCTGTTTTGCAAACACGGCATAGCGATCACGATACGTCTCAAACGACAGTGCCCCTTCTTTGCTCGAGCTGAAACTCAGGCTCACCCACTTGCAAACATCATGCATAAGGATGAAGACTTGAAAAAATGCAACGTATTCTTTCAACGTATCTTCGAGTTCCTGTATCTCCCCTTCGTATCCTTTGAGTCGTCGAAATTCTTCTATGTCGACGAGGTGAACTTTCCCCTCGCAAACCGCGGTGAGTACCATGAGCATGAGGGTGAGATGATCCAGCATGACTGGACCTTCTGCGTGATAGCGAACATCTTGTGGAGTGAGAAGACTCTGAGCAACGAGAGGTTCCTGTGCAGCCACACCATCCAAAATGGCTTGCGCATGATGACGGAGATGTACGTCACCTTCAATCTTCTCGATAATGGCATCGAGATACTCGGTTTCTTTCTGTTCGTGCGTTGATTCAAACCTCCACATACAAATCACATTGTACGCGATCGCACCTTAAACCCCAAGAAACCTTCTGATGATTTCATCAGCCGTCTCTGTTACTGTTTTGATAGATTGTGACCCATCAATAATGCCATGGGCATGAGCACGCAATGGTAAAACGACCTCGCGTTGTGCTGGAAGCGCCACAGCTAGGTGATACGCAACATTGTAATCTGGCTGCCTCTGCAGACGGCGTTTGAGTGCTGTTTGCTCATCGATCTCAAGCCACAGCCGCAGGTCAAACAGATCACGAATGCGCGAGTCAGAGAATAACTGAAGACCTTCCGCAAAAATCACAGGGGCAGTTTTGTAAAGCATCTTTCCAGTGCGCTCACACAACCTCCTATTATAGATTGGAAGAAAAACATCATTTCCCTCGCGAAGTTCGCTTAGCGCCTCGTACACCTCATCCAGATACAAACTCTCTGGTAGATCCCAATGCGGCCGGCCATCAGCAAGTTTTGGACAGTCGGTCTTCGTTTTGTAATACGCGTCGAATCGAAAGCGCTTTACGCCTCCTTGCGCTTCAAGATGCTCGGCAAGTGTTGATTTCCCTGCTCCTGAAAGCCCTGAAAGACCAATGAGCAACGACCGCATATTAGTTTGCGCGTTTGCGATGAACCATTTCAATAGCATTCTTCACATCCATAAGCGTAATTTTTTTCTGTGAGTCATTACGAAATCCCCAATTCCGATCCAACCCAAATGTGAAGCCACCAAACCGCTCAAACAGATGAAGCGCGTAGGGCGACTCCTGAACATAGATGAGTCCGCGACCATGTTCAACAATGATCATGGAAGTAGGTCGGCCAATTTCCTCAACAACGATATGAGAAAGTTTTGGACGTAACTGAACATTCGCGCGCGTCGTGATCACTAAAAATTCTCGCCATTTCTTTTTTCGCTTCCAGGCATCCAAAGCCAAACGATCCTTACGCGCGTCTGTCTTTGGATTCTTTAAGTGAGCAATAAGGCTATCGTGAAAATCCATCACGGCCTTAATCTGTAATTTGGAATACCCTTCATCTTGCAAAGACCACACATACCCACGATCTTGAATTCCAATCCCGCGAACAAGAAGAGGATCAAATCCACATTTCCTCAACTGAACATCCGTCACCTTGAACATCTCCAAAAACTGCTCCAGTGAGGAAGACAACAGTTTTCCCTTCGCATCATGTGCGCGACTGAGTCCTGTGTAATGGTGATGATCGATGAGTAAGACCTTCACTCCAAGCTTACGAAGCTTTGCCTCCGCCTTTGGCCCAGGCATCTCCACAACAATCGCCTGCGTGTAACCAGCAGCTTTTACATCACCGACATAGTCATGACCTTTGTCGAGCGATGCACCGTGAAGCTGCTTGGAAACAATCGTTGGAAGACCCAACTTCTCAGCCAACCGTTGAATCATCACTGCTTCAGCGTCGTTGGGTGGAATAATCAAAACCATTTTCTTCACATTCATACAATCGACATTGTACAGGAAAGAAATTAATCATAGGATAGTGGTGAGGAGGGTGCCATGAATGGCTAGCAGCAACATGCAAGAATCCGCTTGTGTGAGGCTTGGGACATCGATCCCGCAACGAAACGAAGGCACTCCCATCATGGGAGAGATACCATGGGCGGCTAGCTCCGCCTCGCGTCCCGGTTTTTCCGGGAAACAAACATCGCTGTGTTTTCACACAGCACTGACCACGAACTGGCTCCTTACTAGTAGCCAGTTTTCTTATACGAGATCCCTACGCGATTATTGCAGAGATCACAAATAAAAACACAGCCGACTCAGAAGAGTGGCTACGCTGAGTTAATCGAGATGGGTCACATCGGCGTCCTTCGAATGGAACGCATGAAACGTATCTTTGAGCGCCGCGGTGAGCGACGAAACACTTGGGGTTTCCTCGCCGGCGAGCACGAGGCGTTCGCAGGCGTTGCGAGCCTCGTCCGGGGAGAATGCGTTTGCCATCTCTCCGATCTCTGTGACCGCCGCCCTGATGTCCGTCTCGCAAAGTGCGATTCCGAGGGAACGTGCGCCGCGCAGGAGCAGCTCCGGAAGACACGGGCCGAACCCGGTGAACACGATCTTATTGCTTACCCGTCCGGCGCGCTTCACGATCGCCTTATCGATCGCCTGCGCATCGTTGGTAGTGAGGATGACGAACAGGCGCGTCTCGGCGGACAGGCCGTCGAGCTGCTCCATGAGGACGCTCGTCATGGACGGGCCCTCGTAGTAGCCGCGGTCCCGCGAGATGAGGTCCACGTCGTCGATCTGCAAAACACACGGAGAGAGTAGTTTCGCGTGACGGAAGATCTCCACGAGCGTGCCAGGCTGGTCGATATCCGCTGCCGGCGCGTACACGAACGTGCATTCGTCCGACTTCATCCCCGCAAGCAGGCCGCCCACCGTGGTCTTGCCTGTGCCGGGCGAACCGATGAGGAGTGCTCCCCAGCGCGGAACGCGTGGATCCACGAGCCAGCGGCTAAACGCGGCGAACAGCTGGTCGACCTTGCGCGACAGGTCCGGCGGATAGATGAGATCATCACGCCGGTAGGTCTTCACCACCATCTCGTTCATGGCGTGGTCTAGGAACTTGCCACGGTGCTTGCGGACGAAGAAGTCGTCCATCCCGTCGCGCATCAGCTTCCAGAAGCCGTCGCCGCGCTCTGCGATGGTGACCTGCCAGTGGTTGCGCGTTTCGTCGAATCCCGTGACCGCGAACAGCACGGACTCGCCGTTCCACTGGAGATAATACGCTGTGTATTCCACTGGGACCTGACGGTTTCCCACGCTCCGGTATTGCATGGAGTCACGAGAACAACCATTGTAGCGCGACAGATGCTTGAGACGTACCTCGCCGCGCTCGGTCAGGTCGTCGAGCAGGTTAAACGCTTCGACACCGTAGTAGCCGGTACTGGCGGTGACGTTATCATCGTCGATTTCCCAGCCGCAGTGGAGCTTCTGGTCTTCCCGGGCTTCGTTCCGCACGGGAGCGACCTCAAACTGTGCGAGCACGCTGTCGTTGATCCCAACACGCAGGCTTCCGCTCTCGACCAGTTTGGCCGTGTGAACAAGCAGTGCTTCTTCACGTAGACGACGATCGAGTGCCCACGTTTGGACACTCTCAACGAACCCGCGAATCCGCTTGATTCCATTTTGAATGTCCATGATTTCCTCCCTCCCGGTCGCGACATGAGTCACAAAAAGAAGGGAAGCGAGCATTACAACCGTCGCCAGAGATTTGACTTCGTGTCTTCATCGCTGGGGGACGATGAAAATCACGATGCCAAATCTCTGGGGTCCTCCACCCCTCCCTTCGCGAAGGGAGGGGTCCACCCTCAGAATCTCTCTCCCTGCGGAGGCTTTCTCCCTGCGGAGGCTTAGCCTCCGCGAATACAGCATTTTCGTGCCGCCAGACCTGTCGCAAAATAATCCTTCTTCCGTACCTCCTGTACGGTTTCCCGCACGAATGCCTAACGGATTCATCTGCGAACAGTCCAGAAATCGGTTTGATGTCTAATGTTCACATCATCTGACATGAAGGAACCGACAAGACTATCACTAGATGCTTTTCCTGTCAAGCATTAGCGAGCTCTAATCATCTTTTAGACTTAAGTTAGCTAGAATTCTTGTTTGAATTTAGTTTACAAACTTTTGAAGTCTCAATCGATCTTTTTAAAAATATCGTCCAACGAGGCTTGACAGTTATGCATATCTCTGATAGATTGTGCGCTTCTGACGTTTCACGGGGACTGCTGCGTTGTAGTGGTCCTCTCAACTTCATGGAGTGGACAGAGATGAATTCGTGATCGCCATACCCCGCCCAAGTTGGAAAGAACACGGACAACCTGTCCGTTGCGACGAGAAGTGTCTCGACGGCCGCAGAGAGTCATGGCTCTCAATGAGCCAACACCGAAGGAGTGAATCTTGAAACCAGTCCCCAAGAAGCGAACCAACGTGGACAACGTGGTTCTGCAGACGGACACCGACCGTTTCCTCGACGACGCTCCCGTCCTCGATGGGATGGTGAGGGTCGTCTAGATCACTTGGAGGCACCTATGGGCGGTTGAACCGAGCGTGATGATCCCGGTGTCCGGACTCTGACTTCGCGTCAGAGCCGGACCCGGGGGAGCGCCGAACCCGAGCCCAACGCAAACGCAAACCGACCCCACGAGGTGCTTCAACGGAAGCCGTCTCATGCGAGGTCGGTTTTCAAATTGACGAGTCCTCGAGAAGTCGAAGGATCTCTCATGAGGGCTTGCGAAACGACTGTGCCGAACAGACCGACCACGCCGCACGAAATAACGTTCTGGCCATGTCCGCAAAACTCTTACTCTCGATAATCACGGTCATCATCTTTCCAATGAACTGCACAAAGGCAACACGGTTTTCGTAAATCCAAATCTCCCCGTTAAAATCTCCGAACTCAGGAAGCAGGCGACAGTACTCGGCTCCTGGACGAGGGTTGCGTTGCGTCCCTTTAAACAACATTTTGATCTTCACCTTCGTCTCGTCTAATGCCTTCCTAGCCTCTAGTAACACTTTCGGATCAAGCTCTGCATAAACCGAATCGATATTGGCAAGTTCAAGAAGCTCCTTTGGATGCGTAGAGACGAGATCAGCAAACAGCGCATGTAAGGCTTCTCTTCCCTCAAAGAACCGAACCGTTGGACGTTCACCTCCAGAGAGCATTTTCATTTCAGAGAGCGATCGCGTAAATGTTTCGATCTTTTCGGTGAGTTCTACTGTTCGGTTTTTGAAGTACGCCACGGCTCGTTCAGGCTCCTCGGCAGAAAAATATTTTTTCTTTCCACGCTCAAACGTCGACATAAGCCCACGCTCTTGTAATGACGCGATCACATCGTAAGCCGCTGTTCGAGAAAGCTTGGCAGCCTTGGCAACCTCTTGTACAGACGTCGGGCCAAGCTTCAAGGAAGCAAGATAGACACGTGTCTCGGTAGGTGTCAGACCGAGCTCGGTAAGGAGCTTGAAAAAATCCACAGTCATAGTTACTTCAGTATAGCAAACCCAATCGTAATATCGAATTCGTTGACACGGAACATACTCTTGATCTCGGGAACAGAACCGTCCGTGCGCACAGAAGAGGATAGTGTTCCGCGCAGCAGTAAATCTTGATGTTCTTGAACCGCTTTGAGGATCTCGGATTCTCCTGTGACATACAACTCGATGCGATCTTCAATCGTGAGTCCAGACGTTTTGCGCAAGTCGTTCACACGCCGAATGACCTCACGCACGGTTCCCTCCCGTACCAACGCTGGTGTGAGTGTGAGATCGAGCTCCACCGCGTATTCCCCTTTTTTTACTTCGATGGATTTCACGTTCACTTCATCTTTTATCAAATCCTGATATTTTTCTCCAATCTCACCAGAGGGTACGGTTATGATCATGCCTCCTAAAGCCTGCCGTACATTGATTCCCACCTCTGATCGGCGTTCAAGCGCACGAGAGACAAGAGAACGGGTACGGCCCATCTCTTCTAGCACAACCTCATCGATCAGAGCGCTATCGGACACGGGCCACTCTTCCAGATGGACAGACGCAAGAGGTCCACCTACTTGCTTGTAGAGAGACTCAGCAAGGAACGGAGCAAATGGAGCCATCAGTTTTGAAAGGGTGAAGAGACACTGACGAAGAGTCTCGATTGCTACTGCTCGATCCGCAACATCTTCTCCCTTCATGCGATCGCGAGATCGGCGCACGTACCACGTCGAAAGGTCATCGATAAACGCCCCGAGATCACGGACGGTTTCGGTGATGATGTACTTCTCGAGCCGGTCGGTTGTATCGACAACGAGTTTGTTGAGGCGCGCGAGAATCCAGCGATCAAGTACGTGTGTTGGATCCTTGACCTGACTCGTTCCCTCTTGCGCAAATAACTCGTAAAACGCGGCGACGTTCATGAGGATCGTAAAATTCTTGCGCACAATGTCCCCAAGGGCTTTCTCATCAAAACGTTTGGACTCGCCTGGCTGGTTGATCGTGTACATGTACCAACGAACAGCATCCGCGCCATACTTCTCAATCATCTCCATTGGATTCACGACGTTCCCGAGTGACTTTGACATCTTCTTCCCTTCCGCATCCAAGACATGTCCCAAACAAATGACGTTTTTGAACGGTCGTTCACGACCAAGCAATGTTGAAACCGCCAGTAGAGTATAAAACCAACCGCGCGTCTGATCGATCGCCTCGGAAATATAATCTGCTGGAAATACTTCGCCTGAATCAACAAGTTCTTTATTCTCAAACGGATAATGCCACTGGGCATACGGCATGCAACCAGAATCAAACCAAACGTCACACACATCCGGGACGCGCTTGTATTCTTTGCCATCTTTCACGAGCACAACCTCATCCACAAACGGACGGTGCGGATCAAACGCCTCACCGACTTTCGTCGGATCTTTCGCGAGCGAACGCAGCTCCGCAAACGAACCGATGCACAATCGATCGCCATCATCACTCTCCCAGATTGGCAGCGGTGTCCCCCAATAACGCTCGCGTGAAAATGCCCAGTCCTTCACCTCACGCAACCATTCTCCAAACCGGCCGTCGCGAATATGATCTGGCTCCCAGTGAATGTTGGCGTTCTCTGCGAGGAGTTGCTCACGTAAATCGCTCATGCGGATATACCAGGAGTCTTTCGCGTAGTAGATAACCTTTGTCTTGCAACGCCAACAGTGGGGATACGAGTGCTCATACTTCGCTTTGGCAAACAAAAGTCCGCGGTGCGCAAGATCCTTGATGATATCCACCGCCACGTCTTCGTCCGTCACGTGACGACCAGAGAGAAAATCCATTCCTTCCATAAAGCTGCCGTCGAGTTTTACAAGATGATGCTTTGGCAGACCCACTTGCTGTCCAAGCGCAAAGTCATCCGCTCCGTACATGACCGCTGTGTGCACGATGCCCGTGCCGTCTGTCGTCGTCACAAAATCAGCCGCCATCACACACCACGCTTTTTTGGACTCTTGATCTGTTCCAAGAATTGCCTCTTTCAAAAATGGATACAGCGGCTCGTAACTTTTCCCGACAAGAGTCGCTCCTTTCGCCTCCTCTACAATCTCGTAAGGATCTTTCACCTCACCAAGACGATCTTTCGCGAGCCACAAAAAATCCTCGCCCTGTTTCACTTTCACATACACAATATCCTTCCCCACAGCGAGCCCGACGTTCCCAGGAAGCGTCCATGGCGTCGTTGTCCAAGCGAGAAGATATTCATTTTCCGTCCCCGCGATTTTGAACTTCGCGGTCACAGACAAATCCTTCACATCCTTATACCCCTGCGAAAGCTCATGCGACGACAAACTCGTCCCACAGCGCGGACAGTGCGGCGTCACACGATAATCTTTGTACAAAAATCCCTTCTCCCAAATCTGCTTCACAACCCACCACAGCGACTCCACGTAGGAAGCATCGTAGGTGATAAACGGTTTCTCAAGATCCACCCAGTAGCCAAGCCGTTTGGTAAACTCCTCCCAATCTTTTTTGTACGTCCACACACTCTCCTTACATTTCTCATTGAACTTGGCGATCCCGTATTCTTCAATCTGTGCCTTGCCTGTAAACCCAAGTTGTTTCTCCACTTCAAGCTCAACAGGCAGTCCGTGTGTATCCCAACCACCTTTCCGCACTACGCGGTAACCCTGCATCGTACGAAATCGCGGAATACAATCCTTGAACGCCCGCGCCTCCACATGGTGAATCCCTGGACGGCCATTGGCTGTAGGAGGTCCCTCATAAAAAACAAACGGGCCTTTTGGAGAAGGCTTCTCAAGCGTCTTCTTAAAAATCTCGTCTTGCTCCCACTGTTTGAGAACCTCTAACTCACGTTCAGGAAAATTCATAGTAAGGCAATAAATTCTTCGATCGATATTCCTGCAAATAAAAACCGGCTCTCTCAAGAGCCTTGATCATGTGCGCTGCACCGATGATAGGCATCCTGGGAGTCATGCAGTCGTAAGAGCAATCCGCACTTTTCCAATGAGGCTTTCTGACTCAGTCGGAACGTCCAGACCGTCCTTGATGAGACTACCTAAATAACACACAATGGCATCCTTAACCATAGCTCTCGCCTCCTCAAGGGTATCGCCTTCCGTGATACAACCTGGCAGTGCTGGTACAACAACCGTATAACCACCCTCATCTGCCGGTTGGAATAAAACAGTAAAATCAAGAAATTTTTCCTTCAACATACAGTAAAAATATATCATCGACATCTGAAAAAATCAATAATCGTGGTAAGATCCGCCCACTATGCACAAACCAACGATCTACATCGGCGCAGACCATGCGGGCTGGGATTTGAAGGAGGCACTTGAGGATCACTTAAAGGAGCAGGGCTTTAAAGTCACGGACATGGGAAATGAAAACCTGGTCGGTGACGACGACTACCCAGACTTTGGCTACGCGGTTGCCAAGCGTGTCGCCACTGACGGCAACGCGCATGGAATCGTCATCTGCGGAAACGCGCAAGGAATCTGCATCGTCGCCAACAAAGTAAAAGGCGTGCGTGCGGCAACCGGCTTCAATAAAGAAGTGGCGACGAGCGCCCGCACCGACGACAATACGAACGTCTTGTGTCTCCCAGGCCGACACCTCACGCACAAAGAAGCAAAGGGCATCGTCGACACCTGGCTCGCTACTGACTTCAGCTCAGAGGATCGTCATATACGACGATTGAAAAAAGTGGAGGAGATTGAAAACACTGAATTTGGAAATTGAAAACGCGCCAAGTCAAAACCCAGCGCGAACGTATGAGATCCTATCAGGTTGAATGCGGCGTAACATTGACAACGGCCGTTGGCTTCCATCCGATCGAGATGTTGCGAATCCAGCCTCGAATAAAAGCCTCGTAGAGGGGCATGCGTTGATCGATTTCCTTCAGTGCCTGTTTGGCGGAAAGGTCAAGGAATGTTATACTTTCTTTATATGGACTACCAATCTCGCATTGTCTGTGATCCTGCTATTCTTGTCGGTAAACCCACGATCCGCGGTACGCGCATATCGGTTGAGTTGATTTTGAACATGCTCTCCCAAGGAATTTCTTACGCTGAATTCCTTGAAGAATACCCAGATCTCTCTAGGGAAGATATTCTTGCTGCCATCGCTTACGCACGAGATGCTGTTACGATGGAAGAAATAAAACACTTTGACATGATACCTGAAAGGTTATGAAATTCCTGCTCGACGCAAACATGAAAAAAAGCGTCGGTACGTTTCTGGAATCCTCCGGACATAGCGTCCGCTATCTCGCTGGGACGGAGGATCGTGGATTACCCGATGACCAAGTTCTCAAACTAGCGTTTACTGAAAACCGAATCCTTATCACCAACGATAAAGATTTTGGGGATCTCATCTATCGACAACATCACCCACATTGCGGTGTTATTTTATTTAGGCTCACACAGGCTACAGATGAAGGCTACATCCGACGACTTCTCTCGATCCTCCAGTCACCAGAAAAGGACATAGTAAACCGCTACATTGTCATCACAGATGATCATATTCGTGTAAGATAACTCTATGATTGACTACAAAGAATATGCGCAGTATGTAACGTACGTCGCTGAAGCGCATCAAGAACATACGTTACCAACTGCCAAAGCATTCCGTACCTTTCCAGGTGGAGAAAAGAATCCTTACTTCACTCATTGCTTGTGGTGCTCAACAATGATGCTCTTGGACACTCAGCTCCCCGAGCGTCTTCGGGATGCTGGTGCCATCGCCTTACTTTTCCATGATGTCCTCGAAGACACATCTCAACCACTCCCCGAATCACTACCATCAGACGTCCTACGACTTGTAAAGGATATGACATATAACAATTTCGCAGAAGAAGTTGTTGGAGTCTTATCAAAAAATCACGAGGTACATCTTGTAAAGCTCTACGATAAGGTGGCGACGCTCTATGACGCCGGTCTTCGCTCCTTCCGTTATCCTGAATGGCTGGACTTTACAGAAAAGTTAATCGAAAGCGTGGAAACACATTACGGACAGCTCAACATTGTCATCCTTGGTAAACAACTCGCAAAAAAATACCGAACGATGGTTACTGACGGTGAAGTTCCTAAACTACCATCAGAAATTACACTATGATCGAAATCGTCCCAGCCTTACTCGTCGAATCAGAAAAAGAATTTGAGGCTTGTCTGCGCGCGGTTGAAAAAGGCTGTCGGTTGATTCAGGTGGATGTGCTCGACGGAACACTGTTTCCCAACACGACCTGGTTTGATGCTGAGCGTGTGGGCGCGATCAAGACGGATGTCGAAATCGAACTCCACCTCATGGTCGAAAATCCGATTCCCATCATCGAGGCGTGGAAGAAGTACGTTCCAACTTTCAAGAGAGCGATTGTCCATGCGGAGATGCATCGCCCAACAGGAGCGGTCACGGGCTTCATCAAAGACGAGCTCAAACTCGAGATCGGAGTCGCACTGAATCCTGAGTCGCCCCTGAAAGAAATCGAGGAAGTCCTCCACCAAGTCAACCAGCTCACGATCATGAGCGTGCATCCAGGACGACAAGGGCAGACCTTTGGCGATCCTGAACATGGCGGTAGTCTGGAATCCATCTTGGAAAAAATCGCTCAAGCACGAGCGCACAGACCTGATCTCGTGATCGAGGTGGATGGTGGTGTGACAGCGGAGTTGATCCCAGCGCTCGTGAAGGCAGGTGCGAATCGGCTGTGTGTGGGTGGAGCGATCTTCAAGTCCAAGGATCCAGGTGGTACACTGAAGGAAATGAATCAACAACTCTATGAAATCTCACTATCGAACCCAGGCTCCCGCCGTCGCTGAAGCTTTGGCGGGCAGGAAAGCCTGGGGCTACCAAGTCTTCGCAGCCCTCGCAGCCCTTGCAGCCTTTGCAGCCCTTCCCGTACTAGCCGCTTCCACCGTCTCCCCTGACGACCTGTCGCCAGGCGATCTCATTCGTGGAGAATCTTTTCCCGCTGTCTACTACTACGGCGAGGACGGTTTGCGCTACGTGTTCCCCAACGACAAAACCTACTCAACCTGGTACGAGGACTTCTCGGCTGTACTCTGGCTCTCCGACGGGGACCTTGCCACGATCCAGATCGGCGGCAACGTCACCTACAAGCCAGGTGTGAAGATGCTTAAAATCCAGAGCGACCCAACGGTGTATGCGCTCAGCGCGGGAGGAATTCTGCGAGCGATCGAATCTGAAGAAGTCGCGAGTGAACTCTACGGCGAGAATTGGAACGAACAGATCGACGACATCCCTGACGGTTTTTTTGGAAACTACGAAATCGGCGAGGACGTTGAGTTCTCCTCACAGTACGATGTAGACGTGGAGGAACAAGATGCGCTCTCGATAAACGACGATCGCGACTTGCATCCGTTTGTCGAGATCGAAATCTCTGCTGATGGATATAGTCAGCCAACCATCACCGTAAACGTTGGCATAGCGATTCGTTGGGTCAACGAAGACGAGGACACACACTCGGCGACTGAATGGGACCGTGTCTGGGGATCTGGAACACTGCAAACGGGAGAACACTTCACCAAATACTTCAATGAAGCAGGAACCTGGCACTACTACTCAAAAGACGATGATCGCAACGTTTTTGAAGGGGCAATCATTGTTGAGTAACGGTGGAAAACGGGGCTCGACGCCTTCTTTTCAGCCATGCTATAATCTTCCCGTTCACTAATTTTTTATTCATGGCCTTATGACAAAACGACTTACTTTTTTGTCAGTCTCACTGCTCACGATCGCCCTCACTCTTAGCTTCACCCTTTCGAGCCTCATCCCGTCGGCGAGCGCTACCACGCTTACAGATCCTGAAGATTTGGAAGCCGGCGACCTCATTCGCGGTGAATCGTTCTCGGCTGTGTACTACTACGGCCTGGACGGTTTTCGTTACGTGTTCCCCAATAGCAAAACGTACGACACTTGGTACGAAAATTTTGACGACGTGGTTTGGCTCTCCGATTCCGACATGTCCACCATCCAGATCGGCGGCAACGTCACCTACAAGCCTGGTGTGAAGATGATCAAAATCAATTCTGATCCAACGGTCTATGTCGTAGGCGCTGGCGGTGAGATCATGGGCATTCCATCTGAAGAAGTCGCCGAGGAACTCTACGGCTCCTCTTGGAACCAAGAGATCCACGACGTTCCAGATGGATTCTTCTCAAATTACACCATGGGTTCTGAACTCGAGTTCGCTTCACAGTTCGATGCCGATGCAGAAATTGCCGAAGCCGACTCCATTGATACGGACAAAGGTCTCCAGCCTTACGTCACTGTCACCATTACCGACAATGCGTACAGCGATGAAGAACTCGTGATCGAAGCTGGCACGGCGGTACGATTTGTGAACGAAGGCGACAGCAGCCACACCGCAAGCGCTGAGGATGGTGAATGGGGAACAGGCACACTCGCCGCTGGCAAACACTTCTCCCGCTACTTCGATGAAGCTGGCGATTACGACTACTACTGCAAGTACCACTCAAGCATGACCGCAACGATCGTTGTAGAGTAAAAAATAAAACCAGAGCCTCGCGCTCTGGTTTTTGGTTTGCTACACTTCTCTATACTTATGAATCTACGAAGTTCTGAAAACCCACAAATGGACATGTCTGGCGATCGTCTCGCTGGCCCGTCTCTTGATAATGAACAAATGTATCGTCTCCCTGGGAACGAATCCTTGACGCCCAAAGACCTACAACGCTATCGAGAATCCGTAAAACAACTCCAGAAAACCATCAACGAGACTGGTGAGGATC
>ERZ1292640.865-Hain-H43-02um-R1-865-length-25156-cov-6_pt1 | contig 25156 bp, 14 predicted proteins | sample MGYA00564404_ERZ1292640 | MGnify/ENA primary metagenome ERZ1292640 (study PRJEB36523, sample SAMEA6512636) | groundwater metagenome | collected 2019-01-08 | study: AquaDiva: Metagenomics assemblies of 32 groundwater samples | reverse complement strand
GTCCACGTCCTCGATCCCCACCGAGTAGCGCACCAGTCCGTCGGTAATGCCGGCCTCGAGCCGGTGCTCCTTCGTCACGCCGGCGTGGGTCATCGAGGCCGGGTGCTCGATGAGCGATTCGACACCGCCCAGTGACACGGCCAGCGTGGCCAGTTTCACGTGATCCATCACCGTGCGTCCGGCGTCGATCCCGCCCTTCAACCCGAAGCTGATCATCGCGCCGAAGCCCGTCATCTGGCGCCTCGCCAGGTCGTGCTGCGGATGCGACTCCAGGCCGACGTAGCGCACCCACTCGACTTTCGGATGGGCCTCGAGCCAGCGCGCGATCGTCATCGCGTTCACCTGCGCCCGTTCCATCCGGACGCCCAGCGTCTTGATCCCGCGCAGCACCAGGTACGCCTGATGCGGGTCCATGTTGCAGCCAAGCGCGACCATCATCGCTTTGAGCGACTTGTGCACCGTCGGGTCCTTCGCCACGATGATGCCGCCCACCACGTCGGCGTGGCCGTTCAGGAACTTGGTGACCGAGTGAAGAACGATGTCGGCGCCGAAATCCAGGGGCTTCTGCAGATAGGGACTGGCGAAGGTATTGTCCACCACCAGCATCGCTCCATGGGCATGGGCAATCTCGGCGGCTCCGGCCAGATCGGTCACCTGCATGGCCGGGTTGGACGGGCTTTCCACGTACACCATCTTTGTGCCCGGCCGCATGGCCCTGCGGATGTTGTCGAGGTTTGCGGAATCCACGTAGGTGGAGTCCACGCCAAACCGGGAGAAGTGTTTCTCGATGAGCACCCGCGACGGCCCGTACACCCCGGCCGTTCCGACCACGTGCGCGCCTTGGCCGAGCAGCGCCATGTAGACCGACGACACGGCGCCCATCCCCGATGCCGTAGCCACGCCACCCGCGCCGTTCTCGAGTTGGGCCACACACCGCTCGAGTGCGTTGATCGTGGGATTGCCCAGCCGTGTGTAGATGTAGCCCTCGGCCGCGCCCGCAAAGCGGTCCGCGCCGTTTTGTGCGCTGTCAAACGCGAAGGTCGAGGTCTGGTAGATGGGAACGGTGGCGCTTCCAAACGCGTCTTTGTGGGCGCCGGCGTGAATCAACTGGCTGTCGATGGCGAGGCGTGTCGTATCGGATTGGGACATGTGAACCCTCAGGAGGCGCCGCGCAAGGGGGGTGGCCGGGCCGCAGCGTTCTAGCATATCCTCGGCGCCGGGGATCGCGAAATCGCAGCGAAATCGCAGCGAACGCCGGGTGTTTCCTTCCTCGACACGGGATCGGTGAGGTGCGCCCTGTAGAATAGGACGTGGCCGGCCATTGAGGTGCCGCTCGTCGTTCGAGGCCACGAATGTCCCTGTTGCTGAGCATTCTCGCCCAAGACATCTTGCCCATCTTCGTGGTGGCGGCCGTGGGGTTCGTCTTGGCGCGAACGCTGCGCGTGGACGTCCGGTCGCTGTCCCGGGTCACCTTCAACGCGCTGGCGCCGTGCCTGGTGTTCAACCTGCTGGTGACCAGCCGGCTCAGCTCGGACGAGTTCGGCCGAATCGTGCTGTTCACGCTGGCGTTTGTGACGACGATCGGTCTGGTCGCGCGAGTGGTGGCCATCCCGTTCCGGTTGGATCGACCATTGCTGGCCGCGTTTCTGATCGTGGTGATGTTCTCGAATGCAGGCAACTACGGTTTGTCTGTGATCCTGTTTGCCTTTGGCCGGGAAGTGCTGGCCCGGGCTGCGGTGTACTTCGTCACCAGCGCGCTCCTGATGTACACGCTCGGGATCCTGGTGGCATCCACCGGCCGGCGCAGCCTCGCGCTGGCGGCGCGAGGCTTACTGAAAGTGCCAGCCGTGTGGGGCGTCGTCGCCGCTGGTCTGGTGATCGGCAGCGGAATGACGCTGCCGCCCGGCGTGCTGCGCCCGGTCGAAGTGTTGAGCGGCGCCGCGATTCCCACCATGCTGCTCGTGCTCGGCATGCAGATCGAACGTGGCTCCTGGCCCGAACGGCCAGGCCTGGTCGCGGCAGCTTCCGTCCTGGCGCTGGGTGTGGCGCCGGTGCTGGGATGGCTGATCGCCGGGGCGCTAGGCATTGAGGGCATCGCCCGCCAGGCTGTGATTGTGGAATCGGCAATGCCAAGCGCCGTGATCACCACGATCCTGGCGCTCGAATTCGACGTGGCGCCCTCGTTCGTGACCTCAGTCGTCGTGGTAACCACGCTGCTGAGTCCCTTCACGGTGGCGGCACTGATCGCCTTGCTGAAGTCCGGCCTGTAGGGTCCTATCTCCGCCTCGAACTCCCAGGGATTCCTCGAGGACCCGGTAGACTGCCCGTTTGTAGGTTTGAACGGTCGTTTTGACACCCTGAATGGGCTGAGAAACCGCTTGACAAGCACGAAACCGCGGCGATAATGTGCGCCTGGGGCAATGCTACTGCGCACCTGAGGCTCGCGGCTGGCGTTGCTGTGTCCGATAGCGGGCGTTCTGTGACTTGGCCGCTACCGGTCGCGGCGCATCACGGTTCTAGTCCCAGTACAAGCGTGATCGAAGCAAGTTCATAAGAGCACTCTCAGGCCGTCACGCGGCCCGATTCCATTTCTGTAACTTCGCCCGCCCCATCGGTCGTAGTTACGTGGAAGAGACGCTTGTCGCCTCCATCAACCGGGAGAGGGGGTAGGCCCCTAGACCATCTCACGAGGAATATATGAGAAAGATTCTCGCCGCAGTAGCGATTGTGTTCATGGCCGCATCGGTCTTCGCACAGGGCGCAGCGATCTCCGGTGTGGTGGCAGACGAATCCGGTGGATCTCTTCCCGGGGCCACGGTCGTGCTGTCCGGCTCCGGTGGCTCCAGAACCGGGTACACGGGCTTAGACGGCAAGTTCAGCGTCGTCCCCGCAGGGGACGGCCCATACAAGGTGACGGTCTCGATACCCAGCTTCGGCACGCAGACCAAGGAGGGTGTGACCGCAGGGACCAACATCTCGTTCTCGCTGAAGATCGCGGGTCTCGCTGAAACGGTCGTGGTCTCCGCCTCCAAGGTTGAGTCGACGCTCATCAATGCGCCCGTCGCCATGTCGGTCTTCACGTCGGCGACGCTGGCGAGCACCCCCAACCAGAACTTTGCCGACATTTTCCGCAACGTCCCCGGCATGAACGTGATCCAGACCTCGGCGCGCGATTTCAACCTGACGGCCCGACAGGGAACCTCGACGCTTGCGACCTCCCAGCTCGTCCTTCTCGACGGCCGATCGATCTACCTCGACTTCTTCGGCATGGTTCTCTGGGACCTCGTCCCCAGCAACCCGACTGACATCAAGCAGATCGAAGTAGTGCGCGGTCCGGCGTCCGCGGTCTGGGGCGCCAACGCGCTCACTGGCGTTGTGAACGTCATCACCAAGACGCCCCGCGAGAATCCGACCACCACGGTGACGCTGTCGGCCGGAACTTTCGGAACCAAAGGCGGTTCGCGAGAGGGCAAATCGGGGCAGTCCTTTGGCGGCAGCATTTCGTTCGCGAGGGCCATCAATGACAGGTGGTCAACGCGCCTCACCGCGGGCTACCTGGAATCCGATCCGTTTTCACGCCCGACCGGTAGGATTCCGGTAATCCAGGACCCGCGCGTGACCACTCCCTGCAGCGGGGTCGTGGCGTCCGCCGGCTGTATCGGCGGCGCGTTCTATCCTGTCGACAGTTCGAAGGGCACCCCGGGAACGTCATTTGAGAACGAGGGAACCAGGCAACCCAAGCTCGAAGTCCGTTTCGATCAGGATATGTCCAACGGTGGCCGGGTGACGTACTCCGCGGGGTACTCTGGCACCCAGGGACTCATTCACACCGGCATCGGCCCGTTCAACATCCAGCCTGGGTCGCATCTCAGCTATGGCCGAGTAGGCTACAGCAAGGGCGCCCTTAAGGTCGCCGCCTTCGCCAACCTGCTCAATGTCGAGGCGCCGAACCTCTTGCTGACGGACCCCGCGACCGGCAAGGGAGTGGCCCTCAACTTCAAGACCCAGACCTACGACTTCGAAGTCGGGCACGCCAAGGTTGTGGCGGACAGGCATGTCCTCTCCTATGGCGGCAATGCCCGCAGGAATCAGTTCGACATCACCCTGACTCCTGGAGCCAAGGACCGCAACGAGTTCGGTGGCTACCTCCAGGACGAGTTTTCTCTCGACAAGTTCAGGTTCACCGTGGGTGGCCGCGTGGACAAGTTCGGCAACATCGCCAAGGCTGTGTTCTCGCCTCGCGTGACCGCCATGTTCAAGCCGACAAACGACCAGTCGTTCCGTGTGTCGTTCAACAAGGCTTTCCGCGCTCCTTCCGCGGTCAACAATTTCTTGAGCCAGAAAATCTTCGCGCCGATCGCCCCCATCGACCTTCGGGCGTTGGCCGGCGTGATTCCTTTCCTGGTGCCCGGGCCGACGGGTGCGGCCCTTGCGTCTATGGTTCCGACGACTCCGATCAACCTGATCGTGAATAACGTGGGGAATCCGAACCTCAAGCAAGAGTCGCTGACGGCTTACGAAGTGGCCTATACGGGAACTCTCAACGGCAGGACCACTGTCGGCATCGCGGTGTATCGGAACACGACGGACAACAACATCAACTTCGCTTCGATCACGCCGTCGGCGTCGTACCCGTCGGGGATCCCGCCGTTCGATGTCTACACCACCGGCAACTCGTCCACCTGCTGCGCTCCTACTGGGATTCCGGGACCGCTCTATTCCTTCCTTCTCCAGGCTCGGATCCTGACCTCGCCTCTTCCGAGGACGGTGTCGACCTATCTGAACCTGGGGCCGCTCCAACAGGATGGCGTGGAGCTCTCGCTCGATCATCGGTTCAATCGAGTGTGGTCGCTTTCGACGAACTACTCCTACCAGGCGACGCCAAAGGCGCTCAAGGAGAAGCAGGGGCAGATCAAGTACCTCACCGAGGAACTGGCGCTGCCTGCGAAGAACCGTTTCAACGCGGGCGTCAACTGGAACCACCAGCGCTTCGTGGGAACAGCTCAGTTCAACTATCAGGACAAGGCCCTCTGGACCGACGTCCTGACCTCGACCTATCACGGCTACACCGAGGCGTTTACACTGGTCAACGCCAACTTCGGCGTGAAGTGGAACAAGGCCAAGGAGGTCACCAGTCTCAAGGTCACGAACCTGCTTGACAAGAAGATCCAGCAGCATGTGTTCGGCGATATTCTTCGCCGCTCAGTGACGATCGAGACCCGCTTCACGTTCTGATCGAACGCCCGGCTTCGGTTCGTTCCACGCCCCTGGCTTGGGCCAGGGGCGTTTTTTTATCTGCTAGCCTTTCTTTTCGTCCATCATGCGTAGCGCAATGGCGAACAGCAGAAAACCGACGGCGCCGCGCCAGTACCCGACCGGTTCCAACAGCATCTTCACCTGGCCGTTGAATGCCAGATAGGTGCCCGTCGCGAACGACAGGGCCGCCAGCAGGATAAGCGTCCAGCACACGTTCTTCATGGTGTCCTCCCAATCTTCAGCCACCAATCCCCGGCCGCAGTTCCTGCCCATGATAGTCTCATTTCCTTCCGGGTCCTTACTCCCACTCAATCGTCCCCGGCGGTTTCGTCGTGATGTCGAGCGCCAGGCCGCTCACCTCTGGCAGCCGCAGTATCTGCGTCCGCAGTTCGGCAACGAGGGCCGGCGTCAGCTCGGCCGGCGTGGCCGTCATCGCCCGTTCGGAGTGGATGGGACGCACGATGACGAATTCCGACCCCGCTTTGTCCGCTTCCATCGGCACCAGCACGGTGGGGCACTGCCAGATCGAATCGTAGAGGCCGTGACGCCGAAGGCCTTCCATCACGATATGGTCTGCCTCGCGCAGCAGGTCGACGCGATGGCGGGTGACCGCGGCAGCCACGGGCCGCACCTGCGACACAGATGTGGAGCCAAGGTTCCAGATGCACCGGTTGATGCCGGGCACGTCTTTGTACACCGCCGCCGCCATCTCGGTCAGCCGTTCCCAGGACGCCTGGCCGCTTATCAGGACCGGGTGCTCGTAGGAGCGGAGATCGGCTTTCACCCCTACCGACTTGATGGGTAGCGCCATGGCCGTCAGTCCGTATCGCCCGCTGACCTCGGCCAGCTTTGGCTCGATCGCATCGAAGCCGTCCCGGCTTTCTGCGCCCGTCGAGCACAGCAGGCGGACGCCGAGACCGGGCCCCGGGAATGGATGCCGCCAGACCAGATCGTGCGGGATGCCGAGCTTCTCGCCCAGTTCCCGCACCTCCACTTTGTAGAGATCCGCCAGCGGCTCGACCACGCGGCCCTGAGCGAGCATCCGTTCGATCACGGGCACGCGGTTGTGATGCGTCTTGATGGTGTCGGCGCGCTTCGTCCCGCCGGTCTCGATGGTGTCGGGATAGATCGTGCCCTGGCCGAGCAGATGCCCCTCGATGCCGAGCCGCCTCGCCTCCTCCTCGAATACCCGGATGAACGTGTCGCCGATGATCCGCCGCTTCTGTTCCGGTTCCACCGCACCCGACAGCGCATCAAGAAACGTCTGGCTGGCATCGACGAAATGAAGATTGCGGTCGAGGCCGAACGTGTGAAACGTGTCGAGGACGGCTCGGCTCTCGCCCTTGCGCATCAGGCCGTTGTCCACGTGCAGCAGGTGCAGACGTTCGGGCCCGATCGCCAGAGCGAGCAGCCTGGCCGCCACGGTCGAATCGACGCCTCCCGATGCCAGCAGGAACACCGACTGTTCCCCAACCTGCTGGCGCACCTGTTCCACCCGCTCCTCCACATACCGCTCCATCGTCCATGACGGTGAACAGCCGCAGATGTCGAACACGAAGTTCGCGATCATCTCGCTGCCGTGCACGGTGTCGTCGACTTCGGGATGGAATTGGAAGCCGTAGCGCCGCAGCGTGTTCGAACCGATGGCTGCGTAGCGGTTTTGTTCGGCGCCGGAGCCGAGCGTGGTGAAGCCGACTTCCTCGAAGGCCGGTCCGACGCTGGTGACCGAGTCGAAGTGACTCATCCACACGCGCTCGGTTGGGCTCAGTCCCTTGAAAAGCGGGCTGTCCACCACCACCTGCAGGTCGGCCGGCCCCCATTCGCGCCCACCGTGTACGACTGTGCCACCGTAGTGCTTGGCGATCTCCTGGTGACCGAAACAGAAGCCCAGAATCGGGATGTCGAGATCGTAGATCGCCTTGTTGTACGCGGAGTCCTCACCAAAGGCCGAGAAGCTGGGACTGCCCGACAGGATGATGCCCCGGTAGCGGCGAAACGTGTCGGTGGCATCTTCCGGCTGGCGGATCTCAGCCAACACCCGCAAACGCCGAATCTTCGTGGCAATCAGGTGGGCATACTGCCCGCCGAAGTCGACGACGGCAATGGCATCGTGTGACATATCAGTCGGTCATGTTAGCCTGTGCAAAGACGCCCCGCGCCCTATTGCTTGCTGACGTTGATGTAGTAGAGGTCGGTCGCCACCTCGAAGTCCGGGTGTATGCGGCAGCATCTGGAGACTCCTGGGCTGGTTCATGCACTGCAAGCGCCGATGCCTAATCCCTGATCAAGATCGCCCATCAAGTCCTCGACGTCCTCCAGGCCGACCGACAGTCGAACCATCCCATCGGTGACGCCCTGTGCCAGCCTTGCTTCTCGCGACACGACGCTGTGCGTGGTTGAGGCAGGGTGCGTGACGAGCGTTCTTGTGTCGCCCAGGCTGACGGCGAGCGAGCACAAGCGCACCGCGTTCATCAGCTTCGCGCCGGCCTCGACCCCACCCTTCAGGTCGAAGCACACCATGCCACCGAAGCCGCCAGGCATCTGGCGTTTCGCCAGTTCGTGCTGCGGATGGGAGGGCAGCCCGGGATAGCTCACCCGGGACACGGCAGCTTGCTCTTCGAGCCACTGAGCCAACCGCAGCGCATTGGCGTTGTGGCGCTCGACCCGAAGCGGCAACGTCTGCGTGCCGCGCAGCATCAGGTACGCCGTGAATGGCGCCATGATGCCGCCGTAGTACCGCACCGGTTCGGTCAGGCACCGCTGCACGAACGCCTTCGAGCCCACCACCAGCCCACCAACCGCGTCGCCGTGACCGCAGAAGTACTTCGTGGCGCTGTGAATGACGACGTCGATTCCGAGATCGAGCGGCCGCTGATTGATGGGCGAGGCAAAGGTGTTGTCGCACATCGAGGTGATGCCGGCGGCGCGAGCGATGGCCCCAATCGCCTGCAGGTCGCACAGCGACAACAACGGATTACCCGGCGTTTCCAGGTAGATGATCCGCGTGTTAGGCCGAATCGCCGCCTGTACATTGGCGGGCACCGTCGCATCCACAAAGGTGGATTCCACACCCATCGATCCAAGCTGGGTCACCATCAAGTGGTAGGTGCTCGGGTAGAGGGCTCGGGCGGCAATCATGTGGTCACCCGCCTTCACCACGGTGAGGATCGCCGAAGAGATCGCCGCCATGCCGCTGGCCGTGGCCACCGCAGCCTCGGCACGCTCGAGCGCCGCAACACGCCGCTCGAAGGTGGCCACCGTGGGATTCCCCCAGCGGCCGTACACATACGCGTCCTTCTCACCCGCGAAGATGGACGCGCTGTTTTCGGCCGTGCCCAGATGGTAGGCCGTGGCCAGGTGCAACGGAGGCACGAGCGCCCCAGTCGCAAGGTCCGGTGATTCACCCGCATGAATGGCTGTGGTGTGGATGCCGTAGTGACGATCTCGGTCCGACATGAACGCTCCTCTGCGGGGCCGCCTATCTCGGTTCGAGCACCAGGCGTTCGCCCGTTGCGGCATCCACCGCGGCTCGGGTGAAGCGCATCGGGAGGTACTCCACCTTGTTCCACTTGTCGAGCAGGTCGGCGTAGTGCGGGCTCCACACGTGGCCAGACTGGCCCATCGGAATGATGAAACGCGAGGCGTCGAGCGACGCCAGGTCGATGATCTGCCGGTAGGACGATACGAATATCCGGTCCCGAATCGGCATGACGGGAGTAATCGTGAACGCGTCTCCGCCGCGCGGCACCGACCGGCTGAACGCCCACCGCAGCAGCGGCACCGCATCGAGCGGCTGGTGGGGAAACGTGGCGGCGTTGACGCGGTCCCACCGCCAGTTCGAGACACCGGACGAACCCTGCCGGCTCGCCATGCTGGCGATCGCCTGCTGCAGCGTTCGTCCCAACAGCGTCTCGCAGGTCTCCGGTTCCGGCGTCCGCACATCGTCGCACCACGCGGTGTCGCCGTTCTGCACGAGGTTGTCGATGGCCTTCGCCACCACGTTCCGGTGGATCCAAAACTCCGCAAAGAGATCGTCGCCTAGCTCATCCTCCAACAACCCACGGACGGTGGCTTCGTACCAGGCTTCGTAGAGGGCCGCCTCCGGGCTTTCGGCGTTCAACGTTCCGTCCCATTTGCGAAGCCGGTCCATCGCTTCCCGGCTTGCTGTGTCGATCGGACGTGCCCTCAAGAGAAACGGCAGCACAGTCCTGGCCTGCATCGACCGCAGGTCGCGTTGCATACGGGCCATATCTTCAACCGCCAGTCGTCCGCCGTTCTCAATCAGCTCGACGATGCGTGCCGCGCGGTAGGGGGCTTCCCAGCTGGTGCCGAGCAGGAACGGATAGCCATCGGGTGCGGCTTTGTTGTTGGCGCTGGCCAGGTATCCGCGGCCAGGGTTGTAGGCTTTCGGCCATTCGCTCTCGTGCACGTAGCCGCGCCAGTCCGATTGGCTAGTCCAGCCGGGCATCGGTCGGGTCCCATCGCCAGTGGTGCGCACGGGAATCGCCCCGGGCGCGACGTAGCCGATGTTGCCGTCCACGTCCGCGTACACGAAATTCAGCAACGGCACCTGCATGAACGACAGCGCCCCGGTGAACTCAGCCCAATTGGAGGCCGTGTTCATCCGGACGATCGCTTCTGTGGTCCGATCGCTCGGATCGAGTCCGGTCCAGCGAAGGGCAAGTGCCGCTTGCGGGGCATCGAGCACATCCGAGATGATCGGGCCGTGCCGGGTGATTCGGATCCGGAGCGGCACATCGGCCTGGCCACGCACCTTGATGATGTCGCGCAGCACCAGCATGGGCTCCCAGGCCCCGTCGTACTCAGCCTGGTCACGGGCGTTCACGCGTTCCACGTAGAGATCCTGCGTATCGCCCAGTAAGGCGGTAATCCCCCACGCAATGCGCTGGTTGTGACCAATCACGACGCCTGGTGCGCCAGGTGTCGTGGCTCCGATGGCATCGAGCTGCCCCCCCGTGATGTGGGCGAGATACCACACGGCCGGCGCCTGGCCCCCGAGATGCGGATCGTTGGCCAGCAGTGGCTTGCCGGTGATGGATCTGGTGCCGGCGATCACCCAGTTGTTGCTGCCGCCGCCAGGGGGTGGGGCCGGGGCCATGCTCGACGCAATTTCGGCAAGCGCCGTGAGATCCGCAAGCACGGGCGACGACGTGCCAGTGGCACCTCGAAACGGGGGTTTCGCTACGGGCGGTGTTGCCAGGCCAGGTTGGGTGACAGGAGGTGTATCTCGGGGCGTCGTGGCGCCGGGTGACGAATCGGGCGGCATGATGACCGGTCCGTTCGGCGTATAGGACGGCATCAACAGGTTGCTGGCTTCATCGCCCACGCGTGCAGCCATCCGGACGCGCAGCAGCTCCTCCAACCAGTTCATGCTCAGCTGCCAACCCATCGTTTTCTGCCACGCGAGCACGTCCTCGCCACGCCACTGCTCAGGGCCGATCCGGAAGATGGCGAATTCCACTGGCAGGCTGCCGCCTCGATGCGTCGAGAGAAACGCATTGATGCCCGCGACGTAGGACTCGATCGCCGCACGCACCTCCGCACTGAGCCGCGGCCAGGCCTGCGCCGACGCGCGAGCGATGCCGATGGTGCGCAAGAGCCGGTCGGTTTTCAGCGCCGAAGGCCCGGCGATTTCCGACAGGCGACCCTGCGCGATCCGCCGCTGGAATTCCATCTGCCAGAGGCGTTCCTGCGCGTGCACGTAACCCAGGCCGAATAAGGCGTCGGATTCACTTCCGGCACGGATGTGCGGGATCTCATCCACATCGCGGACGATTTCCACGCGGCCGTGCAGCCCGTCCACACGTAGCGTGCCGGTCGTGTCGGGCAGCGGCGTCCGAAGCCGCCAGAACACGAATGCGACACCAAGGACCACGATCGCCAGCAGCGTGACGACGATGCGTCGGAGCCAGTGGGGCCGGGAGACGGGGTGCAATGGAGCAGTGGTGGCAGCAGCCATAGAGTGTCTGTCGGCTTATCTTACTTGAGCCAGGTGCGGAAACACTGTCAGCCCGCCGCCCCGGGACCGGTCCGGCAGATCTGGACTACTGGCGATTCTGCCGCTTCCAATAGTAGTAGACCGGCACGCCCAGACCGAGCAGCGCCACTCCGGCCCAGGCTTGCGCGGGTTTTTGCACCAACGTGACCGTCACGAACAGGTCTGCTCCGGTCGCGTCATGCTATGGCGTCTCGGGGTTCCCGGCAAGACGAACCGGGATACGGCACCTCTGGGCAGCCATATGAGCGGCGTCATAGGCCCTGCCGACGCCGTGGGGTAGGATGCGGGCATGACCGTTCGGAACATCATCGAAATAGACGAAGAACTCTGCGATGGCTGCGGTGAGTGCGTGCCATCGTGTGTCGAAGGGGCGCTCAGCATCATCAACGGCAAGGCCAAACTGGTCTCCGACGTGCTGTGCGACGGGATTGGCGCCTGCCTTGGCCAGTGCCCGACCGGCGCGTTGACCGTCATCCAGCGTGAGGCTCCCGATTTCGATGAGGTGGCTGCTGCGCCGATGGCAGCCCCAACGCCGTCCACTTCCGGATCGCGCCTCCGCCAATGGCCCGTACAGTTGCACCTGGTGCCCCCGACCGCGCCGTTCTTTCAAGGCAGGCACGTGCTGCTCGCGGCCGACTGTGTGCCGGTGGCGGTGGGGGACTTCCACTCGTCACTGCTCGACGGCCGGGGTTTGGCCATTGCGTGTCCGAAGCTGGATCAGCATCTCGACGTCTACGTGCAGAAGCTGGCCGCGATGATCGATCACGCCGGCATCCTGTCGCTGACCGTCGCCATCATGGAAGTGCCATGCTGCGGGGGACTGGTGCATCTGGCCCAGCAGGCACAGGCCGCGGCGGCGCGGAAAGTCCCGCTGCGTCTCGTCAAGATCGGCATTCGGGGCGACGTGCTGCTCGACGTCCCGGCCTGATTTCCGGCAGACGGTTGTGGGTGGACGCGGGTCTGGGCCAAAATTGGTGGCATGAGGGACCGCCACCAGCTGACCCTGTTCGAGCCGGATTCAAGCTCCCCCACGAAACGCGCCGGAACGGCTGCCTGGCCCTCGCCCGGTTCGGCCCTCGAACAACGGTACGAACGATTTCGGGTGCTGGCTGCCAGTCTGCCGGCCACCCTCCGCATGGGCACCAGTTCCTGGAGTTTCCCGGGCTGGCAGGGCATCGTGTACGCGCGAAAACGATCGGCGTCGATGCTGGCGAAGGAGGGACTGCACGAGTACTCGCAGCACCCGCTGCTACGGACGGTGGGGATCGATCGCAGCTACTATTCGCCGGTTCCGGCCGACGATCTGCTGCGTTACGCCGAACAGTTGCCGGAAGGATTCCCGTGCTGTGCCAAGGCGCCGGCGGCGGTCACCGCGCCGACGCTGCAGGGCATGGGTCGCCACAGCGCAAACCCCGACTTCCTGTCGGCATCGCGTTTCATCACCGACATGGTGGAGCCGTTCGCCCGATCCTTCCGCCGCCATCTCGGTCCATTCATCCTGCAGTTTTCTCCGCCGCCTCGCTCCCAATCGACCGATCCGACCGCGTTCATCGAGAACCTTGACCGATTCCTGGAGCAGGTGCCCTGCGAATTTTCGTACGCCATCGAAATCCGTGATCGGTGGGCGCTATGCGGAACGTATCGCGATGTGTTGCATCGCCATCAGTGTGGCCACGTCTACAACTACTGGTCGGCCATGCCGCTGCCTGCCGCCCAGGCGAACACGATACCGCCCGAGTCGCAGCCGTTCGTCATGGTGCGCCTGCTGTTGAGGCCCGGCGCCTGGTACGAGGAACAGCGTCAGGTGTTTGCGCCCTTTGACAAGCTGGTCGAGCCCGACGTGGCGATGCGCCGCGATGTCCTGGACATCATCAGGCGTGCCGCCACCGGCAGCCGTCAGACCTACCTGTTGGTGAACAACAAGGCTGAAGGGTCGGCTCCGTTGACCATCGAGGCGCTGGCGGAGCGATATGTCGCCGATCAGGCCGGCAGTCCCACGTAGCAACGGGCAGCGGCCCGAACACGTTCGAGTCGCCGCCCGTTAGACGTTGCGCTGCCGCGCGATCGGAGGTCCAGACTATCGGACGACGTAGCGCAGCCCGCCCCAGAACTGGTAGTTGTTCTGGATGTCGCTGGCGTTGTCGAACAAGATGCGTCCCTCGCCCACGAAGTACAGCTTGTTCAACTTGGCATTGGTCCAGATCTGGTGGCCAAACTGCACCGACATAGTCGGCGTGATCCAGCTGCCGTGATTGATGTCCCACACGCCGAGGCCGGCGCCCACGTAGCTCTTCTCGCTCATCACGTAGTTGGCTTCGACTTCGCCAAACAGGCTGCTGTGGCCACCCGTCTTGAAGTTCAGCGCCACGCCCATCGACGGGGCGATCTTGAAGGTGGGCGACACCTTGTACTCCGCTCCAAACTTCACGCCAAATAGCGGTGCGCACTCTGATGTCAGCACAGTCTTGGAGGCCACGTCTTCGTTGCGCGTCCGGCGTTCCTTGCCAAACAGCGGCGAGACGAACCAGTCCACCTTGGCCTTCTGTACGGCTGCCAGTCGCTCGGCCTCGGCCTTCTCGGCGGCAGCCTTGTCGGCGGCAGCCTTCTCAGCGGCAGCCCTTTCGGCAGCGGCCTTTTCCTTGGCGAGGCGCTCGGCTTCGAGGCGTTCGCGCTCGCGTCGCTCGGCATCGAGGCGTGCACGCTCGGCAGCGGCGGCACGTTCGGCCGCCAGGCGGTCAGCCTCGGCCTTGTCACGAGCGGCCTTCTCGGCATCCAGGCGAGCCTTCTCGCGGCTCGGTTCGCTTGAGACGAGCGAGATGTTCGCGCACGGCTTCGGCACGATGAACGTATAGGTCTGGTTCAGGTCGTCGATGACAAAGGTGAATCCCTGAAACGGCTTCTTGCCGCCCCACTTCACGTTGCGCATGAGATCCGGCCTCGTGCCACCGCGGCGGAATGCCATCCAGGCCATCGTGCTGCCAGGCTGGACATCGCCTTCCTTCAGCTGATCGGGTGCCGCTTTGCTGAGAATCTCGATCACCGTCGGCGTCAACGACGACAAGCCAGCCTTGTCGAACACCGCGGTCAGGCCCGCCTGCGTACGTTTCTTCGCCGCCCATTTTTGCACCGCCGCGGCGTCCTTCAGTGGTGGGTTGAACCGGTTGCCCCCGCCTAACCGGGTCAGCGTCTTGTAGGTGTTGCCACCGGTCTGGGCGGCGGCAGTGCCGGAAGCCAGCAAATCCAAAGCGCCCGCCAGCGCGACGATCAGCGCTAGCGCGACGACGAAACGAGGCATACGAGACTTCGGCATCATGACGGCAATCTCCAAGTGGGAGCTCACTCAAGTTCCCGGTCCGGCTGCTGGGATGGCCGAACCAACCCAAGCATGAAGTCGCTTGATTTTACAGGGATCGGCCCAAACCGTGCAAGCAGTATGATTTGTGGGGTCAAGCCAACCGTGGCCTCGCCTGTTCGAGAGGGTTACAATCGCATGAATGGCGCTGAGCGCTACGTGTTCGGAGGACAGATGCCTCATGTCGTCGTGGTGGGTGCCGGCGTGTCTGGCCTTACCCTCGCGTACCAGCTCGCTAGGCAAGGCTACCGCGTCACGGTGGTGGAGCGCGACCCTGTGGTCGGTGGGCTGGCTCGATCCTGGCACTACGGCGATTTCCATTTCGACGTAGGCCCCCACCGGTTTCACACCGAAAACACCCGGGTCGCCAACTTCATCCGCGACATTCTTGGGGACGAGGCGCTCGAAATCCAGCGCAAGAGCGGCGTCCGGATGTTCGGGGGCTTCCATGAGTGGCCGCTGCGGCCCAGCGTGTTGTTGTCCATGCCGTTTTCGCTGATGCTGCGCGGAGCGCGCGACATGCTGCGTCGCGAACACATGGATGGCGAGTCGTTCGAGGCCGATGTCATCAACAAGTACGGCCGCACGCTCTACTCGATCTTCTTTGAGCCGTACACCGAGAAATTCCTGTTCCACTCGCCGCGTGTGTTGCATCGTGACTGGGGCCGGGCCGGCGTGAATCGGGCCGTGATCGACCAGCGCGCCAGTGCCGACAACCTGTGGTCGTTGTTGAAAACCACGCTGCTGCCCAAGCCGGTCGAGACGACCTTCCTCTATCCGCCAACCGGCGTAGGACGATTCTCGGTCAAGCTGGCTGAAGGCATTGCGCGGGCTGGCGGGGGTGTGATGCTTGGGTCTCCCGTCTCCGGTTTGGAAACCAATGGCTCGTCGATCACCGGGGTGCTCACCGGAGGCGAGCGGCTGCCGTGCAACGGCGTTGTCTGGACGGCGCCAATCACCCTGGCGAATGCGTTTCTCGGTCTCGAGGGCGTCAAGCTCGACTTTCTGGCCACGATTTTCTACAACTTCGAGATCAGAAAGCCCGCCAAGCTCGATTTTCAGTGGACCTATTACGGCGGCGACGAGATTTTTTCGCGAGTCTCGATCCCTGTGGCGTTCGCCAAGACGATGGCGCCGCCAGGCACCCACGGATTGTGCGTGGAGGTGACGTGCCGGCAGAATGACGCACGCTGGACAAATCCTGAATCGCTGGTCCAACCGGTCATCGCCGACCTGGTGCGCACAAGCACGATCGACCGCGCGCAGGACGTGTCGGCGGTGCACATCGAACGGATGCCGCAGACGTACCCCATCTATTCACTCGACTACTTCGGCGAGTTGACGCGAAACCTGCGTGCGCTGGCCCGCTATCGAAACTTGTTGATGGTCGGCCGGTCGGGCCGGTTCTGGTACAACAACATGGATCACTCCATCGGCCAGGGTCTGACGATGGCCGACAAGATCCTGCGAGGCGATACCTTCGCCCAAATGGACTCCGGCGACCGGGAGTTCTGGCAGGCTCCCGAACAACCTGTGCCGACTGCCGACATGCCGGACGTCGACGCGCCGATTCTAGACTAGCCGAGGACCCGATGCCGGATCATCCTCGCCCACTTCCGGCGCCGGCAGATCCCGGATGGCTGTTGCCGGCGGCAGCATGGCTGCTGGCGGCTTCGGTCCTGGGTCTGTCGTGGCTGTTTGCCGGGCCGATCGGGGGCCTGGCATATCTGGTGGTCTATCTGCTTGCCATGCTGCCAGGGTTGCCGGTTGGCTTCGCCCTGTTCGGCCGGCAGCAGGCCGCAGGTTGGATCGCAGGCGGTGTGCTGGGATACATGCTGACGGCGGTGGCCATCTGGGCTGTCGTGGCCGCCGGCATGCCTCGCGTGATGGTGTTCCTGGCGGCATGGGCCGTGTTGTCGGCGGCGACCTGGGCTGCCTACCTGGCGTTCGGCCGTGAACCGGTGGTTCTCTTGCCGCGCTGGTGCCGCCAGGACACGTTAGCCGTGCTCGTCGTGCTGCTGATGGTTCCGGCGCTGATGGGACCGACAGTCGGCAACATCGGCGCGCGCGACGAGATGGGACAGGAGCGGTACCGTGCCTACTTTACGGCCGACTTCCTCTGGCACGTCGCTTTGACGGCCGAACTGGCACGCTTCGAGATGCCGCCGAAAGATCCGTACGCCGGCGATCGCGACCTGAGCTACTACTGGGCGTATTTCCTGCTTCCCGGCGCCGCGTTTGGGACCAATCCAGGTGGCCTCTGGAGCGACCCGCAGCCCATCCTGAAGGTGAACAACCTGCTGTCGGGTTTGTTGTTTATCGGCACGATCGCGGTGTTCGTCTGGACGTTTGTGCCGCGCGCCGGAGCCATGGCGGCGGCCGTCGCGCTCAGCGCCCTGGCTGCCAGCGCCGAAGGCGCCTTTGCGATCGCCAGCGCCTGGTCGGCTGGGCGTTCACTGGCAAGCTTGCGCGAGTTGAATGCCGACGCCGTGACGGCCTGGGTGTTCCAGGGCCTCACGGTTGACGGACTGCCGCGGTCGCTGTGGTACACGCCGCAGCATGCGATGGCCAGTGGACTGGGTCTTGTTGCGCTCATCGTGGCGGCCGCGTCTCCACGGGGCGTGCGCCGGTCCGGGGCCCTGCTGGCCGGGCTGGCGCTTGGACTGGCGCTTCTGTGCAGTCCATTTCTGGGAGGCGCCTTCTCGGTGATCTACGGTCTCGGGGTCCTGTGCTCGCGACATGGCAGCTGGAGCAGCACACACCAGGCGTTGATGGTGCACGCCATGGCCGCCGTTCCGGTGGGGATCGCCTACTGGTGTGCCAGCTCCAGTCAGATGTTCGAGGGCGCCGGTGCCGCGCTGAGCATCGGGTATGCGGGACCGATCACTCGTGCCCCGCTCGTCACGCCGCTGCTGGCACTGGGGCCCCTGCTGGCCGCGGCCCTCGTCGGTCTGGTCGCCGGGCGCAGACGATTCGTCACGTCCATGGCGCCCGTTGTCGTGGGCGTGGTCGTTGGTGCCGGCCTGTTGTACTTCGTCACGCTCCCGGGCGGCGACATGGTGTGGATCGGCTGGCGCGCCGGGCAGATCCTGCTGCTGACGTTGACGCCGCTTGCGGCGGCAGGTATGGCGCGGGCGCAGGATGCGAGAACACTCCGCCCGCTGATGCGGATGGCATATGTGATGCTGTTCGTCGTGGGGTTGCCGACGACCGTTATCGACACCTATAACGCGCAGGACATCTGGAATCGCATGATGGGGCCGGGTTTCCGGTGGACCGTGGTGGTGACTCCGGCCGAACGCCATGCCGTCGATTGGATCCGGGCAGAGACGTCGCCCGATGCCATCGTACAAATGGAACCAGTGGCGCGCGGCCGGGAGACGTGGACGCACATTCCCACCTTCGCACTCCGGCGGATGGCCGCCGGACTGCCCATCTCCCTCTTGAAGAAACCCGTCTACGAAGAGCGATCGCAACGGGTGCGCGAATTGTACAGCACCGAGGATCCCCGCCACGCGTGGAACATCGCGAAGGGCTACCACATCGACTACCTGTACATGGATTCCGCCGAGCGCCGTGCGTACGGCACCAGCCTCGAAAAATTCGACGACGCTCCGCAGTATTTCGCGCGCGTGTTCCGCGAAGGAGACGTGTCGATATACCGGGTCGTCGATCGAGAGTAACGCCGGACTACAACGACGCGATCAGGCCCCCCGCGCCGGAGCGGCCACGGCGGCAGCCAGACGCCCTACTTTCGAGCTTCGTACCGGAGCTGTGCATCCCCCAGCGCGATGGTGTCGCCGTCAGACAGTTGCCGCTCAGCCATCCGGGCTCCATTCACGACGGTCCCGTTCTGCGAGCCCAAGTCTCGCAACAGGAATCCCTGGACGTTGGCCATCACCACAGCGTGATGACGCGAGATGCCGCGGCTCTGGACGCAAATGTCGTTGTCTTCGGCCCGGCCGATTCGCGCCGTGGCCCCGAGCGCATAGACTGCCGACTCGACACCCTCTCCCTCGACGTGCAACAGGCCTCTCGGCTCTGGCAGGCTCCCATCGCCGGTGGTCTCGCCCGGTCCGATCCGGCGTGTGTCGAGTCCCAGCATCGATTCTTCACTGCCGAAGGCTTCCACGAATCGGAGCTTCTGCTGGTCGAGCCGCTCGAGGCTCTGGCGGCACTCGTCCAGCTGGTTGACGGGACCGACCAGCCGTTCGGCCAGTTGCGCCGCGTCGAGTTCGCCAATCTGGCTGCGGAATTCGATTTCCTCCTTCTCAATGCGGGCGCGTTCCCGTGTGTGTTCGAGCGCCGCGTAGGCCTGACAAAGCGTATCGTACTCCACACGCGCCCGGACCCGCAGCGGTTCCGTGCTGGCATCAAGCGCGGCCAGCTTCGCCGCATAGTCATCCGACACGCGTTGATAGACTGCCTCGTCGACGTTGTCTTTCATCTGCTCGGCGCGGCGGCAGAACTCATCGAGGATACCCTGCTGCCGGTTGGCCTCGATCAACTGGTCCAGCACGTCGGTGTTAAGGTGAATCGAGTCGTCGGGCATCGATGGTTTCTCCGCGAGGAGACGATAGCAAGAAGGATCGAGCCAATCAACTGCAGGATTCTACTTCACGAGGTCGCCCACGATGCGTGGTATGGTCTGGGTCGCATCGTTGATCTTGGCGATGTCACCAGTGATGATGCCGTTCAGCTTGACGGCCGCCTTGTCGGTCAGCTCCGCCAGTTCCTTCATGCGCAGCTTCTCGCCTTCGGTCAGCGGGCGAAACCCGCGCGCCACACCGCCGGCGATCGACTGCACGTCCTCGCGCAATCGCGGGTATTGGCGATACCCGAGTCCAGGAAGGGGCCGCGCCAGATCGGTGTCGCGAAACGCCTTCAGCTTGTCCAGCGCAGCTCTCACATCAGCGCGGTAGGCGGGAGCCGGCGACTGCGGCGCGATCGTCGCCTGGAAGGCCGTGAGCTGCGTCATCAGGCCGTCGACCCGGTCGATGATGGCATTCACGCGCCCCTGCATGGCCATCATGGTGAACGACGCATCCAGTTGCACCTGCACGTCGGCTGGAGACGCCTGCACGGCCGGGTCGAGCACGACGCGCACCGTGCCGGTCAGCTCTTGCGCGCCTGCCTTCACCTTCACGCCGTACTCGCCGGGCAGGGCCATCGGGCCCTGGTTGCCGCCTCCGAACCGCTCAGCGATGGCTGGCGGCACATCCGCCATACCGGGTACCGGAGCTGCCGGCCGTGGAGCGGAGGGATTGTCGTATCGCAGGTTCCACACCACTCGAGTCACCCCGGCCGCCGCGCGCGGTTCGCGCAGGAGCCGGACGGTCTTGCCCGCCTTGTCGGTGATGGTAATCGTGACCGGCTCGGGCGTCGAGTTCCTCAGGTACACATCGAAGTACGCTCCGGCTGGCGGATTGGGCGCCATCCAGTCGCGCTGGTTCGATCGGAACATCCCGGAGCTGGCGGCCCAGCGCACCGCCGGCCTGGTCGGGAAGAGGTATGCCTCGGTCTTCATCGCCTTGCCAAGCCCTTGCAGCGCGGCAGCATCGTCGAGAATGTAGAAGCCCCGGCCGTGCGTCGCGACGATGATGTCGTTGTCGCGCGGGTGGATGACGAGATCGCGCACCGGCACGGGCGGCATGTTGTTGCGAATGGAGACCCACCGCGCGCCATCGTCCCACGACGCGTACAGCCCGTTTTCGGTGCCCGCATAGAGCAGGCCCTTCGTGCGCAGGTCTTCGCGAATCACGTGCGACCATCCTCGAGCCGGCAGTCCAGTGGTGATCTTCGTCCACGTCTTTCCGAAGTCGGCCGTCCTGTAGAAGTACGGAGCGTAATCGTTGTCCTGCCAGTGGCTGGCCGACACGTAGGCCGTGCCCGCGTCGAACGGTGATGCGTCAACGGTGGAGATCCACGCGAATGTCGCCAGCCCGGGCGCGTCCTTGAAGGTGTTGGTCCAGGTCTTGCCGCCATCCCGGGTCACCTGCACGTTGCCATCGTCGGTGCCGACCCAGATCACATTCGGGTCCACTCGCGACGGACCGATGGCGATAATCGTGCAGTGAAATTCGGCCGCGGTGTTGTCGGTGACGATCGGTCCGCCAGACGACTTCTGCTTGCTCTTGTCGTTGGTCGTGACATCGGGACTGATCACGTCCCACGACTGGCCGTAGTTCCGGGTCCGGAACAGCACGTTGCCGCCGTAGTACACCGTCTTCGGATCCTGCGGAGACAAGACGATGGGGGCGTTCCAATTGAAGCGGTACTTCTGGGGCTCCATCCACTGGCCACTCGACCCGATGCCGGCGGGGTAGGGGTTGATCCCCCACGACGCCCCCGTGCGCGTGTCGGTGAGGCTGATCACGCCACCCTGAAGGTTGTTGTAGACCAGGTGCGGGGCCGACAGGTCGGGCACGGCGGAGAAGCCGTCGCCCCCGCCCACATTCACCCACGCACTGGTTGGCGTGCCCGGCGCGCCAGGCGACTGGCTGGGTCCGCACCAGGTGCCGTTGTCCTGCAGGCCGCCGCACAGGCGATAGGGCGTCTGCATGTCGTAGGCCACGTGATAGAACTGCGTGAACGGAATGTTGTTCAGCACGTCGAAGGTCTGCCCGCCGTCGTACGAGATCTGAAACCCGCCGTCATCGGCGCTGAGCACGCGCAGGGGGTTGGTCGGATCGATCCACATGCCCTGATGGTCGCCGTGCGTCCCGCTGCCGATGCGCACGAAGTTCCGGCCGCCATCCTCCGACTTCAACAAGGGACCCGACAGGGCGTAAACCGTATTGGGATGCTGCGGATCAACCCGGATATCGCTGTAGTAGAACGGGCGGAAGTTGGTGTTCGGATCGTTGTTGACCATCCTCCACGTCGCGCCCGCATCATCGGTGCGCCACACTTCGCCTTCCACTGTGGTTTCGCTGATCACATAGACGATGTTCGGGTTGCTCTGCGCCACACTGATGCCGATGCGATCCATGGCCCCTTTGGGCAGGCCCCGGTTCGCGTTCGGGCCCGACAGTCGCGTCCACGTGGCACCGCCGTCCGATGACTTGTAGACGGCCGTCTCGCCACCGCCCGACTCGGTGTACCAGGCCCACCGTCGGAAGGTGAACATGCCCGCGTACACGACATTCGCGTTGCCGGAGTCAATGTCCACATCCGAGCAGCCCGTCAGGTCGTTCTTGTAGAGCACTTTCTTCCAGGACCTGCCGCCGTCGACCGTCTTGAACAGGCCACGCTCCTCGTTGGGGCCCCAGGTGTGGCCCAGCGCACACACGTACGCCAGATCGGCATTCCGGGGGTCGACGACAATGCGGGCGATCTTGTCAGTGTCGGTCAGGCCCAACGGCGTCCAATGATCGCCGGCGTCGATGGACTTGTACACACCGTCTCCAACCGACGCGCTGTTGCGGGGATTGCCCTCGCCCGTGCCGACGTAGATCACACTCGGATCGGAGGGCGCAATGGCGATCGCGCCAATCGAGATGTTCGTCTGATCGTCGAAAATCGGTTTCCAGCTGACGCCGCCATTGGTGGTCTTGAAGATGCCGCCGGCTGCGCCTCCGACGTACATCGTGCTGATGTCGCCGGGCAGGCCGACCATGACCGACGTGCGGCCCGTCTGCGCGGTGGGGCCGATGTTGCGCCATTGGATCCTCTTGAGGGCGTCGCCCTCGGGCGCCGCCATGGTCCCGCTCTGTGCGGCAAGCGGTGATTGACCGCCGCCCAGAAGTGCCGCAGCCAGGCAAGCCCCGGCCACAAGCGGAGTCGCTCCAAGCAAGTGCGTCGTGCTCATCACTCACCTCGTCCTTCGCGTGAATTGACGCGATACGATCAGGGACCTGTCGGATCCGTCGACGGGGAAACCGCCCGGCAGTCTAGCACACGCGGGGGGGCCGCCGGGGACGGCCTGGGGTGACGGCCAGGGGTGACGGCCTGGGGTGAAGCGGCGGTGAAGCGCTGGGGACGGTGAGGGCCCCGCTCGAGAACGCGCCATTGACGGACCGCCCACGAACGTTGCACGATCCACGGACCTGATGCCTATGACCACACAACCCCCAGCCACCACGTCACATCCCGCGGGCCTCTACGTCCTGTTCTTCACCGAGCTCTGGGAACGCTACAGCTTCTACGCGTTGATGGCGATCCTGACGCTCTACATGGACGAGGCGCTCCACTTCCCGCAGGCTACGAGCGCGCAAGTGTACGGCGTGTTTCTTGCGGGCGTCTACTTCATGCCGCTGGTCGGCGGATTTGTCGCGGACCGCTGGCTGGGATTCTCCCGCGCGGTGATTCTCGGTGCGGTGCTCATGGGCTTTGGCCAACTCTCGTTGTCGATGGGAGGCACCACGGCGTTCTTCCTCGGCCTGGCGCTGGTCGCATCGGGCACAGGGATGCTCAAGCCCAACATCTCGACGATCGTCGGCAACCTGTACCGAGACCGCCGCGAGCTGTCTGACGCGGCGTTCAACATTTTCTATATGGGCATCAACACCGGCGCGTTCGTGGCGCCGATGATCGTGGCGTGGCTGCGCAATCACTACGGCTGGGGCGCCGCCTTCATGTCGGCGGCGATCGCGATGGTCCTCGCCATCGGTACGTTCATCGGGTTCAGGCGGCACCTGCCCACCGACGACACGAAGGCCGATAGGCAGGCCACAGCCGACGCCGGCGGATCTAGCGACGATCGCTCGCGCATCGTCGCCCTGCTGGTCGTCTTCGCCATCGTCGTCGTCTTCTGGGTGGCCTTCTACCAGAACGGATTCACAATGACGCTATGGGCGCGAGACAACACCGATACCACGATTTCGCCCGAGGTGTTCCAGTCGGTGAACCCGCTCGGCATCATCCTGTTTTCGCCGGTGCTGGTCGGGCTCTGGGCCGCGCTGCGGCGGCGGAACGCCGAGCCATCCACGCCGGCGAAGATCGTGATCGGCATGATCCTGACGGCGCTGACGTTCGGCATCATGGCCGCGGCGGGCATGATGGGCGGCGACACCGGCAAGGTGTCGGCGTCGTGGCTGGTGTCGGCGTACCTCGCGATCGCACTGGGCGAAATCTGCGTCAGTCCGATGGGTCTTTCCCTGGTCACCAAGGTTGCGCCACCGAAGCACCGCGCCACCATGATGGGCGCGTGGTTTGCCGCCACGGCCACCGGCGGCTATCTGGCCGGGTTCCTTGGGCGGTACTGGGGACAGATGGCGCACAGCCAGTTCTTCCTGATGGTGGCGGGGCTGTGCGTGCTGGCAGCGGTCGTGATGGCCATTGCCAGCAAAGGGCTTGGAAAAGTGTTTGCGGCGGCGACGAAATAGGAAGCCTGGTCCTGATCACCGTCCAGGGCTGAGACGAACGGAGCACCCGACGTGTCCACGTCCCTAACGCTGATCGGCCGCTATCAGGTCGTGCGGCGACTCGGCAGCGGCGGCATGGGATCGGTGTACCTGGCGCGCGATCCGGAACTCGATCGGGCGGTCGCCATCAAGCTCGTCAAAGACGACCTGACCGACGATCCCGAACTGCGCGAGCGCTTCTCGCGCGAGGCACGCTCGGCGGCCCGCCTGCGCCACCCGAACATCATCACCATTTTCGACATCGGCGAGCACGAAGGACGTCCGTTCATCGCCATGGAGTACCTGCCAGGCGAGAGTCTGGCCGACATCATCCGCCGGCAGCCTGCCATCGAGTTGTCTCGCGTGCTGCGCTGGATGGAGAATCTCAGTCGGGGGCTGGCGCACGCGCATCGGGCCGGCATTGTGCATCGCGACATCAAGCCTGCCAACCTGATGGTCGATCCCGATGGGGTGCTGAAAATCGTGGACTTCGGCATTGCGCGGCTCGGCGACTCGTCGCTGACGCGAGACGGCATGCTGGTGGGCACCGCCAACTACATGGCGCCCGAGCAGTTGCTAGGCTCTGGCGCCGATCGGCGCTGCGACATTTTCGCCGTCGGTGCGGTGTTCTACGAGTTGCTGACCGCCCGCAAGGCGTTTCCTGGAACGATTGCCGACGGCTTGTTCAACCGCATCTGCCACGAGCCGCCAGAGCCGCTGGCCAAACTGTGTCCCGATCTTGATCCCGAGGTGCAACGTATTGTGGCGATGGCACTCGAGAAGGATCCGGCCCGCCGCTATCAGGACCTGGACACGGTCGCGCACGACATCGCCAACGAGCGACTCGGCTTATTTGGCGGATTGGACGATGCCGGACCGGGAGGACTGGGTTCGCCCGACGCCATGTTGACCAGCGCGCCGACCGCCACGTCGCGCCCGGGCGCGACGCCGAACGCCGGCCGGACCCCGTACCCGGGTTCCACGCCACCGTCCGGATCGGCGCGGTCGCAGGCCACACCCCGGTCGGGCGCCACGCCGGCACCATCGGGCGTGTCGGCCCCGCTGGTCACCCCCGTGCCGTCGGCGTACGGCACCACACCGGCGGCGCGTGGGGTGCCGGGCACCGGCGAAGACGTGCAGACCCAGCGGAAGCGGCGCGCCGTGGTGTTTCTGGACGCGGCCGAG
>ERZ1292640.864-Hain-H43-02um-R1-864-length-25164-cov-6_pt1 | contig 25164 bp, 21 predicted proteins | sample MGYA00564404_ERZ1292640 | MGnify/ENA primary metagenome ERZ1292640 (study PRJEB36523, sample SAMEA6512636) | groundwater metagenome | collected 2019-01-08 | study: AquaDiva: Metagenomics assemblies of 32 groundwater samples | reverse complement strand
AGGCCTCGTCGCACTGGGTGCAGGTGTAGGGCACCTTCTTGCCGGTGTGGTGGAAGTCGAACACCTTGATACGCGACTTGGCGGTGGCGAAGATGCCGTAGTTCTCGAAGGAACAGGCCATTTCGCACTGCAGACAGCCGGTGCACTTGTCTGCGTTGATATGCAACACCTTTTGCATGGGGGGGTCTCCTCTGGGTAGTCGAGCCGCGGCACTTGGCCTATGAACTTGAATGCATAGGAATTGTTGAAGCAGACCGCGGGCAAATCCCTAGGGACAACCCTAGTCGGGATAGCGCGAATCCGGCAAAATTCTCAAAATGCAACACCCACCCAGGCGGCAGCCCGCATCATCGGCAACCTGAACACCACCTGCATCGCCCCATGTCCATGCCCGCCTCCCCGCTGTCTGCCTCGCGCCTGAGCCGCATTGCCCAGGCACGGCAACTGGCGCTGCACAACACCGCACCGCTGCCCGGCGGGCTGGTGGAGCCGTGGATTGCCCGCTCGTGGCAGCGCTGCCTGAGCCAGGGCCAGCAGCCGACCGATCGCGTCAGCTTCGAGGCCGTCTCGGCCCAGGCCATGCGGCAAGCCTCCGAGGCCAACCGCACGCTGGTGCAGGCGGCACGCCCCATCCTCAAGCAATTGGGCAGCACGCTGGCCAACACGCGCTACTTCGCCATCCTCACCAACCACGCCGGCGTGGTGGTGGACGTGGACGGCCCGATCGACCGCAGCGACCGCCGCGCCGCCGTCATCACCCGCGTGGGTGTGGACCTATCGGAAAAAAGCGTGGGCACCACGGCCATCGGTGCCGCCCTGCACGAGCTGCAGCCGGTCTGGCTGCACCGCGGCGAGCACTTCTACAACGACACCTCGGTCTACAGCTGTGCCGGCGCACCGCTGTTCGGCCCCGACGGCCGCTGCATCGGCATGCTGGACCTCACCGGCGTGGAGGCCGCCGAGCGCCCGGAACTCCGCCACCTGGCCCTGCATTCGGCGCGCGCCATCGAGAACGCGCTAGTCTTGCTGCGCCCGCACCAGCTGCTGCTGCGCCTGAACTGGTCCGGCCTGCCGCTGGGCGACGACACCGACGGCCTGCTCGCGCTCGACGCCGACGGCTTTGTCACCGCCGTCAATCGCGTGGCGCGCCAGCTGCTGCCGCAGCTCGGCTTGGCCGGCAGCGACACGCTGCACAGCCGCGATCTGTTTGCCCTGCCGTTCGAGATGCTGTTCGACGCCGCCCGCCACGGCAACGGCACCATCGAAGTACCGCTGTGGTCCGGCCTGCGCCTGCATGTGCGCGCCAGCCTGGCCGGCCGCCATGCTGCGCCCATGTCAGCCCCGCGCTGGAGCACCCCCGCCAGCACGGCCGCACTGCCACTGCGCGAAGTGGAAACCAGCCTGATCCGCAAGGCGGTGGAAGAAGCGCGTGGCAACGTGGCGCAGGCCGCACGCACTTTAGGCATCAGCCGCGCCACCGTCTACCGCAAGCTCAGTAACGGTAACGGCAAGCGGGGCTGAGGTACCCCGCCCTTTTCCGCCCTGCACTTTTCTCCAGCGTTCTTTACGCCAGCCCTTCGGCCTTGCGCGCGGCCTGCACAGCCGGGCGTGCGGCCACGCGGGCGAGGTAGGCCGTCAGGTTCGGCAGCGCGCTGATGTCGATCTTCACCACCTTGGTCCAGCCCACCACGGTGGACAGGTAGGCATCGGCCACGGTGAAGTCCGCGCCCATCAGGTAGTCGCGGCCGGCCAGTTGTCCGTCCAGCCAGGCCAGGCGGCGCTCGATGTTGGCGCGCGCGGCGTCCTTCCAGTCCTGCGAGGCGGCAGGGTTGAACTGCGGGGTGAAGTTGCGGTGCAACTCCATGCCCACGAAGGTCAGCCAGCTTTGCAACTGGTAGCGCGCCAGCGTGCCGTTGGCCGGGGCCAGTCGCTTCTCGGGCTTGAGGTCGGCCAGGTACTGCACGATGGCCGGGCCTTCGGTCAGCACGGTGCCGTCGTCCAACTGCAGCGCGGGCACATAACCCTTGGAATTGATGGCCAGATAGTCCTCGCCCGAAGCGGTCTTCTTGCTCTTGAAGTCCACGGTCTCGGTCTCGTAGGGCAGGCCGAGTTCTTCGAGCACGATGTGGGGAGAGAGGGAACAGGCGCCGGGCTTGATGAAAAGTTTCATGGTGTCGTGAGGGTCTGAAGGGTTGATGCTTGCGAGCGCCGGCCGCGGGCGGGCCACTCGGCGCCGGAGCAGCACCAAGTGTAAGCAAGCCTCAAGCCGCCTGCAGCGCAGGGGGCATTCGCCGGCTCAGACCACCATGGCGCGGTGTTTCTGCAGCGCTTCGCGCACCATGGCATTGACCGCCCGGCCTTCGTCCTGGTCGAGCAGGGCCAGGAATTCATGCCGCATGCGCGGGTCCCAGAACTTCTGCAGATGATTCGCAATGCCTTCCAGCGCTTCGGTGCGGTCGGGCATGGATTCGAAGAAGGTGCCAATCTGGTTGGCCATGCGGATCAGGTGTTCGCTGTTCATGTGTTCAGTGTTCGAGGTTGCGGACTTCAAGATGAATTCGGTCGAGCCGGCTGTAGACCGACAGGTCCTGCCCGCGCGCAAAACCCAGCAGCGTGACGCCGCAGCATTGCGCCGTGTCGATGGCCAGGCCCGTCACGCCCGAGACCGCCGCCAGCAGGCTGACGCCGGCGCTGGCCGTTTTCTGCACCATCTCGTAGCTGGCGCGGCTGGTGACGGCAATAAAGCCCTCCCGCACGGGCAGGTGGGCGCGCGCCGCGGCGCCCAACAGCTTGTCGAGCGCGTTGTGGCGGCCCACGTCTTCGCGCAGCAGCGTTATCTCACCCGCCGCCGTGCACCAGGCCGCCGCGTGCGAAGCGCCAGTGACGCCCAGCAGCAGCTGACGCTCGCGCATGCGGGCCAGCGCCTGCGACACGGCCGCGGCTTCGAACTGCACCGTGGACGTCAACAGCCGGGGCGTGCGCACCGCCTGTTCCAGGCTGTCGGTGCCGCACAGGCCGCAGCCGGTGCGCCCGGCCAGGCTGCGCCGCCGGTCCTTCAGGCGCGCGAAGCAGGACGAAGCCACGTCCAGCACCAGCGTGATGCCCTGCGCCGTCTCGCTCTGCACGATGTCGTAGATCTGCGCCGGGCTGTCCACAATGCCTTCGCTGCAACTGAAGCCGACCGCAAAGTCTTCCAGATCGGAGGGCGTGGCCAGCATCACGGCGTGCGAGACGCCGTTGTAGACCAGCGCCACCGGCACCTCCTCCGCCACCCAGTCGGTGGTCTCGAAGACGGCGCCGCCGCGCAGGCCGCTGACGGCGGTGGCGCGGGCACCGGCCACCGGTGGGTAAGGCAACTCATACATGTGCATGGTGCTGCTCCTTATTTGCCCACGACCTCGGCGTGTGCGGCCTGCAGCAAATGCTGCTGTTCGTCGTTGAAACGCGCATAACCTTTTTGCCACTCCGACGGCTGCGCCACCGGCATCACCTGCACCGCCGTCACCTTGTACTCGGGGCAGTTGGTGGCCCAGTCGGAGTTGTCGGTGGTGATGACGTTGGCACCCGATTCCGGGAAGTGGAAGGTCGTGTAGACCACACCCGGCTGCACGCGTTCGGTCACGCGGGCACGCAGCACGGTTTCGCCGGCCCGGCTCTGGATGCCGACCCAGTCGCCCTCCTTCACGCCGCGCTCCTGCGCATCGTGCGGGTGGATCTCCAGCCGGTCCTCGCTGTGCCAGGCCACGTTGTCGGTGCGGCGCGTCTGCGCCCCCACGTTGTACTGCGACAGGATGCGCCCGGTGGTCAGGATGAGCGGGAACTTGCGCGTCACCTTCTCGTCGGTGGCCACGTACTGCGTGATGATGAAACGCCCCTTGCCGCGCACAAACTGGTCGATGTGCATGGTCTCGGTGCCCAGCTCGGCGGTGGTTTCATTGCAGGGCCACTGCACGCTGCCATGCTGCTCGATCTTCTCGTAGCTCACCCCGCGGAAGGTGGGCGTGAGCGCCGCAATCTCGGCCATGATGTCGCGCGGGTGCTTGTAATCCATGGGGTAGCCCAGCGCATTGGCCAGCTTCTGGGTGATTTCCCAGTCTGCATAACCCGCCTTGGCCGGCATCACCTTGCGCACGCGCGAAATGCGGCGCTCGGCGTTGGTGAAGGTGCCGTCCTTTTCCAGGAAGGACGAACCCGGCAGGAACACGTGCGCGTACTTGGCGGTCTCATTCAGGAACAAGTCCTGCACCACGATGCACTCCATCGCCTCCAGCGCGGCGGCCACGTGCTGCGTGTCGGGGTCGGACTGCACGATGTCCTCGCCCTCGCAGTACAGGCCCATGAAGCTGCCGGCGTGCGCCGCGTCCAGCATGTTGGGAATGCGCAGGCCCGGCTCCGGGTTGAGCGACACGCCCCAGGCGCTCTCGAACTCGCTGCGCACCGTGCTGTCGGAGATGTGGCGGTAGCCCGGCAACTCGTGCGGGAAGGAACCCATGTCGCAGGCGCCCTGCACATTGTTCTGGCCGCGCAGCGGGTTCACGCCCACGCCCTCGCGCCCCACGTTGCCGGTGGCCATGGCCAGGTTGGCAATGCCCATCACCATGGTGGAGCCCTGCGCGTGCTCGGTGACACCCAGGCCGTAGTAGATCGCCGCATTGCCGCCGGTGGCATACAAACGGGCCGCCGCGCGGATGTCGACCGCCGGCACGCCGGTGACGGTGGCCATGGCTTCCGGCGCGTTCTCCGGCCGGGCCACGAACTCGCGCCATTCGCGGAAGGACTTGTCGTCGCAACGCTCGCTGATGTAGTCCGCCGCCAGCAGGCCTTCGGTCACCACCACATGCGCCAGCGCCGTGATCAGCGCCACGTTGGTGCCGGGCTTGAGCTGCAGGTGGTAGTCGGCCTTGATGTGCGGGCTCTTCACCAGGTCGATGCGGCGCGGGTCCACCACGATCAGCTTGGCACCGGCGCGCAAGCGCTTTTTCATGCGCGAGCCGAACACCGGGTGGCCGTCGGTCGGGTTGGCGCCGATCACCATGATCACGTCCGCCTGCTCCACCGACTTGAAGGTCTGTGTGCCGGCCGAGGTGCCGTAGGTCTGGCCCAGGCCGTAGCCGGTGGGCGAGTGGCAGACGCGGGCACAGGTGTCCACGTTGTTGTTGCCGAAGGCGGCGCGCACCAGCTTCTGCACCAGGTAGGTCTCTTCATTGGTGCAACGGCTGGAGGTGATGCCACCCACCGCGTCGCGCCCGTGCTTGGCCTGGATGCGCTTGAACTCTTCTGCAGCGTAGTTGACGGCCTCGTCCCAACTCACTTCCTGCCACGGGTCGTGGATGCTCTTGCGGATCATGGGTGTGGTAATGCGGTCCTTGTGCGTGGCGTAACCCCAGGCAAAACGGCCCTTCACGCAGGCGTGGCCTTCGTTAGCCTTGCCGTCTTTCCACGGCACCATGCGCACCACTTCATTCCCTTTCATCTCCGCCTTGAAGCCGCAGCCCACGCCGCAGTAAGCGCAGGTGGTGATGGCGGTGTGCTCGGGCTGGCCGAGCCAGATGACGCTCTTTTCCTGCAGCGTGGCGGTGGGGCAGGCCTCCACGCAGGCGCCGCAGCTCACGCATTCGCTTTCCATGAAGGGCTGGTCCTGCCCCGGCGAGACGCGGCTGTCGAAACCCCGGCCCGAGATGGTGAGCGCAAACGTGCCCTGCGTTTCCTCGCAGGCGCGCACGCAGCGGTTGCAGACGATGCACTTGGAGGCGTCGTAGCTGAAGTAGGGGTTTGAGGTATCAATCGGGGCTTTGGCGCCGTCCTTGAAGTGGGAGGCGCTATCAATACCATAGCGAACTTCGCGCAGGCCGGTGACGCCGGCCATGTCCTGCAGCTCGCAGTTGCCGTTGGCGGAGCAGGTCAGGCAGTCCAGCGGGTGGTCGGAGATGTAGAGTTCCATCACGTTCTTGCGCAGTTCCTGCAGCTTGCTGGTTTGCGTGCGCACCTTCATGCCGGCTTCGGCCGGTGTGGTGCAGCTGGCCGGGAAGCCACGGCGCCCCTCCACTTCCACCAGGCACAGGCGGCAGGAGCCGAAGGGCTCCAGGCTGTCGGTGGCGCAGAGCTTGGGCACCTTCACGCCGGCGTCCACCGCCGCGCGCATGAGCGAGGTGCCTTCCGGCACGGTGACGTTCTGGCCGTCGATCTCCAGCGTGACTTCTTTTTCCGAAACACGCAGGGGCGTGCCGTAGTCGGTTTCTTTGAGATGGTCCAACATGGTGATTACTCCCTTAAGCGGCCTTGCGGTCCGGGTTGGACAGGCCGAAGTCCTGCGGGTAATGGTTGAGGGCCGACAGCACCGGGAACGGTGTCATGCCGCCCATGGCACACAACGAGCCGTTGACCATGGTGTCGCACAGGTCGCGCAGCAGCTTGACCTGCTGCGGCCTGTTCTCGCCACGCGTGATGCGGTCGATCACCTCCACCCCGCGCGTGGAGCCAATGCGGCAGGGCGTGCACTTGCCGCAGCTCTCCACCGCGCAGAACTCCATGGCATAGCGCGCCAGCTTGGCCAGGTCGGCCGTGTCGTCGTGCACCACGATGCCGCCGTGCCCCACGGTGGCGCCCACCGCAGCCCAGCCTTCGTAGTCCATCGGCAGGTCCCACTGCGCTTCGGGCACATAGGCGCCCAGCGGGCCGCCCACCTGCACCGCCTTGATGGGCCGGCCGCTGGCCGTACCGCCGCCGTAGTCCATCATCAACTCACGCAGCGTGACGCCAAAGGCCTTTTCCACTAGGCCACCGTGCTTGATGTTGCCCGCCAGCTGAATGGGCAGCGTGCCCTTGGAGCGGCCCACGCCGTAGTTGGCATAGAACGCCGCACCGCGCGCCAGGATGATGGGCACCGAGGCGAAGGTGATGACGTTGTTGATCACCGTGGGCTGGCCGAACAGACCCTTGAGCGCCGGGATGGGCGGCTTGGCCCGCACCACGCCGCGCTTGCCCTCGATGCTCTCCAGCATGGCGGTTTCTTCGCCGCACACATAACTGCCGGCACCCTTGCGCACCTCCAGATGGAAGGCACGGCCCGAGCCCAGTACGCTGTCGCCCAGGAAACCCGCCGCCGTGGCGTTGCTTATCGCCTCGTTCAGCGTTTGAATAGCATGCGGGTACTCGCTGCGCACATAGATGTAACCCCGCGTGGCGCCAGTGGCCAGGGCCGCAATCGTCATGCCTTCGATCAACATGAACGGGTCGCCCTCCATGGTCATGCGATCGGAGAAGGTGCCCGAATCACCTTCGTCCGCGTTGCACACCACGTATTTCTGTAGAAACGGCTCCCCCCCTCTGCCTTCGGCAGTGTCCCCCTCAGGGGGGGGCGCAGTGCGGCTTGGGACGGCCCGGCGCTCGCCCTGCGGCAGTTGCGCCGCCGCCACCGTCTTCCACTTGATGCCGGCCGGAAAGGCCGCACCGCCGCGCCCGCGCAAGCCCGAGTCCAGCACCTGCTGCACCACTTCACCCGGCTGCAACTGCAAAGCCTTGCGCAAGCCGGCGTAACCCTCATGCGCCTGGTAATCGGCCAGCGACACCGGGTCGGTGATGCCCATGCGGGCAAAGGTCAGGCGCTCCTGGCGGCGCAAATAGTCGATGTTGTCCGTCAGCCCCAGGCTCAGCGCATGCGGGCCGCCGGTGTGGAGGCCGGCGTCAAACAGCCCGGCCACGTCGTCCGGCTGCACCGGCCCGTAGGCCATGCGGCCGGCCGGGGTTTCCACCTCCACCAGCGGCTCCAGCCAGAACATGCCGCGCGAACCGTTGCGCACCAGCTCAATCTGCAGACCGCGCTGGCGTGCCTGTGTGGCAATGGCAGCGGCCACCTCGTCGGCCCCCAAGGCCAGGGCCGCGGAATCACGCGGCACGTAGATCTTGATGCTGCTCATGCGGCCTCCTTCAACTGCGCCAGCAAGTGGTCGAACTTCGTCGCCCCCACGCGGGCGTAGGGCTTGTCGTCAATGCTCATGGCGGGGGCCGTGGCGCACAGGCCCAGGCAATAGACCGGCTCCAGCGTCACGTCGGCGCCCTTGGCCTTGCCGCAGGCATGCGCCCACAGCGCCTCGCCGCCCATGGACTGGCAGGCCTCGGCCCGGCAGACCTGCACCACGGGGCCTTTGGCCGACTCGGAACGGAAGTGGTGGTAGTAGGTGATGACGCCGTGCACCTCGGCACGCGAGAGGTTCAGCGCCTCGGCTATTGGCGCAACGGCGTGGGCCGGCACATGGCCCAGCGCGTCCTGGATGGCGTGAAGGATGGGGAGCAGCGCCCCCGGCATGTGGCGCTTCTCGTCCAGCACCCGGCGGATGGTGTGCTGCGCGGCCTCGGCCGTCTTGCTTGTCATGGTGTGCCTCGCTTGTCTGTCGGGCGCGCTCAAGGCGAACGCGTCATGCGAGGCAGTGTCAGCCCTGCTCAGGGCAGGGTCAAATTGATTCGAAACATAGGTTGATTCGGTTTACGAATGTATGCAATGGGATGCATAGAGGGCATGCGTGAAAGCAGATGCCCAGGTGCGTCAACGACCTGGGTGTCTCCTCTCCTGCGCATGGCGCTTAGGGGTGGCTCACACCAATGCCTCAAGCGCGCGCAGGCCCTGGCTGGACAACGCTTTCCGACGTGCGATGAAGTCCTCCAGCGGCATGGGCCTTCCCAGAAGGTAGCCCTGAATCTTGACTTCACCCAGCGCCTGAAGCGCGGCACGCTGTTCTTCAAGTTCCACACCCTCGGCGACAACCGCAATGCCCAGGCTTCGCGCCAGCCCGACCGTGAACGACACGATGTTGTAGCTGTCTTTATGGGCGAGCATCTTGCTCACAAAACTCTGATCCACCTTGATTTCAGCAGGTTTGATTTTCTGCACGTAGCTCAGGCTGGAGTAACTGGTCCCGAAGTCATCGATGGACACAGGGTGACCTCTGGCCTGCAAGGCGGCGATATTACGCAGCGTCGACACTTCGTCGCTCATGATGGCCGATTCGGTCACTTCGACCACCAGATTGGAAGACGCCACTTGCGCTTTTGTGCAGGCTTCTCGCAGGACATCCACCAGGCCCGGGTCGCGCAACTGCAGTGCCGAGCAATTGACGGCAATCGGTATCGGCGGCAGGCCGGCGACCTGCATACGCTGGTGCGCCGCGCAAACCTGGGCAATGATCCAGCGCCCGAGCTGCAGAATCTGGCCCGACTCCTCTGCAACCGGAATGAACTGGCCTGGGCTGAGTGGTCCGAGCGCGGCGTCGTCCCAGCGAATCAATGCTTCAGCGCTCACGATCTTCTTTCCGTCGGGGCTGAACTGGGGCTGGTAGACAGTTTTCAGCCCGACGCCGCCGTTGGCCAAGGTCCGGCGCAAAGCGTTGTCGATCCGCAGGAAACCTTCCACTTCGGCGTTCATGCCGCCTTCGTAGAAATAGAACTGATTGGCGCCGTCGCGCTTGGCACGAAACAGGGCTGTATCGGCGCAGCGCAGCAAATTGTCGACGGAGCTTGCATCTTCCGGGTAATGGGCCAGACCAGCCGTCAGGCTGATGTGGTAATGCTGGTTGCCGACATCGAACGGACGCTCCAGCGAATCCAATAAAACGCGCATTTGCCGAGTTGCAACGTCGGGGGTGGCGCCGAGCATGACCACGACGAATTCGTCGCCCCCCCAACGGGCCAGAAGATAACCGGGGCCCAAACACGCCAGGAAACGTTGGGAAACCTCTTTGAGGACGGCATCGCCTGCGGCGTGCCCTTGCGTGTCGTTGATGTGCTTGAACTTGTGCAGATCGATGAGCGCCAGGCAAAGATGCATGCCGTGATGGCTGGCATCCGTCAGCAGGGTCTCGACCTCGATCCGAACCAGGTGCCGGTTAGGCAGTCCCGTCAGGCTGTCGTAGTTTGCCAGATACAGCAGGCGTTTTTCGTTCTCCTTGATCTCGGAGACATCATCAAAGATGGCAATGTAGTTGGTGACGTCGCCCGTCTCGTCGCGCAAGGTGTCGATGGTGAGCGCCTCCGGATAGACGTGGCCACTCTTGGTCTTGTTCCAGATTTCACCCTGCCAATGTCCGGTGCGGCGCAGGCTCTCCCACATGGCCTGGTAAAACGCCCGGTCGTGGCGCCCGGAACCGAGGATGGAGGGCGTCATGCCCTGCACGTCTTCCTGGGCATGGCCGGTAATCCGCGTGAAGGACCGGTTGACGCGCAGTATTCGCCTGTCCGCGTCCGTGATCATGATGCCCTGACCGCTCTCGTCGAACACCCGGGAAACCAGACGCAATTGCTCATTCCGCGCGTGCAGGGAGTTGGTCAAATCGATCAGGGACCGGGAAAATTCAGCCAGTTCACCGCTGCCCTGAGGCTGTGGAATGGGGATGTTCGTGCCTTGCAGGCGCATGGTCTTGGCCGCTTGCGCAATGGCGGCCAGGGGGCCGAGCTCATGCTCCATGAGCACCCAGACCAGGGCGATGAAGAGGGCCGCCGCCACAAGCCCGCCCACCAGCAACTGCAGCCAGAGCACGCCCGCAGGGGCAAACGCGGACGCTTCGCTGCGGCGCGCCACCACAATCCAGCCCATGCCGGGGTAACGTCTGAAGCCGGCCTCGCGTACGGCCGCCGTCAGGTAGCGCTTACCGTCAGGCCAGGTCTCCAACGCCACACTGCTTGCGCTGTTTTTCAGCCCTTGATAGGTCTTCAGGTTGTTGAGGTCGAGCTTGAGAGACGGCAACGACGCCGTGCCCATCAGCACCTTGCCATCCTTGTTCAGAACCAGCAGGTCGAAGTCGTTGATCCGCAACTGGTCGAGCATGGTTTCGCGTACTTCGAAGGCCCAGTCCAGACTCAGGTGACCGCAAAGCACGCCAATCAGTTCGCCGGTGGGGCTGTACACGGGCACCGATATGTCCACCAGGCGCAAGGGCAGGTCGTCCCATGTGGGTTTGGGCAAAAGCTTGGCCAACAGGAACGCATCATGGGCATTGCCGAAATACAGACCTTTCTTGCCTTCGACAAACCAGTCACGCTGCGCCACGTTGCGCCCGACCAGCAAGCCGTCGGTCCCCGAAACAATATTGCCCTGTGGATCGGCCATGCCGATCCAGGCATAAAAAGGATAGGCCTGCCGCACCCGCTCAAACAGGGATCGCTTCTCCTCATTGCTGATCTTGGGGTTCCGCACGGGGTTGAGCCCGGCAAGAAACACAATTTCGTCGGCGCGTGTGTTGATGTCATGCGCCAACTGAGATGCCATGCGGGTGGCCGCGTTCTGCAGCAGCGTATCCTGGTCAACGGCAATCTGGCTTCGGCTCGTGGTGCTGGCAAAGTGGCTCTGCAGCAATGACGTGACAATGGCTGCGACGCCAATGGTGACCACCAGACGCAGCTTGAGGCTGGAAAAAACTTTCATGGGGGAGCGGACAAGACCGTAGCCCCGAATGATTACATTTCTGAACCATTTTCAAAGCCAAGAGTGCAGGCACGTTGATCCACGTCAAGAATCTGATGGTGGGCAGGCACGGACGAGCGCACACCAATGGACTGCTCCGCATCGCGGGGGCTCGGGCCGTAATAGTGGTAGCTGATGACGTCATGCGCCACGGCGCGCGCGAGGTTCAGTGCCTCGGCATGTGGTGCTTTTCGTCCAGCACCCGACGGATAGTGTGCTGCGCGGCCCCGGTCGCCATAGACCCCGCGCCGGCACGGACTACCCTACGCACAGAAAATAGGTGCTTATGTTCCAAGAACGTGAGGAGAAACCGAACATGAGAATCCTGATCCTGGGTGCGGGTGGCATTGGCGGCTATTTCGGCGCGCGCTTGCTGCAGGCCGGTGCGGACGTAACCTTTCTGCTGCGCGAGAAACGCATGCAGCTCATCGACAGCGCGGGCCTGCAGATCGAAACACCACAAGGCAACTTCAGCGTGCAGCCGCGCATGGTGACGGCGGCCACCGTCAAGCCGGAGTATGACCTGATCGTGCTCGCGCCCAAGGCCTATGACCTGGACGACGCACTGGCTTCGCTGGCCGGGGCCGACAGCCGCGGGGTGCTGCTGCCCTTCCTGAATGGCCTGGACCACCTGCGCGTGCTGGATGCACGCTACGGCCGCGCGCGCGTGATGGGCGGCGTGGCGCACATTGCCGCCACCATCACGCCCACGGGCGCGGTGAAGCAGCTCAGCGATTTGCATCGCCTGACGGTGGGCGCGCGCGATGCAGCGCACGCCGCACTGGCGCGCGACTTTGCTGCCTTGGGCGCGGGGGCCGGGTTTGACAGCGTGCACAGCGACGACATCGAGCAGACGCTGTGGAACAAGTGGGTGTTCCTGGCCACGCTGGCGGGCATGACCACGGTGTGCCAGGGATCGGTGGGCGAAATCCTGGCCACGTCGGAAGGCAACGCGCTCACGCGCCAGATGTTCGACGAATGCTGCGCCGTGGCGCAGGCCAGCGGCTTCCCGATCAACGCGGAAGAGTCCGGCAAGGCGCTGGCCATGCTGACGCAAAAGGGCTCCGCCTTCACGGCCTCCATGCTGCGCGACCTGCAGAGCGGGCAGCGCACGGAGCACGAACACATCCTGGGTGACATGATGCGCCGCGGCCAGAAGGCCAGCCTGCCCATGGACCTGCTGCGCCTGGCCTACACGCACATGGCCGTGCGCTCGAATCAGGCCAGCAAGCGCTGAACGCAACGCGCTGCGCGGCAGCAGCCGGCGTGACACGGACGGGTAGATCAGCCCTGCCCGACCCACGCCCCCGCCGCAATGGTGGGCGGCGCCGCATTCAGCGCCTCAATCGCAAACCCCGCCGCCTGCTTGTAGCGCGCCATGAACTCGTCGCGCTCGGCCTTGGGGATCACGTCGTCGATGTTGTCGAAGACGCCACCGCAGCGCTCGTCCACCAGGCCCAGGAGGGCAAAGGGGCCGGCGCCGCGGTTGCGCAGCACCAGGGCCGAGATGTCTTTGCACAGCTTGTCGTCGTAGGCCTGCAGCGCCTGCGCATTCACGCCGTGCTGCACCAGGGCCGCGCCCAGCACGCGCGCATCGACAATGGCCTGGCTGGCGCCGGCCGAGCCCACGGGGTACATCACGTGCGCGGCGTCGCCCAGCAGGGCCACGCGGCCGTCCACCCAGGTGGGCACGGGGTCGCGGTCGATCATGGGGTACTCAAACACTTCCTTGGCGCCGCGCAGCATGGCGGGCACGTCCAGCCAGTCGTAGTTCCAGCCTTCGAAGTGCTGGATGAAGTCTTCCACCTTCACGCGGCGGTTCCAGTCGCCCTGCGGCCAGCCACCCGAGTTGTCCACGGTGATCTCGGCGATCCAGTTCAGGACGGACAGGCCGGTGGCCGGGTCCGGCGCGGTGAGCGGGTACACCACCACGCGGTGCTTGAGCGAGCCCAGACCAACGAAGGACGAACCGGTGCGGCTGGCCACACCCGGCGTGGTGCCACGCCACATGATGGCGCCGCCCCACTGGATGGGCGGCTGCGTGGGGTGCATCTGCGCGCGCACGGCGGAGTGCAGGCCGTCGGCGGCAATCAGCAGCCGGCCCTGCACTTCGCGTTGTTCGCCGGAAGACGTGGCAACCAGTGCCGTCACGCCCTGCGCATCGTTGCGGTAGCCGGTGACGCGGTTACCCAGTTGCACGGCGTCCGGCCCCAGGCGGCGCTGCACCTCATTCAACAGCAGCATCTGCAGCTTGCCGCGGTGCACCGCGTACTGCGGCCACTTGTAGCCGGCCAGCAGGCCGCGCGGCTCGGCATACACGTCGTTGCCGTTGCGGCCCACCAGGGCCCACTCCTTGGCCTGGATACCGATGGTGTCGAGCAGGTCGGCACCAATGCCGAGGTCGTACAGCTCGCGCACGGCATTGGGTTGCAGGTTGATGCCCACGCCCAGGGGCTGTAGTTCGGGCACGGCCTCGAAGACCTGGCAGGGCACACCGATCTGGTGCAGGGTGAGTGCCATGGCCAGGCCGCCAATGCCGCCGCCAGCAATGAGGACGGTGTCTTGTTCGTTTACTTGGGAGGTCATAGGAAAATTCATCGATTCTTGTTATCCAGGCCGCGGCCTGTTCAAAACGTGGCGACACTGTAAGGCATAGCCGGCCCAGCCGAGTCAGGCCTGCCAGACACCCAAACCGGCTGAGCGGCAAGGCTGGCGCTCAATCCTTCTGCTTCTTGTAGTTGTGGACAAAGCGGCCAAAGGCCCGGTCTTTCTTGCGCCGCTCAAGGCTGGAGAGGTCATGGAACTCGGATTCCTTGCGCAGCTTCTGATAGTTGTGCAGGTGTTCTTCACTGAGTTCCTGGCGCTCGATCGCGGCCCGCACCGCGCACCCCGGTTCGCTGACATGGGTGCAATCCGGGTAGCGACAGCCGGTGGCCAGGGTGTCGATGTCGGCATAGGTCTCGGTGAGGCCCTCGCCTGCGCCCAGCAGGCCCAGTTCACGCATGCCCGGCATATCGATCAGCAGCGCGCCATGCCCCAGCACGACCAGATGGCGGCGCGTGGTGGTGTGACGGCCCTCCCCTGTGTGGCTGACCTCGCGGGTTTCCAGCGTGCCGTCACCCATCAGGCGGTTGATGAGCGTGGTCTTGCCCACACCCGAAGAACCGAGCAGGCAATAGGTTTTGCCAGGCGCCATGAGTTCGCGCACCTGGTCCACACCCGCGCCGGTGACGTTGCTGACGCAGACGATTCTTGCGTCCACACCCATGTCCCGGATGCGGCCGATCAGTTGCTCCAGCGCTTCCGGCGTCACCAGGTCGGTCTTGGTCAGCAACACCACGGGCTCGATGTGCCCGTCCCGCACCATGACCAGGTAGCGTTCCAGGCGGCGGACGTTGAAGTCGAAGTGGCAGGACTGCACGATGAAGGCCACGTCGATATTGGCAGCCATCATCTGGAACGCCACGTCCCGGCCGGCGGCCTTGCGCCGCAGGAAGGAGCGGCGCGGCAGCAGGTGGTGAATGATCGCGTGGCTGGCGCCATCCAGGTAGTGCGCGCACACCCAGTCGCCCACGCAGGGCAATTCGGTGGATGACTCCGCGAGATGGAGGAACTTGCCGGTCAGCTCGGCAGGCACTTCGCCGTGCTCACCCCGGATGAGGCAGCGGCCCCGGTCGACTGCGGTGACCCTGGCCGAGGACGAATCCGGCCCGCACAGTTCACCGGCTTTTGCCGCAAACCACGCATCCCATCCCAATTCAACGAGCTTCATGCCGAGAGTCTGCCAGTGCCCGATGCAACTGCCAAGCCTGGGTTACGGCCTGCCCCGAATTCCGGCCGGCTTCGGGTCTAGCATACAAGGGCAAGAACTGAAAAAACGCTACGCTAGACCCCATGGAACAAGAAAAAGAGTCCGCCCCGCTGCTGAAAGAATTGCTGAACGCCAAGGCGCTGGCCCTGATAGGCCGCGCGGCGGCACAGGCGCACCCGCCGTTTGACCAGCGGGCCTATCTGGCCATGGCGCGCGAGGGGCTGGACGAGCTGTCCATCATGCAGCGCATGAGCCGGGCGGCGGACAGCCTGCGCGCGCACCTGCCGGCCGATTACCCCCGTGCGCTCAAGGCCGTGCGCCGCATGGCACCGCTGCTGCCCGGCGGTTTTGCCGACATGGTGTTGCCCGAGTTCGTGGGCCGGCACGGGCTGGATCACTTCGAACTCTCGCTGGAGGCGCTGCGCGAGCTCACGCCCTACAGCAGCGCCGAGTTCGCCGTCCGCCCCTACATTGCGCAGGACCCCGATGCCGTGCTGGCCCTGGCCGCACGCTGGGCCGAAGACGACAACGAGCACGTGCGCCGCCTGGCCAGCGAAGGCACGCGCCCGCGCCTGCCCTGGGCCCGGCGCCTGCCCCTGTTGCTGGCCGAGCCGCAACGCACACGCCCCATCCTGGAAAAACTCAAGGCGGACCCGAGCGACTACGTGCGCCGCTCGGTAGCCAACCACCTCAACGACATCAGCAAGGACCACCCCGACTGGGTGCTGGACCTGCTGGAAGGCTGGCCCACACAGCAGGCCGAGACGAAGTGGATCACCAAACACGCGCTGCGCAACCTCATCAAGGCCGGCCACCCGCGTGCGCTCCAGCTTGTGGGGGCCACGCTGGGTGCCAAGGTGCAGCTGGGTTCTTTTGAGGTGTCCCCCACCGCCTTGCGCCTGGGGCAAACGCTGCAGCTGAACGCGACGCTGGTGTCCACGACGCGCCAGCCGCAGCGGCTGGTGATCGACTACGCCATCCACTACGTGAAGAAATCCGGCGACAGCAGCCGCAAGGTCTTCAAGCTGCGCACGCTGGAGCTGGACGGCCAGGCGGAAGTTTCGCTCAGCAAGCGCCAGACCATTGCGGATTTCACGACCCGCACCCACTACCCCGGGCGGCACCAGGTGGAGCTGCTGGTCAACGGCCTCATGGTGGCGCAAGGCCACTTCGACCTGAAGAAGCCGGCGGCCCGGGTCTAGGCGGGCGTACAGCCTGCCTCTTGCGCTGCGACGCTCGGCAAGTCGGGTTCGCGGCGTAGCCTCGGGCCGGGGCTTGTTGCCGAACGTGAACCGCCGTTGAACTACAGCACGCTCAATCGCTCACCGGCGTGCCTTGATGGGCACGCAAGCGCCAAACCCCATGCTCGGGGACCCACACGGTCAGGAAGGCACTGCGCACCGGGATCTCCTTGCCGTCCCTGGAGACGGTCGCCTGCATGCGGCCTGTCACCAGGGCTGCCCCTTCGACCATCTGGACCTGCATGTCGCTCAAGACCAGGTGCAGGTAGCGCAACGCGCCAGTGTTGATTTTTTTCAGGTAGCTGTCCCGCGTGTCACGCGTGGCGGACGAGTGCACGTAGATCACCTGTTCGGAAATCAGTTCGCGCAGTGCAGCGGCGTCGCCGGCCAGCATGGCATCGCGGCGACGCTGCTCCAGTTGCAACACCCTCTCGGGCGTCAGGGGGGTGCCCATCGTCGTCAGTCCAGCTTCACGCCGGCACGGCGCACGACCTGCCCCCACTTGGCTGCATCTTCCTTGATGAAGGCGGCAAATTCAGCCGAGCTGGTGGCGCGAAGTTCGCCACCATAGGAACGCCATTTCTCGGCCAGCTGCGGGTTCTGGGTGGCCTTGAACATGGCGGCGCTGAGTTTGTCGACGATGGCCTTGGGCGTGCCAGCCGGCGCCAGGATGCCTTGCCATGCGACCGGGGTGTAGTCCGGCAGGCCGGCTTCTGCAAAGGTGGGGACGTTGGGGAAGGACGGATGACGTGTCTTGCCCGTGAGTGCCAGCAGCTTGAGCTTGCCGCCACGGATATTGCCGGCAGCGGCGGGCAGCGCGTCGAACATGACCTGCACCTGGCCACCGATCAGGTCGCCATAGGGGCTGGTGGTGTTGTACGGCACGAACTTGATCTGCGTGCCGGTGGCGTGGCCGAACCATTCGCCGGCCAGATGGAAATAGCTGCCCACGCCGATGGTGGCAGCCGTGATGCTGTCCGGTTTGGCCTTGGCCTGGGCAACCATGTCCTGCACCGAGGTGAATGGCACACCGGGGTTGGCGATCAGGCCGGTTTGCAGCACGCCCAGCAGGCTGACCGGCACGAAGTCCCTTTCGGCATTGAAGGTGAGCCGGGTGTACAGGTGCTGCAGCACGGACATGGTGCTGGTGGTGCCGACCACCAGGGTGTAGCCATCCGGGGCGGACTTGGCCGCGGCCTCCATGCCGATCTGACCCGAGGCGCCGGGCCGGTTCTCCACGATGACGGTCTGCCCCAGGATCTTGGTCAGTTCCCCCGCGATCTCGCGTGCGTTGGCGTCCGGCCCGGAGCCGGCCGGGAATGGCGCAATCAGGCGGATGGGCTTGCTGGGATAGTCCTGCGCGTGGGCCGCGAAAGCCGCGAGCAGTCCCAGCGCCAGCGCCATGAATCCAGCGCGGAAATTGATGCGAGTCATTGTTGTCTCCTTGGATGCATTGAATGGGTTTCGACTCCCGCTTGGGGCGCCGGGACGGATTCTTGATTAAAATCAGTCTATTGTCAAATTATGAGAATTGATGCACAATTAATTCAAATAAATTGATAAAAAACAATATTAATTTTCACAGGAGATCACGTGAGCACCTCTTTCCCGCCTCTGAACCGGCCCGATTCCGTCGTTTTCAGCCACATGGGTTTTTATGTGCGCGACCTGGAAAAAATGGCGCGCTTTTACAAGCACGTGTTGGGTTTCACCGAAACCGACCGGGGCGACCTGGGCGCCGTGCAGCTGGTTTTTTTGAGCCGCAATCCGGCCGAGCACCATCAGGTGGTGCTGGCCACCGGCCGGCCGCAGGACCCGGGCTTCAGCGTCATCAACCAGATTTCATTCCGCGTGCCCGACCTGGCCACGCTGCGCGCTGTGCTGGCGCGCGCCCAGGCCGATGGCGGAGCAAGCGACATCCAGCCGGCCACGCACGGCAACGCTGTGTCGGTGTATCTGCGCGATCCGGAGGGCAACCGGATCGAAATCTTCATGGACACGCCCTGGTACTGCGAACAACCGCTGCGTGAGCCCATCAACCTGGACCAGCCAGACGAGGCCATCCTGGCCCGGGCCGAGGCCATTGCGCGCAGTCGGCCCAGGTTCCAGTCCCGCGCGCAATGGCAGGCCAGCATGGCCCGCCTGATGGGTTACAGCACGGAGGCCTGAGCATGTTTGACGTTGCCATCATCGGCTACGGCCCTGCGGGCGCCACGCTGGCCAATCTGCTCGGCCAGGCCGGGCTCTCGGTCCTGGTGCTGGAGAAGGATGCCGAGATCTATCCGCTCCCCCGTGCCATCCATTTCGACGGCGAGGTCATGCGGATCTTCCAGACGGCCGGTCTGCGCGCCCCGGTCGAGGCCGTCTGCCGGCCCGGTCTCAAGGGCATGCATTTCCTGAATGCCGAAGGCGAGGCCATGCTGATCCGGGGCGGCACGGCCTTGCGCGGCCCGCATGGCTGTGCCAACAACTACTACTTCCACCAGCCGGAACTGGAACAGGTGCTGCGCCAGGGCATCCGGCGTTTCGACAACGTCACAGTGAAGCTGCAGCACGAGGTGACGCACATCACGCCCGCGGGCGAGCACGTCATGCTGGACATCACCGATCTGGTTCAGCACCAGAAGTCCCAGGTCCAGGCCCGTTATGTCGTGGGATGCGACGGCGCGCGCTCCCTGATGCGCAAGACGCTGGGCACGACCATGCAGGACCTGGGCCTGCACCAGCCCTGGCTCGTGTTCGACGTGCTGCTCAAGGCCAATGCGCCAACCCTGCCGGACCACACCGTGCAGCATTGCGATCCGGCACGACCCATGACTTACTGCAACGTCACAGGTAACCGCCGCCGCTGGGAAATCATGCTGATGCCCGGCGACGACCCCACCAGGATGGTGGCGCCCGAGATGCTGTGGCAGCTGGTCAGCCCCTGGCTGCGCCCGGACCAGGCAGAGATCGAGCGAGCCGTGATCTATACCTTCCATTCACTCATTGCGCAGGGCTGGCGCAAGGGCCGCCTGATGCTGGCCGGCGATGCCGCGCACCAGACGCCGCCGTTCCTCGGCCAGGGCATGTGCGCTGCGCTGCGCGACGTGTCCAACCTGGCGTGGAAACTCGAAGCCGTGCTGAAGGCCGGGGTGAGTGATGCCCTGCTCGACACCTACGAGTCCGAACGCGCACCGCACGTGCATGCCTTTATCGAACTGGCAGTCCGCCTGGGCGACATCATCCAGGCGACCGACCCGGCCCAGGCGCGCGAGCGCGATGCACGCTTCAAGTCGGGGCAGCCGGAGATTTTTGAGTTTCCATCACCGCGGCTCGGGCCGGGGGTGCTCAGCGGAAACAACCCGCTGGTCGGCCAGCCCTTCGCGCAGCCCGAGCTCGACAACGGCGACTTGCTCGATGTCCGGCTGGGCAGGCGCTTCGCGGTCATCGCACGCGAGGCCCTGCTCGAAGGCGTGAGCGACGAGACGCGGGGCATCTGGTCCACCGGCGGCGTGACGCTGCTGCCCGCCCGCGATGCCGGCCTGCGGGAATGGTTCGACCAGCACGGTCTCGGCGCGGTCGTGCTGCGACCCGACCGCTATATCATGGGCGTGGCCACATCGCCCGGGGAACTCGATGCCATCACGGCCAGCATGCCCGTGGCGGATCTTCAACCCCACTGAAGCGACCCATGACCGACAAATCCATGTCCAGCCTCTCGCGCATGCTCAGCGTGCTGGACCTCTTCTCCGATCACCAGCTGACTTGGACGGCCGAAGGCATCACCGAGGCCCTTCAGGTGTCGCTACCGACGGGCTACCGCTACGTCAAGATGCTGGTGGACGCCGGCCTGCTGCAGCGCGCCGCAGATTCGCACTACACGCTGGGCCCGCGCATCATCGTGCTGGACCACTACATCCGCATGGCCGATCCCGTGCTGCAGCACGGCGTGCCCATCATGGCGGAGTTGGTCGAGAAAACCGGATTCGACTGCGTGATCTCGGGCCTCTACGGCCAGCAGGTGCTCGACACTCACCGGGAGTTCGGATCTTCACCAGCCACCCTGAGCTATGGGCGGGGTCGCCCGCGTCCGCTGTTCCAGGGGGCGGCGCCCAAGGTCATCCTGTCGTGCTTCACGCCAGCGCAGCTACGCAAGGTTTTTGACCAGCACAGCGACGAGATCGCCAAGGCTGGCCTGCCAACGGAGTGGCCGGCGTTCCGCAAGTACTACGCCAACATCCGCAAGGCCGGCCATTACTTCTCCAACGGCGAACTGGAGCCCAACCTGGCAGCGCTGGCGGCGCCCCTGCAACATGCCAACGGCACCATCCTGGGCGCCATCTCGCTGGTGACCACGGTGCCGCGCATGGCCGTGATGGATGTTTCCAAACTGACCCAACTGGTCATCCGTGCCGCACAGGAAATCACTGTGCGCATCCCCTGATTCACTCCCATTTCCTGAAAGGACTCCCCTCCGTGAAGCTCATCAGTTTTCTGAACGCAGGCCAAGCCAGCTACGGCATCGTCAACGGCGACGATGTGCTCGACCTCCAACCCATCCTGGGCGCACAAGCCCCTGATTTGCGCGCCCTGATCGAGCAAAACCTGTTCGCCGCAGCCGCCGAAGCCGCCAGCAAACACAAGCCCGGCCTGAAGTTCTCGCAACTGACGCTGCTGCCGGTCATCCCGAATCCGGACAAGATCATCTGCGTGGGCCTGAACTACGGCGAGCACGTGCGTGAGACCGGGCGTGAAATCACCGAGAGCCCGGCACTGTTCCTGCGCGTGCCCGCTTCGCAGGTGGCACACGGCCAGGACATCGTGCGCCCACCGGAATCGACGCGCCTGGACTACGAAGGCGAGATCGCCATCGTGATCGGCAAGGGCGGCCGCCGCATCAGCGAAGCTGATGCCTGGAGCCACATCGCGGGCTACAGCTGCTACAACGACGGCAGCATCCGCGACTGGCAGGTCAGCACCAGCCAGTGGACGGCGGGCAAGAATTTCTGGCGCACAGGCGGCTTTGGCCCCTGGCTGGTCACTGCCGACGAAATCAAGCCCGACCAGAACATGACCCTCGTCACCCGCCTCAACGGTGTCGAGCTGCAACGCGCCACCACCGACATGATGATCCACAGCATTCCGCGCCAGATTGCCTACATCTCTACCTTCACGCCGCTGCAGGCCGGCGACGTGATCGTGACGGGCACACCGGGCGGTGTGGGCAACAAGCGCAATCCTCAGGTCTTCATGAAGCCGGGGGATGTGGTGGAGATCGACGTGGATGCCATCGGCATTCTGCGCAACAGCATCCGCGACGAATAAGTCTCAAGGTCGCGCCCGGTAGGCAAACGGTCTGCATCAGGTGCAGCGGCTCTTACGCCGCATCCAGATTCGCCACCACCCGGTTACGCCCGCTTTCCTTGGCCTCGTACAAGGCCTTGTCGGCGCGGGCGATCATGTCGGCCGCCAGCACGGCGACGTCACTCACCTCCGGCAACGGCCGCAGCATGGCCACGCCGATGGAGATGGTCACGCGCACGTCCTCGCGCACGCGGGCGGGGACGCTCTGCACGCTCACGATGCGCCGGATGCGTTCGGCCGTTTCCAGGCCGGCCAGGCCCGGCGTGGCCGGCAACAGCACGACAAACTCTTCGCCGCCGTAGCGCGCCACCACGTCGCTGCCGCGCAACTGCACCTTGATGAGGTTGGCCACGTAGCGCAGCACCTCGTCGCCGGCCTGGTGGCCCAGGCTGTCGTTGAGCTTCTTGAAGTGGTCCACGTCGAGGAACATGCAGACCAGCGGCTGGCCGTTGCGGCGCGCGGCCAGCACCTCCTCCAGGCAACGCGATTCGAAATAGCGCCGGTTGTGCACGCCGGTCAGCACGTCGGTCAGGCCAGCGAGCTTGAGGCGCTCGGTGGCCAGGGCGCTGTCCAGGCACACGGCCACCAGCGCAGCCAGACGCTCCAGAAAATCGGTGCTGCTGCCGGCCACGAAGCGCTGCGCGTCGCGGCTGCCCAGATTGAGGCTGCCGATGAAGCGGCCGTGGTGCAGCAGCGGCAGCAAGGCCACCGAAGCCAGTCCGGCCGGGGCGTCTTCGAACAGGAAGGCCGGTACCTCGTCGAGGCCGGCCAGCAGCGGCCGGCCGGTGCCGGTGTAGAGCGACTGCAGTTCCACATCGCTGTCGAGGAACAGCAGGCCCTCGGCCATGTGCCCGGGGTCGCCCAGCACCCGCCCCACTTCGTACAGCGGGTCGACCAGGGCCAGGGTGACGGCGTCGAGTTCGAAGAGCGATTTGTATTCGAGCAGCAGGGTGTCGATGAGCGCGGCCAGCGAGGCCGCACCGATCACCTGGCGCTCCAGCTGGTCGAAGCGGCGCATCTTCTCCTGGTTCAGGCGCGCCTCGCGCAGCATGGCGTCGAGCTGGCTGCGCAGGCGCTGGTTCTCGGCCTGCAGCATGGCCAGCGACAGGCGCTCACTGGAATGGCCTTGGCTCCGAGATGCCTCAGTCAAAATTCCGCTCCTGCCTGCGCGCTGTTGTGCTCATCGTCGGATGGTAACTTGGCCGTGTGACGGCTTGGCGAAATCAGGCGCCCAACAGGCCGCTGTGGGCTGACGCATGCCGCAGCCACATCGGATCCTGGGCCAGCGCCAGCGCCGCACTCAGCGCGCGGGTGGGGCGGCTCATGTCGAGCACCATGAAGCCGATCGGCGTGGTGACCGTGGGGCTGACCAGCGGCGCCGCTTCCAGTTCACCGAAGCCACGGATGGCGCCAACCAGGGCACCTGGCAGGATGCTGCAGACCTGGCCGTCGAGCACGCTCAAGGCCAGCGCCAGCACCGAGTCGGTCTCCATCGCCGGCACTACCTGGGCACCGGCTTCGGCCAGGGCGGCATCGACGATGCTGCGGTTGTGCATCTCCGGTGTCAGCAGGCACAGCGGCAAGCGGGCCGCGTCGGCCCAGTTCCATGCACTGCCGATCTGCATGCCTGCCTGCGCCGGCCCGGCCGTGCGGCGCAGCAGAAAGTAGTGCTCGGTGTACTGCGGGAGGGTCTGGAACGGCATGCGGCGCCGGCTCAGCCGTTCCATATAACCCAGCCCCATGTCGAGCGAGAGGTTCTCCAGCCCGGTTTCGATGTCGGGCGAGCTCATGGAGCGCACGATCGGCAGGATGCCCGGATGACGGGCCTGCAGCATGGCGGCGAAACGCGCCGCGATCGGCATCACCGAGGGCACGGCGCCGATGCGCAAGGTGCCCTGGGGGCTCCCCTCCGCACTCTTGAGCTCCTGCTTCAGCCGCTCCTGTTCGTGCAGGATGCGCTGCGCCGCCTGGAAGATCTGTTCGCCTTCCGGCGTGAAGCCCTCGAAGACACGCCCGCGCTTGACGATGGCGGTGCCGAATTCCTCCTCCAGCGTGCGCAGCGCGTTGGAGAGCGCCGGCTGCGAGATATGGCAGGCCTGCGCCGCACGCCCGAAATGCTTGTGCTCGTGCAAGGCCACCACATAACGCAGCGAGGTGAACAGGTTCATGACTCAATCGCCCTGTCTGTCAGGGCTTGTCGCCCGGACTGCAAGCGGATCACTTGCCGGCATTGGGGAAAAACAGCTGCTCGCCGCCGATCTTGTAGGCGGCAATGGCGTTCTGGCCGGCGGGTGAAACGACCCAGTCGACGAACTTCTGCGCCTCGGCCAGTTTGACCTGCGGGTGCTTGGCCGGGTTGACCACCATCACGCCGTACTGGTTGAACAGGCGCTTGTCGCCTTCGACCAGCACCGTCAGGTCGGCACGGTTCTTGAAGTTGAGCCAGGTGCCGCGGTCGGCCAGCACGTAGGCGCCGCTGGATGAGGCGATGTTGAGCGCCGGGCCCATGCCGCAGCCGCATTCCTTGTAGCCGCCGCCTTTTTTGTCGGCCAGGTCGGCCAGCTTCCAGAAGCGCAGTTCGGCCGCGTGGGTGCCGCTCTTGTCGCCGCGCGAGATGAAGGCGCCGTTGGCGGCGCTGATCTTCTTCAGCGCCACCGCGATGTCATTGCCTTGGGTGCCCACCGGGTCGGCCTTGGGGCCGATCAGCACGAAGTCGTTGTACATGACGGGCAGGCGCTTGAGGCCAAAGCCCTCGGCGACGAACTTCTCTTCGGCCATCTGGTCGTGCACGAACACCACGTCGGCATCGCCGCGGCGCGCCATGTCCAGCGCCTGGCCGGTGCCCAGCGCCACCACCTTGATGTCGATGCCGCTGGCCTGCTTGAAGGCCGGCAGCAGGTAAGAGAACAGGCCCGACTGCTCGGTGGAGGTGGTCGACGACATGACGATGGTCTGCGCCGAGGCGGCCATGGATGCTATCGAAATCGTAGCTACCAGCGCATATTTGACAAGCGCGGGAGCCTCAAAAGACCATGAAGCTTTGAAAACGTTCATACCTGTTCTCCTTTGACGAATAGATGGGCGGTGGGCGAGACGGCACGCAGCCGCTCGACATCGAAAAATTCCTGCACCGGCAGGTCGGCCTGCACGCGCCCCTGCTCCAGGTAGATGACACGAGTCGCCAGGCGCTTGACCTGGCCCAGGTTGTGGCTGGCGAAGATGACCGTCACCGGGCGGCCGTCCTGGCGCTGGGCGCCGTTGGCGAATTCCGCCATCAGCTGCTCCACCTCGCGCTTGGCATGCGGGTCGAGGCT
>ERZ1292640.862-Hain-H43-02um-R1-862-length-25196-cov-7_pt1 | contig 25196 bp, 17 predicted proteins | sample MGYA00564404_ERZ1292640 | MGnify/ENA primary metagenome ERZ1292640 (study PRJEB36523, sample SAMEA6512636) | groundwater metagenome | collected 2019-01-08 | study: AquaDiva: Metagenomics assemblies of 32 groundwater samples | reverse complement strand
CCTCCAGCCGGTTGCCCAGCCCGAGCCCGAAAGCCAGCGGCTGCACCAGCGCCTCAAACAGCCACTCCTGCAAGTCGGCGAATGCGTTGGCCAGGGCGTCCATGGCTCAATTCTCGCGTGGACGCCGGCCGTCAATCCAGGCCCGATAGGCCGGGTGCTCGCGCAGGGTACGGAAGCAGAAACCGCGGTCCTTCAGGCCCATGATGAGCGGCTCCAGCACGCTGGGCGCCCACGGGTCCTTGCGCGACCAGATGCCCAGGTGCGCCATCAGGATGTCGCCTGAGCGGATGTCGCGCAAGGCCTTCTTCAGCAGCGCGGCATTGCTGTAGGTCTCGCTCGGCAGCTCGTCGCCAAGGAAACCGGCCGCCGCCCAGCCGACGTGGGCATAACCGCAAACTTTGGCCGCCGCCAGCAGCGCCGGCGAGGTCTTGCCGCCGGGGGCACGGAACAAGGGCAGCGCCGGCTTGCCGGTGAGTTGTTGCAGCCGGTCGGACGCGGCCTGGATCTGCGCGCAGTACTGTGCAGCGTCCCAGACCTGCTCGCGCCCTTCGTCGGCACCGGCCGAGGGGCGCACGCGAAAACGCGGCACCCCGCTATCGCCGGCAACATCGGCCCGCCAGTAGACATGGTCCAGCGTGTGCGAAGCGAACTCATGCCCTTCGGCCGCGCGGGCGCGCCACCAGGGCGCCCAGTGCTCGCCCAGGCTGCCGTCGCCGACGCGGCTGCGCTCCTGGGCAGCGAAGAAAGTCACCCGCACCTGCTGGCGCTGCAGCACCTCGGCCACCAGTTCGGCCACGCCCATGTGGCCGGTGTCGAACGTCAGGTAGACCGGTTTCTTGCAGTCTTTTTGGCCCTCAGCCCTTGCTGCATTTGCGCAAACAGCTATCAAAAAGATAGCGATTAGCAGATCCGTCAGCAGCTTACTGGCGCGGCGCATGGTCGAGTGTCCAGACGCCGTGCGGCGATTTGCCGACCCTGACCTGCCGCACCACCTCGCGCGTGGTGGTGTCGATCACGCTGAGCTTCTTGGCCCAGCGCGAGGCGACGAAGATGTAGCGGCCGTCAGCCGTCAGGTCCATGCAGTCCGGGCCGCTGGGTGCCGGGTACTGGTCCACCACGCTCATGGTCTGGAAATCGATCTTGCTGATGGTGTCGGCCACGCGGTTGCTGACGAAGACATGGCGCCGGTCGCCGACAGCGCGGAAGGCGTGCGCCCCCTTGCCGGTACGGATGTAGTTGACCAGCCGCGGTGATGGCCCGGAAACATCGTAGACCTCCACGCCTTCACCGCCGGTCAGGCCGATGAGCAGGAAGCGGTCATCAGGCGTGCCGAACACGTCGGCCGGCAGCGGGCCGGTCCTGCGGCGCCATTTGAGCGTCTGGGTGGCGAGGTCGATCGCCACCAGTTCATCGCTGTCCTGCATGGACGCGTAAGCGGTACTGCTCTTGCTGTCGATCCAGACATGGCTGGGCGTCTTGCCGGTGGCAATGCGCTTGGCCAGCGTCAGGTCGCGGCCGTCCCAGCGGTAGATGTCGACATGATTGAGCCGGTTGCCGGCGGTGACGAACCATTTCATGTCGGGCGAAAAACGCAGCTGGTAGGGGTCGAGAATGCCGCGCACGGTGCGCTGCACCTCGGCCGTCTGCGGGTCGACGAAGGTCAGCGAGTCGCCCAGCGCGTTGGCGATGATGAGCGATTTCTCGTCCGGCGTCAGGTACAGGTGGTGCGGCTCCTTGCCGGTGGCAATGCGCTTGACTTCCTTCCAGCTGGCCGGGTCGATGACGCTGACATTGGCATCGAGTGAATTGAGCACGAAGATCGGCCGCAACTGGGCCCAGGCCACGGGAGAAAAGGCGCTTGCCGCCAGCAGGACCAGGAACGCGAGAAAGAAAGGGACAGGATGGTGCACGGCGGGGAACTTGTTCAGGCAATCTGCAAGTGTAGCGGCCGGCCCCGCCCCGGCGCCGCACGACGTTTGACCAGCATCAAGAACCGTAGTGGCCAAGCCGGCGCACCAGCCTGGCCAGTGCGCTGGTCAGCCGGCGATCAGCGCGAGGTCGGCTTCGCTCAACCAGCGCCACTGTCCCGGCGCCAGATCGGCAGGCAGCATCAAGCCGCCGATCTGCGAGCGGTGCAGCCCCTCGACCCGGTTGCCCACCGCCGCCACCATGCGCTTGACCTGGTGGTACTTGCCCTCGGTCAAGGTCAGGCGCAGGTGATGGCTGTCCACCGCCTCGCAGGCGGCGGCACGCACCGGCTTGGGATCGTCGTCCAGCACCACGCCGGCCAGCAGGCGCTGCACCTGCTGCGCATCGAGCACGTGTTTGAGCGTCACCTCGTAGACCTTGGGCACGTGGTGGCGCGGCGAGCTCATGCGGTGGATGAACTTGCCATCGTCGCTCAACAGCAGCAGGCCGGTGGTGTCCTGGTCGAGCCGGCCGATCGCCTGCACGCCCTGCACGCTGCCCTTGTTCGGCCGCAGGCGCAGCGGCGACGGCAGCAGGGTGTAGATGCTGGGCCAGGTCGAGGGCTTTTGCGAGCACTCGGTGCCGGCCGGCTTGTGCAGCATCAGGTAGGCCTTCTCGTGGTAAGCCCAGTCCTCCCCCTGCACCCGGAAGCGCAGGCCGGTCGCTTCAAATTCCATAGCAGCCTGCGTACATTCGACAAAGGCTGCAGCCTCATCTGAGTCATGAATCTGGACGTGGCCCTGCTGGATCAGGCCGGCGCAGACGCGCCGCGTGCCAAAGCCCTGGGAATAAAGAATGTCTTGCAGTTGCATGGTGCCGAGTATCGCAAACCCGTTGCAACGCTCGCCGCTCACTGTGGCGCGTCGGGGAATTTTTTGGCCACCGAGCCTCAGGCCCCTACACAAGAATCATCGCGTCTTCAGGATGATCTGCGTCCTTCATGCCTCCTCCTTTTGCGGCTGCAGCGGGAACCGGATGCGGAACGTGGTGCCCGGACCCGCATGCTTGACCAGATGAATCACGCCACCGAGGGTGCCGGCCACCAGGTTGTAGACGATGTGCAGCCCCAGGCCGCTGCCTCCCGCGCCGCGCCGCGTGGTAAAGAAAGGATCGAAGATCCGGTCCTCGATGTCGGACGAGATGCCTTTGCCGTCGTCGGCAAAGTCGAGCTGGAGTTCTTCACCCACCTGCTCGGCCGAAATCCGGATCCTGCCCGGCTGCCCCGGCTCATAGGCATGGGTCAGGGCATTGAGCAGCAGGTTGCTCAGGATCTGGTAGATCGCCCCCGGATGGGTGCGGATCGTGAGATGGCGGTTGCTGGCATTGAGCACCTGGACCGTGCTGCCCTTGAGCCGCGGCTTGAGGCTGAGGATGATCTCGTCAATGTAGTCGTGCAGGTTGAGATGGCGCCATTCTTCGCTCGACTGGTCCACCGCCACCTGCTTGAAACTGCGGATCAGGTCAGCCGCGCGCAGCAGATTGTTGACCAGGATGTCGCAACCGTTGAGACCATGCGCGATGAAGCGCTCCAGCGACGAGCGCTTGAGCGTGCCGCCGTCAAAGGCCCGGCTCAAGCCTTTGAATTCCTCCTGCAACGTGGTGGCCGAGGTCACGCCGATGCCGATCGGGGTGTTGATCTCGTGCGAAATACCGGCCACCAGGGCACCCAGCGAAGCCATTTTTTCCGATTGCACCAGCTGCGACTGGGTGTCGCGCAAGGTGGCGATGGTGCGGCTCAGGTTCTGGTTGGCTTCGATCAGGGCCAATTCGGCGCGCTTGCGCTCGGTGATGTCGATGCCGGTGCCGATCATGTACTGCAACCGGCCGGCCTCGTCGGTCAGCATGGCGTTGCACCAGGAGATCAGGCGACGCTGGCCGTCGCGCGTCAGCCACTCCACCTCCAGCATGCGCTGCAGCTTGTCGGGTGAGGTCTGGTTCTCGTGCTTGAGCTGCACTTCCGCCCGTCGCTCCGGCGGAATCACGTACGCCCAGATCGGCCGGTCGCGCAACTCCTCGAAACGGTAGCCCGTCAGCCGCTCGCAGGCGCCGTTGAAGCGCACGAAGCAGCCGCGGTTGTCGAGCACGAAAATCAGCGTCTCCGCCGTATTGATGATGGTCTCGGTGAAGGCGCGCTGCTGCTCCAGCTCATGCGTTCGGTCCAGCACCCGCTGCTCCAGCGTCTCGTTCAGGCTGCGCAGGGCCTGCTCGGCCTGCTTTTGCTCGGTGATGTCCTGAATCGAGCCACTGAAACGGATCGGATTGCCCTTTTCATCGCCATGCGCCCCACCACGCAGATGCACATGTTTGAGGCGCCCGTCGGGGAAAACCAGCCGCAGCTGGGTCGAGAAGGTCCCCAGGCTGACCAGTGCCTGCGCCCGCTGCTGGCGCAGCGGCCCCAGATCATCCGGGTGAACCAGCGCAGCCACTGCCGCGCGTGGCACATGGCCCGTCGGGGACGTCAATTCATGGATGCGCAACGCTTCATCCGACAGGATGTACTCGTCGCGCGGCAGGTCGAATTCCCAGCTGCCCAGCCGCGCCAGGTGCTGCGCCTCGTTCAGGCGCGCTTCGCTCTGGCGCTGGGCGGCCTCGGACAACTTGCGCTCGGTGATGTCGCGTTCGATGGCAATGAATTTGACCAGCTCGCCCGCCTCGTCGTGTACCGGCTTGACATCGATCGCAATCCAGTACTTGCGGCCCGACTTGTGGTAGTTCACGATCTCCGCCTCGAACCCCTCGCCGCGCGCCAGCTGCGCACAGATCATGCGCCGCACCCCGGGATCGGTGTCCGGCCCCTGCAACAGCCGCCCCGGCTTTTGGCCCAGGGCCTCCTCCAGGCTGTAGCCGGTGATCTTTTCGAAGCCCTCATTGGCCCAGAGGATCACCCCCCGGGCATCGGTGATGATCACGGCATTGTCAGTACGCGCCGCCACCAGGGCCAGATCGCGCGCCTGTGCGTCGCGCGCTTGTAATGCCTCTTGCGCCGCCTTGCGCTCGGAGATGTCGATGCACACCAGCAGCTGCCGGTCGACCTCGCCATGCCGGAAGCGGGTCATGACCGCTTCGCACGCCCCATGCCGCCCATCGCGCATGCGCAACACCACTTCCCGGCGGCCCGAACCCGGGACCGGCAACAGGCCTGGCGCACCGTCAGGCAGCAGGAGCTCCGCTCCGGCATCATCGACCAGCCCCATCCAAGTCGGCAGTGCCTTGAGTTCGGCCTGCGAATACCCGCTCAGACGCTCCATGGCGGGATTGGCATAGATCACGCGGTCCTTCTCGATCAGCAGAACCCCTTCGCCAGCAGCCGACTGGGCCGCCAGCAGCGCCTTGTAGAAGTTGTTCTCGCCGATCACCTCGTCATAGAAGGTCAGCGCCAGCGAAGCGGCCAGCACCAGCACCGCCAGCAAGCCGACGAACAGGCCGATCGTGCTGCCGCCCAAACCGCTGGACGCAACGGTACAGACCGCATCGGGCGAAAACTCCGCGGCGGCCATGCCGGTGTAGTGCATGCCGGCAATTGCCAGACCCATGAGCACGGCACTGGCGAACCGGTGTCCCACGGGCGTCGCTCCCGTACGCTTGCGGAAAAACAGATGCAAGGCGACCCAGCTGGCACCGACGGCAATCAGCAGCGACAGGACGGACAGGGCAAGGTCGTACGCGATGGGGGGCGCCATCTTCATGGCTGCCATGCCGCTGTAGTGCATGGCCACGATGCCCAGCCCCATCAGCACCGAGGCCATGAAACGGGTCGCGGCACTGGCCTGCGGCCGGCTCAGCACCGACAGCGCGATGGCAGAAGCCAGAATGGCCGGCAACAGCGAAACGGCCGTCAGCCAGGGGTCGTAGGCCACCGGTATCGGTAGACGAACCGCCAGCATGCCGACAAAATGCGTGGCCCAGATGCCGATGCCCATGGAACAGGCGCCACCGGCAATCCAGTAAGGACGTGTTGCCCGGCTGACCCACGCCAACCGGAAAGCCAGGCGCAGGGCGGTGTAGGCAGCAAAGATGGCAATGAGGACCGAGAACACTACCAGGGATCCCTGGTAGGTGAAGGTCATGGCATTTTCCAAGATCAGCCTTCTCTTTGTCTTGCTCGAACGACTATACAAGACAAGAAACAGAAGCCCGAAAAGGGAAAACCCGACCGTTACCGGCCGGGTTTGGGAGATTGGGGCTGGGGTCTACTGAAGGAGGCCCCATAAAGCCCGCCGGTGCTTGAAAAACAAGTTTCAATATTTTTATTGTTCCCCACTCTGTTCCCCCGCCCTTTCGTGGCAAGGACTGACCCATCGCGCATGCCTTAACGATTAGGGGGGCTCAGTGGTCACCGCGTAAAATAGGCGGTGCGACATAGGCCCATATCTTGCCTACTGGACGACAAGAAATTGGAAATCCGTTTGGATGGAATTCAGAGGGGGACGACTTGCCCCCCGGTATGCCCGGAATTTCAGGTGCTCTGAGGCTTGTTCTAGGCCCCCCAATAGATCGCGCATTCGTAGAGCGCTTTGAGGAGAATGTGAATCTTCAATTCGCGCTGGACTGAGGGCTCGACGCGCTTCCTCTTCCCCGCAACGTCTCGTACAACTCCGCCGGCCCAAGCAGGATGTCCTTTAGGCCATTGCGCACGTGCTCCGAGTCCAGTGCCTGCTTGCTCATGGTGGTGTGAGCGGCCAGAGCATCCATGATGGCGTTGAGCAACTCCCGATCAAAGTCCGGTGAGTTGGCAAACTGACCCTTGGAGTTGTTCATGGCCTGCTGCACCAGGATGTCCGACTCCAGCAGCTTGCCCTTGATCACGTTGTTGACGTAAACGAGCTTGTCGTCGTCGGTCAGTTCACCCTCAAACAGATCATTGACCTTCTGCACGATCTCGGACAGCCTCGCCTTGATCTTTTCTTGGATTTCTCCACCGCCGCTGTCTGTCATCGGAGGTAATCTGTAGTCGCCGGAATCTTCACCCAATACCAGAGTCCGTTGCCCCTGATCCTTCAGCTTGTGGTGTGTCAACACCACCTTAGACAAATCGACCCCCTCCCGCTCGCGGCCGAACTCCAGCAGAGGCAGCAGCCTCTTGAAGAAGATGGCCCGCTTCTCGATAGCGGTATTGCCATAGTCAAACATCTGCGACAGGAAGGCATAGACCCGCACAAAGGTGCCTAGGTCACGCTTGAACAGGATCAGCGCATTCAGCTCGTCCTTGGCGTCCTGGGCCGCATTGCCGTTGGGGTTGGCGGCCTCTGCGTCTTTCAGCATCCTCTGCGCGGCCATGTAGCGCTTGAGCAAACGGTCGGCCACCGGCTCGATAGCGGCCACCAGCATGGACTGGGTGGCCTTGGGGTTGAACTCGACCAGGGCCACGCGCTCCACCTCAAAGTCATCATAGTGGCCTGCCGCATCCAGCTTGGCGCGCAGTTCATAAACCAGATGCGGATCGGTCACGCCGGCCAACTGGGCCGTCTCGTAATAGGTCTTGAACGCTGCCAGCACCTCGTCCGGATCGTTCACGAAGTCCAGGATGTAGGTCGTATCCTTTAGCCCGAACGGCCCGTTGTAGGCCCGGTTCAGGCGCGACAGGGTTTGCACCGCCTGGATGCCAGCCAGCCGCTTGTCCACATACATGCCGCAAAGCAGCGGCTGATCAAAGCCAGTCTGGAATTTGTTGGCCACCAGCAGTATTTGGTACTCATCGGTAGCAAACGCCTCGCGGATGTCGCGACTCTTCAGGTTCGGGTTGAGCTTGCTGCTGTTCTCGCTCACCGGCTCGGACAATGAGGTCGGGTCGTTCACCTCGCCGGAGAACGCCACCAGGGAATCGAGCTTGTAGCTGCTGTCCTGGATGTACTTGTCGATGGCCAACTTCCAGCGCACCGCCTCCACCCGGCTGCCCACCACCACCATGGCTTTGGCGTGGCCGTTGAGCAGCGGCTGCACGTTTTCACGGAAGTGCTCCACCACCACGGCCACCTTCTGGCTGATGTTGTAGGGATGCAGGCGAACCCAGCGCATCAGTCCCTTAACGGCCTCGCTGCGCTCCACCTCTTTCTCGTCCCATTCCTTGCCGTTGTTTGCCAGCTTGAAGGCCAGCTTGTACGGGGTGTAGTTCTTCAGCACATCAAGGATGAAGCCCTCCTCGATGGCCTGGCACATGGAATACACGTGAAAGGCCGCGGGCAGGTTGTCCGGGCCGGCGGGCTGGTTGGGTTGCGGCCGACGGCCGAACAGCTCCAGCGTCTTGGCCTTGGGCGTGGCGGTAAATGCAACGTAGCTCACCGCCTTCTCGGCCTTGCCGCTACCGGCACGCGCCGCCATCTGGGCGGCCAGCAGGTCTTCAGTGGACACCTCGCCGCCGTCCTTCAGTTCTTCCAGCTCCTCGGCGCTCAGCACCTGGCGCAGGGTTGCCGCAGCGGCCCCGGTCTGGCTGCTATGGGCTTCGTCGGCAATCACGGCAAAACGCTTGCCCTGGGTGGCAGCAAGCTCTTGCACCGTCTTGAGGGCAAAGGGAAAGGTCTGGATGGTGCAGACCACGATCTTCTTGCCACCAGCCAGCGCTTCGGCCAGTTCGGCGCTTTTGCTTTGCCCCTCACCCTTGATGGAGGCCACCACGCCGGTGGTGCGCTCAAAGTCGAAGATGGCTTCCTGGAGCTGAGTGTCCAGCACGGTCCGGTCGCTCACCACCAGCACGCTGTCAAACAACTTTTGGTTCTGGGCGTCGTGCAAATCAGCCAGAAAATGCGCTGTCCAGGCGATGGAGTTGGTCTTGCCACTGCCGGCGCTGTGCTGGATCAGGTACTTCTGGCCCGGCCCCTCGGCGAGCACCGCCTGCACTAACTTGCGGGTGGCGTCGAGCTGGTGGTAGCGCGGGAACAGAATGGCCTTGATCTGTTTCTTGCTGTCGCGCTGGGTCACCAGGTAGCGCCCAAGAATCTCCAGCCAGCTATCGCGCTGCCACACCTGCTCCCACAGATAGGCCGTGCGGTGGCCCTTACCGTTGGGCGGGTTGCCGGCACCACCGTGGTCGCCCTGGTTGAAGGGCAAGAAGTAGGTGCTCGGCCCTTGCAGGCGCGTCGTCATCATCACCGTGCGGTTGCTCACGGCAAAGTGCACCAGGGCGCCGCGCGGGAAGTCCAGCAGCGGCTCGGCATAGGGCTTGCCCTTGGGCTTGGGAATCCGGTCAAAGCGGTATTGGTCTACCGCGGCGTTGATGTCCTGGGTGAAATCGGTCTTCAGCTCGGCCGTCGCCACCGGAATGCCGTTGAGGAACAGCACCAGGTCGATGATGCCGTCGTGATTGGTACGCACCTGGCGCACCACGCGCAGCCGGTTGGCGGCGTAAAGCGCCTGCAAATCCGGGTTCATGGCCAGCGCCGGCTTGAACTGGGCCAGCTTCAGCGGCGCCTTCAGCCCCAGCATCTCGATGCCCACGCGCAGCACCTCCAACGTGCCGCGCTCGTCCAATTGCTTGCGCAGCCGGTCCAGCAACATGGCCTCGGCCGCCGCGCCGTGGTTCTTGCTTAGCGTCTCCCAGGCTTTGGGCTGGCTGGACTGAATCCAAACCAGCACGTCCGCTGGGTAAATGGCGCGCGGGGTGTCGTAGTTGGCGGCATCGCCCTCCGCGTACCACCAGTCGTGGGCCGCCAGGTGCTGGCAGATGTCTTTCTCGAACTCGATTTCGTTATGCAGCGCCATGCTTTCTTGCCCCCTTTGTCAGCGCCGCTCAGACCGCCAGCTGCTGGATCGGCGGCCGCAGCGCCGCCTCGAAACGGATCAACTCGGCGATCATCATGTCTTGCAGGTCGCCCCAAACCTCAGGCGGCGACTTCCAGCCGCCTTCCATGTCATAGGAGATCCGGCAACCCTTGCGCCCCGGCAAGGGATCCCAGTTCAGCTTGTGCCCGAAGTCCTTCTCGATCTTGTCCTGTTGATTTTTCAAAACCTCGAACGCCTTGGAATTCCACTCATCCGGCTGTTTGGCGTCGCGTATGTAGCACTCCACCCTGGCGCGGTCCTCGGTCAGGGACAGATTCAGACCAAACCCCGAGCGCCCGATACCAGCAGACAGCCAGTGGTCTGTAGATGTGCTGCGATTTGCCAGGATCTGGGTGCTCGCCCTGGATCGATCGATCAGCTGCGCCCAGAACTTTCTAAAAATCTCCTGGCGAACGGTGCGCACCTTTTTGACCTCCTGGGCCTGCTCGCGCGCCTTGACCTCATAGTCCGCCGCCTCGGGCAGCGGTATGATCTGCGCCACGTCAATCAGCATCTTGTCGCCTAACTTGTAGGGCTGGAAGCGAACGCAGGTGATGTCCAGGTTGTTTTTGTTCAGCCAGATGACGGCCGTGGTCAACTCGGGCGAGAAGTCCCCGGATACCAGGATGATGCGCACCTCGCCCGTCAACTCGATCTCTTCGACTGAGTCAGCTTCCAGAAAATCCAAGATGTCCGCGGTGGCGCGCTCCCTGGCGTCGTCACCTCGCAGCATTCGCGCATAAGCGGCAATAGCACGCTCCAGCGTCATGCTGGCCACCATGGCGGCATAGCGTATGGCCTGCAACTCCATGTGGCCGCCGTCTTCGGTCCGCTTGATCTCCACCACGACCAGGTTGGCCTGCTTGTCCAGGCACAGCAGGTCGATGCGTCGCTTGCTGTCTTCCCAGTCGCCGAACTCCTCGCCGATCACCAGCAAGTCATCGCCAAGCACAGAGATGTCGGACAGCAGCAGCTGCTGCAGATCCTTGCGCTCCATGACCTTCTCGGCGACAAAGGTCGTGGGCGGCAAGGCCGTCAGGCGCCCCGCGTTGACTTGGTACAGCGGCATGGTGAAGTCCCCTCTGATGTTTGTCGTTTGGCTGCAGTTTATCTCCAGCGTCAGGGCAATCAGGCTGCTCTGGCCTGAGCAGCTGCGCTGCCCCTCACGTCGATCTGCCCAGTGACGGCCGCGGAAACCAAGGCCGCTCGGCGCTCTTGCAACAGGGCAATCGACTGTTCCGAGGCGGCCACCAATTGGTCAACTGTCGCAGTCTCACGGCTCACCGATTCGGCGATAGCGGCTTGCTCATGAAGTGGTGGTACTGGAACCATCATCGCACCCCATGCCTCCATACGAAGGGCTTTCGTGCCGTGGCCCGCTTCATCAAGACGGGCTAGGGTTTCCGACTCAGAACCTCGCAGGAGCCATGGCAAGAACGTACTGTCGATCTTTTCTGACACTGTCACAGCTTTCAGATCCTGGTTGATGGCCATTGGAGCTCCCGCCACTACGACTGGAAAGGTGCGCGCCAAAATCATGCCTCGCACGACGACGAGCACCGCCCCAGCGGGCACCAAGGACGTCGCCCCGTCCTCAATGGCTTGCTCGGTGATGTGGTCCGCAGTGTCCAAAAGGCATTCCACCTTTAGGTCCTTCGCCGAAGCCCAGGGAATGTCACCGTCCCAATAGTCCAACCTGGACTTGTCAGGTGTTCCCCCACTACGAAGCTGAACCACATGCTTTAGCGGCTGTACCTGCCAATGCGCCGGAACCTCCCCCAGCCACTCCACCCCCGAATTCTTCTTCGGCACCGTCAGGTCCAGCCCATTGGTCACGGCCTGCGAAATTGCAGCCTGGCGCTTTTCCTTGAGTAGGGTGATGAGCTTTTCCTGCTCGGCCACCAGTGCGTCGATCTTGGTGGTCTCGCGGTCAAGGAAAGTGACGATCGCGTGTTGCTCTTCCAGCGATGGGATGGGTAGACCGATTACTCCGAACTGCTCATAGCTAATGCTCTTGCCGTCACGAATTCCGTCCGTCACAGACTGAAGTGCTGTCACGTAGCCAGGGGACTTAAGCAGGTAAGCAAAGTATCTCAGCTGGCATTGAATGGTTGGACGAAGTACGGTGTATGCAGGGCTCACGCGACCGTTGTACTTGCTGTGCTCAATACCTCCTTGGAAGCTTCGCAGACTGATGACGAAGTCGTTTTCTCTGACGCGCTTGAAGTTTCCGACTCCGCCAAGGGCCAAAGCCACCTTCTGGTCTTCCAACTCCATGAAAAGCGCCTGTGGAACGACACCATACTTTTGGGTCGCCGATAGTTGTACATCGTCACTGAGGGGGAGCTCCCGCACTTGCCGAAATGCTCTCCTACCAGCCACTGCGCCCCATTCAGCCGGGAGACGCTCGACCCAACCGAAGCCAATGTCCAGATATGTCGGATACCCCGGAAAACTCATGCCGACAGCCCCTTGATCATTTCCAGGATGCGGTCGGTGGTCTGCTTCAACTCGGCGTCGATCTCCGCCAGCGGGCGCGGCGGCGTGAATACATAGAAGTGCCGGTTGAAGGGAATCTCGTAGCCCACCTTGGTCTTCTCGTGGTCGATCCAGGCATCGGGCGCGTGGGGCAGCACCTCGCGCTTGAAATACGCCTCCACCTCCTCAGTCAGCGGCACGTTCTCGGTATCGCGCAGGCGGCTGTCGGGCATCGGCTTTCCCTTGGCTTTGCGAACGGAGACCAGCGTAACGTTGCCGTCCGCGTTGCGCAGCGGGCGCTCCACCGTGATCGTGCGGTAGCCGAACTCCTCGTTGCGGAAGATGCGGCTGATGGGCTTGCCGTCCTGCTCGGCCTCCAAGAAGTCACCGAACAGCCGGGTGATCTGGTCGATCTGCGCGTCGCTGATTTCCTTGCGCTTGGAGCCCAGGCTCTTGCGCATCTTCTGCCACATGCCGCTGGCGTCGATCAGCTGCACTTTGCCCTTGCGCGCCCCCGGCTTGCGGTTGCTGATGATCCAGACGTAGGTGCTGATGCCGGTGTTGTAGAACATGTCCGTGGGCAGGCCCACGATGGCCTCCAGCAAGTCGTTCTCCAGCACGTAGCGGCGGATCTCGCTCTCGCCGCTACCGGCGCCGCCTGTGAAGAGGGGTGAGCCGTTCAGCACGATGCCGAAGCGACTGCCGCCCTCGGCGGCTGGGCGCATTTTGCTGATGAGGTGCAGCAGGAAGAGCATGGAGCCGTCAGACACGCGTGGCAGGCCGGGGCCGAAGCGGCCGTTATAGCCCTGCTGTTCGTGCTCCTTGCGCACTTCTTTCTCGACCTTCTTCCACTCCACGCCGAAGGGCGGGTTGGACAGCATGTAGTCGAACTTCTTGTGCGCGTGGCCGTCGTCGCTCAGGGTGTTGCCGAAGGTGATGTTGGCCACGTCCTGGCCCTTGATCAGCATGTCGGCCTTGCAGATGGCATGCGATTCTGGGTTGAGCTCCTGGCCGTAGACCGTGAGCCGGGCCAGGGGGTTGTGCTCGGCCAGGTACTCGCCCGCGACGCTGAGCATGCCGCCGGTGCCAGCCGTAGGGTCGTAGATGGTGCGCACCACGCCGGGCTTGCTGAGCACAGCGTCATCCTCGATGAAGATGAGGTTGACCATCAGGCGGATGACCTCGCGCGGAGTAAAGTGCTCACCGGCGGTCTCGTTGCTAAGTTCGGCGAACTTGCGGATCAGCTCCTCGAACACCAGGCCCATCTGCATATTGCTGACCTTATCGGGGTGCAGGTCAATCTGCGCGAACTTCTCGGTCACCTGGTACAGCAGGCCAGCCTTGGTCAGCCGCTCCACCTGGGCCTGAAACTCGAAGTGCTCGAAGATGTCGCGCACCGCGGGCGAGAAGCCCTGGATGTAGGAGTAGAGGTTCTGGGCGATGTGGTCCGGGTCGCCCATCAGCTTTTTCATGTCCAGCGGGGAGGTGTTGTAGAAGCTCTGCTTGGCCTTGCGCAGAAGGAATGGCTCGGGGTTCACCCCGGCCTTCTGCTTGTCAGCCAACTCGGCGAGCACGGCAGGCTTGGTGGCTTCCAGCACGCAGTCCAGACGCCGGAGAACGGTGAACGGCAGGATGACCTTGCCGTAATCAGATTGCTTGTAATCGCCGCGCAGCAGATCGGCGACAGACCAGATGAAAGCGGAGAGAGCTTGTTGGTTCATGTGTCCCTGGGGAACCAAGCGGTTGGACCGCACGATTCATTTGATAACGCTAATTGTTCTAAGAACCGTCAAAGCAGCCGACGGTGGAGCCCTCAAGCATACTGTCTCTTGTTGCCTCTCTCTGGCAACTCGGCTGTCTATAGGCCCTACCGCGGTGCTGTAGGCATGACTCCCCGGATGGCGCCATCTGTATGCATGTACAGGTTATAGTGCCCTGTGCTCCCGTGGGATTCCCTGCCCGGCCCACCAGACGGGCAGGTCATTTGAGAGCACTGCAAATTGCAGCCCTTTCACGAAACTAAGAAGAATGGGAGACATGGATCAATACGAGTCTGCGGCCGAACTCATTGCTGAAGCCGATGCACTTCTGATTAATGCTGGCGCTGGGATGGGCGTCGATTCCGGCCTGCCGGACTACCGGGGCAATGAAGGCTTTTGGAAGGCCTATCCCCATTTAGGAAATGCTCGCCTGACATTTGCCGAGGTTGCAACACCCCAGGTGTTGGAGCGCGACCCCGCCTTGGGCTGGGGCTTCTATGGGCATCGGCTCGCGCTTTATCGCAGTACCGTGCCCCATGAGGGCTTTCAGATATTGCAGAAGTGGGCAAAGCAGGCGCCCTACGGCGGGCGGGTGTTTACGAGCAATGTTGACGGGCAGTTTCAGAAAGCTGGCTTTTCTGAGGACGTAATTCACGAATGTCACGGTTCTCTGCACCACTTGCAATGCACGACTGGCTGCAACGCGGGAATCTGGAGTGCGGACTCATTCCTCCCTGAGGTGAATGAGAGCGAGTGCCGTCTTTTGAACGATCCGCCAACTTGCCCACATTGCGGAGCACTGGCGCGGCCCAATGTCTTGATGTTCGATGACTTCCGGTGGCGCCCCGATCGAAGTGAGGCACAAGAGCGGAATGAGCGCATGTGGCTCAACCAGCTGTCACGCGCAAGAGCACGAACTGTGATCATTGAGCTAGGTGCCGGAACGTCCATTCCATCTGTTCGGCATTTCAGCAACTATGTGAGTCACGCATGCAATGGGCGGATCGTTCGCATCAATCTGCGCGAAAGTGCCGTGCCCCACCCCTATGACGTGGGTATAGCGGGAGGAGCCCTGGCGTGCGTGCGTGCCATTGACTCTGTCTTGACAGGGGAGCCACATGACCAGGGAATATGACGCCGAATGACGTGATTGACCCGACCCGGGTCTACCAGACACACTTGAGCCGGTGGGTATTAGGCCTCTGGTTTCAGGCTTAGAAGTATCTAGCTATTCCTGGGCGATCCACATCACGCTTAGTTAACTTTCGGGTTCCGCTAGTCAAGCGCGTTTGTACGAATCCACTTGGTCACTTTTCAAGCATCGGATCCGGAAAAAAGCAGATCGCCATTGAGGCTTATTGTGTACTGGTCATCGGAAAATATGCCGCCTTGTTTGTGGCTGATCTTGTATCCGAGCAGGGACGCCAATTCAAATGCTTCTGGCGTATATGCGTTGTTTGCCAAGAAAGTTGATGAGGCCCCATTTTTGAGAATCTTCTTAAGTTGATTGATGCGTCTGGATATCGACGCAGCGTCCTTAGCCCGGTCAAGCTCCTCCCGCCTGGATGCTAATTTGTGCTCCTCTTCAACCTTTTGAATCAACAAGTCTGCCGAAACGTTACTTCCCATGACGTCCACATACTTGTTCAGTGATCTGATCGCATCTTTGAAACCAAACGAAATCAATTCGCGAGCGAACAAGATGATTCTTGGGTCGGTCCCAAAATACCGCTCTAAAAAAGATTGCTCCATCAATTCAGCGATTTGCTCTCGTTCTTGAAAGTTTTTCGTTTCCAGAAGAAGAACCATGTACGCGAACGCTAAGCGATGCGCTGTCTTGGCGAGTTTTTGTCGAATTTGTGCAAGATCTGGGAAGATCTGAATAGCCACATTCCAGCGACCTTCTAGCTGGGACAGTTCGCCATCAAAGGACTCGTCCTGTTTTTCGTCGCTTTCGTAGGAGCCTCTCTGAACAGCTCGTCCTTGATCGTATTTACTCCGTCTTTGTGGATCAGAAAGGACATCGTAGGCCTCATTCAACTCCGCCGTTTTTTGATGAGCCAGTTGAGGATCGCCATCCCATTTGTCAGGGTGATATCGGTGTACAAGGGCCTTGTAAGCTGCTCTGATCACTACGTCTTCGGCGTCTGGTAATACGCCAAGGATCGAGTAATAGTCCTTGCTGCAATCCATCTAATTCTGCCCCTTCTTTTGTATTCATGTTCTCTTGTTTATCAGCCATTCTATGAGGCCAGAACTAGCCACAAGCGCTGAAATTCGTGGAGACGGCTCAAATTCAGCGCTGCGAGCTAGAGTCTGGTCGGCCCTGGCAGATGATGGTGCGTAATTACCTAATTCCCAATATTTTTCATTGGAGGTCATAGAAGAAAAAAGTAATTAATGCAGCATCATCTGCCACGGTAGCCCGCGTTACTCTAACGAGACATCTCGGAATCGCTCTCCTGCCAGGCGCAGACTATAGCGAGACCCGTTGCTTGTGCGGCGCTTCTCAACCCCCCTCTTCACAAGCAGCTGCCCGAAGGTCTTTTTCGAGCTGGCCGAGCCAGGCGACTGCCCTTCACCACTGCACCAGCTTTCGAAATTGTGGAACAACACGCTGGCCGTCTCCCCATCAGCCACGTCACAACGTTCGCATCCATCAAGCCATTGCCCCAAGGCATCTTGGTCGCTGAAATAGGTGCGCGTCATGCTCACAACTTCTTCCGATGGCTCAAGCCCCTCGTGGCAATACTTCACCGCACCGGCGACAAGCCAAGTCAAGATGCCCTCGACCTCGGCCTTCAGGGCCTCAGTCAAGCTCTTGTCGCCATGCGGCAAACGGGGATCTGGGTCCGGGTGACCTGGGCGATTCCAGCGCATGTCAAAGGGGATGATGTGCAGGCGACCCCGAACTGCTTCGTCCAAGTGGTCTAAAGACGGCTTGTGATTCGTCATCAGCCAAATCTTGTGGCTCGGCTTGAAGGTATGGGCTTGTTCGTGCAATCCGCGAGCGGTGATGTACCCGTCGCCGGTAAGTCGCTTGACCAAAGTCCCGTTGAGACTTTGTCCATCTTTGCTCTCGCTGCAAATGGCCGAGCGAACTCCTTCCAGCCTACGCAAGAAGGGAGTTGCTCGTTCAGGATCGGCATCGAATCGGGTGGCCATTAGTACATCCGCCAAAATGGGTTCACAGTAGTCCCCCATGACCTGCTTGAGCGTGTCGAACAAAACGCTTTTCCCGTTGGACCCTTCCCCCACTGCAACGAACATCTTGTGCTCACCTGTTGAACCTGTCAGGCTGTAGCCGAGAGCCTTTTTCAGGTAATTGGCCAATTCCGGACGTTCTTGCCAACCTTCCGCCGCTTGTGGGATAGCGGTAATTTCCATGATGAAGCGCTCCCATCTGGGGGCCTGAGCACTGGGGGTGTAGGCAACGGGGGATCTCTTCGTCACGTACTCATCGCGACTGGCCTCGCACAGAGTCCCGACGCGCAGATCCACTACACCATTGGCGACCCCCAATAGATAGGGGTTCTGATCCAGCTCGCTGGCTGACAAGACAAAGCGGGAATCTGCCTTGGCCAGCTTGATCATGTTGCTGATACCTGAAGTGCTACGACATTTCCCGATCCAGGATGTCAACTTTTTGATCTCATTCCTCAGGTAATCGAGGTTGCCATTGCCTGTTGCCAGTTCTTGACGCAGTTCACTGACGCGCTGGATATGTCGCTCGGCGACTTGCAGGGCCGCTTGTTGCACCACAACGCCATGGGCATCCCATGTCCAACAGTTGCCATTCCAGTACATCCAGCGATCCATTTCATGGATGTAGCGAAGGTCGCCACTGGCAAACCTTGCCAATATGGCCACGTTGCCGGCATCTGTCAGGTCATCACGGGTGCTAGCGTCCACAGAGGAATTGCGATGATTAGCTTTCCCGAGGTTGACCCATCCACCAGCTTGAGCTTTGGTGAATACGGCTCGGTAGTCGGCCTTGGTTCCGGAGAGGCTATGCCAGACGCGTAATGGATCCTCGACGCCGTCATCGAATTTTTCGCTGTGGGCACTCCACTCCAGCCACAGATCCTTGCCGTCATCGCCCAAGCACTTCAAATCTTGACCAACGGCGATCCAAGTTACGCGGTTATCGGGGTCAATCCACGGCTTGTCGGTATGCGGGTTCCGACCAAGGGCTTTTTTCAAATCGGCAAGGGTTTCATTGTTGACCCTAGCCAGCGCGAAATCGCGTTCCAGGCTGAGGCCGGCGTTCGAGGGCGGGTCCATGTGCTCGGCGGAGCCTCCCCCCTCGGGATATATCTCCCCAGTGGTGAGTCCGACGAGATCGAGTGGCTGTCCCTCCAGCACGATCATGCGGTTTTCTGCTCCGGCAACTTTGCCGAAGTAGTAGGCTTGGCTTAGAGTGAAACTTTCCTTGGCAAGAATGCCACCCAAAATACCATTGAGTTTGGCGACGAGCCCCCGGTGTTGCTCGGCCTTGTGCAGACACGACAGGGGAACCAAAACTCGCCAGCGCGGCCGCTCGGGCGTGCTGCTAGGCGTCGTATAGAGAATCGCCGCTAAACCAGCCGATTTGATGTTCCTTGCCGCCTCTTCCATTGCGACTTGGCCTGCGTCGTAGTCGCCTTCGATGCCGGAGATGTCGAGCACATTCGCATTGTTCCGGAGCGACCCCGCACGCGACCTGAGATTGCCAAATCTGGCCAGCTTCAACAAAGGACTGTCCCCTTTGCTGGCATATTCCATTCCCGCGAGATAGCCAGGCAGCTCGTTCCATGTAATCAGAAACTCCTTCGCGTATTGGCCGTGAAGACCATGATGGATGCGCGCGCTGCTCCCCGCTTCTGGGGCAGGAAATACGGTAACGTGAATGAGCTGCTCCGGGGGAGCCAGGTGAGACGTTGCCATCTTAGACATGTGCAACCTCCATCTGGCGCTGAGAAAGGTCACCCGTCTTGGGCATCGCCTCCGGGCAATCGAAATCGCCCTGCCCGCGCGCCCAACCAGCCCTGGCGTTATGCAGCTGCTGAACCAACTGGCGGATGTCACCGTCGCTGATATTGGCAGCACGTGCCATATTGACCGCGTCTACCTCATTCGCGGGCCAACCGACGGCACGCTGACCGATCCTGACCGGCTTGGGAAACAAGCCCAGCCTGATGGCCTTGTAGATAGTGACGTGGCTGCGGAAGCCCGTCTGTTGCAGCACGGAACGAATTCTCAAGAATTTCACAATTACTCCTGTGTGGCACGTAGCCTTGGTTGAACACAGGAGCGACTGTCCGTTTTTGCTGTTCGATCGAATAGGTGGAATGGACAGACATTACCGTCCCCAAAATGGCCGACCTATTTCCTTTTTCCTCACAGATATTGAAGAAAAAAGGGTTGGCCATTAATCGTCTTTCTTCCTCCTGCCAGGAGCCTTGTCGGGATTCACCACAGTGGCGATCCGCTGAACCGCCTCTTGAGAAAGAGCGGGGTAGTTCTCTCGCAGATACGCCATTGCTCTATTTTTCAGTGTGGCGCTGGGATCACCGTAATTTGTCGAGATGGCACGAAAAGTAATGTTCGCAATGTCCAATTCCATCGGGCGGCCTTCGGGCTCGTCAGCTCCGCCCGGGGCCAAAGACTCACCACATGCATGCTCCAATGCAAATGGATATCTTGAATCAACTGCATGGACAGCAAGCCAACGAGAAACTTCACCCCGATCAAATCGCTGGGTATCGAACTTCGCGGCAAGAATTTTGACAGCGGCAATAAATTGTTCGACAGCAATCACACCGCCCGCCAGATCGTCCTGAACATCCTTGAGTGCCACACTCTCCAGCATTTGAGAACGCAATCCAGCATGATCCATCTCGTGCGCCCGCAACTCGTCACGATAGACCGAATAGTTCCATTCACACGACAGCCTGAAGCTGCGCTCAAGCCGCATCAGTAATGGACTGAGCTTGTGCGGCTCGGCCAAACCAGGTTCAATTCCCAGTGTGAGTGCAGCCACGTCGATAGCAGAAAAATTATCTGCAATATTCCAGTGGGAAAGGTCAGCCATGCGTCGTCTCCAATATGCCGTATCTCTGTCGTTTTCATCGCTCTCGCAACGGCATGGAGGATAACGAATCTATGGCGGCCCGTGGAGCGCTCCAAATGTTAGATGCACTAACTTGGCTACGCCGCCTTCAGCGAAACGATTTGCGCACCTGCGGCCAGTTTGTCAAGGTAATCTGCCCACTGCTGCATCATGGCTGTCCGCTGCTGCAAGTAGGTGGTACGGTTGTAGGCCCGGCCATTGGCGTCTTTGACAGAGTGTGCCAATTGAGCCTCGATGATCAACGGATCAATGTTGAGTTGCTCAGCAAGCAACGTGCGAGCTGTAGCACGGAAACCATGCCATGTATGAACGTCAGGCGTGTAACCCAGGGTGATCAGCGCCGTCCGAACTGAATTTTCGGAAATAGGCCGAGCATGATCACGCTCCCCAGGGAACACCATCTTTCCGTGTCCAGTGTAGCCGCGCTGGCCTCTGAGGATTTCAACCGCTTGGCGAGGCAGCGGAACGAGATGCGGGGAACCATTCTCTTTGCCATCCTTGCTGCGCTTCATCCTGGCCGCCGGAATGGTCCATAACGCATTGTCGAGATCGATTTCACTCCACTCAGCCGCCCGAAGTTCACCGGGCCGTTGAAACAAGATCGGTGCCAATTGAAGTGCGGCCCGAACGATAGGGCCACCTTTGTACGCCCGGATGGCACGAATCAATTCGCCCAACTTCTTGGGCTCAGTGATCGCAGCAAAGTGCTTTCCCCGATAAGGGGTTAGCGCCCCCTTCAAGTCTGCCGTGACGTCCCTCGATACCCTGCCGGTAGCCACTCCATACCGCCAAACCTGACGAGCCAGCATAAGGCACCGGTCTGCCGTCTCTATGGCTCCGCGTTCTTCAACTTTTCGCAAAGCGGCAAGCAATTCAACAGGCTCGATTTCGACCAGCCGGTGCTCCCCCAACCAAGGAAACAAATCGCGCTCGAATTGCCTTTTGGCTCGGACAGCGTGCTGCTCACTCCATTGCGCCCGCTGTTTTTCATACCATTCCAAGGCAACCTGCTGAAAAGTATCGCCTAACGGATTGGCGGCTTTCAGCTTTGCCAGCCTGCGCGCTTTTGCGGGATCCACGCCTTCCGCCTTTTGCAACTTCGCGCTGTCACGCGCTAGACGCGCAGCCTTGACCCCTACTGCCGGGTAGCTACCAAGTGCCAGGCGTTTTTCTTTACCGTCCTTGCGGTATTTCCAGAACCAGCGCTTCGATCCGCGAGCACCAACCTCCAGATAGAGTCCACCCGAGTCAGTCAGCCTGTCCTTCTTCTTGCCCGGCGGACAAGAAGCATTTTTGCAATGGGCATCAGTCAACACCAGGGCATCTCCTTGAATTTGTTCCCCCACCCCGCATGGGAACAACGCCTTTGTTCCCCCTGTTGTTCCCCCGGGTCAGAGTGAATGTCAATGAACGGTATTGAATGATATATCAACGTAACCAGTTGATTTTCAATAAAAAAAGGCCGTCAGATGAATCAATCTGACGGCCTATGTACAAGGAATTGGTGGAGCTGGGGGGATTTGAACCCCCGTCCGCAAGCCTTCTTCGCGCAGTTCTACATGTGTAGCCGTCTGATTTGGATCTCGCCCAGTGCGTCGCGCAGCGGCACGCTACGCATCAGGCCAGTACCCTTGAATCTCGCACATCACCAAGGTACCCGGTGACATGCCAGCCGATATGAATTCCCTTGCAGCCTGGACAGTCTTGCGACCGCCCTTGCCCAGCCTATCGGCCTGCTGTTGCAAGGCTCACCGGATTAAGCGGCGAGTGCGAAACGTTCGTCGTTTGCAGTTAGTTTTTTTCTGCGGTTTTACGAGGTGACAGAACCTCGACATGCCCTGCTGCGTGTCCGAACCCACGTCGAAACCAGTGCAGCCCCTGAGTTGCCTATTTTAGGCCGGGTCCAGCAATTGCAAGAGCTCGACCGGAGAATTTATCGTGGCGTGCGCGCCCCAGCTGGCCACATCGCTTTTTTGCCCCAGATAGCCGTAGGTGGCCGCCACCGTGCCCATGCCGGCGGCGCGGCCGGCCACGATGTCGCGCTCGTCGTCGCCGACATAGAGGCAGCGCTCCGGATGCAGCCGCAGACGCCGCGCCGCCTCGAACAGGGGTTCCGGATGCGGTTTGGCATGGGGCGTGGTGTCGCCACTGACGATGGCACGCGCACTGGCAAACAGCGGCATGGCCCTGGTGAGCGGCTCGGTAAAGCGCTGCGACTTGTTGGTGACCACACCCCAGGCCAGCGGGCGCTGCTGCAAGCGCTCGATCAGTTCTGCCACGCCGGCAAAGGCATAGGTGCGCTGCGTCATGCAGTTTTCGTAGTTGGTGAAAAATTCCTCGCGCATGACGACGAATTCGGGGTGCTCGGGCGTCAGGCCAAAAGCCACCTCCAGCATGCCGCGCGCGCCGGCGCCGGCCATGGGTCGGTAGACCTCGGGCGCCAGCGACGGCAGACCACGGTCAGTTCGCATCTTGTCGGCCGCAGCCCCCAGATCAGGCGCGCTGTCGATCAGCGTGCCATCCAGGTCGAACAGGACGGCCTCGATACCGCTAAACCCCCTCATCATGCCCCCGCCAGGGGTCTGCGCACGGCAAACAGGTAGTTGACGCTGGTATCGGCGCTGAGCCAGTAGCGCCGGGTCAAGGGGTTGTATTCCATGCCGCGCGTCTGCGCCAACTCCAGCCCGGCCTGGCGGCAGTAGCGGGCCAGTTCGCTGGGACGGATCATCTTGGCGTACTCGTGGGTGCCGCGCGGCAGCAGCTTGAGCAGGTACTCGGCGCCGACGATTGCGAACAGGAATGATTTGGGGTTGCGGTTGAGCGTAGAGAAAAACACCCAGCCACCCGGTTTGACCAAAGAGGCGCAGGCTTGCACCACCGAGGCCGGGTCCGGCACATGCTCCAGCATTTCCATGCAGGTCACCACGTCAAAGCGGCCCGGCTGCTCAGCCGCCAGCGCCTCGGCGCTGACTTCGCGGTATTGCACATTGGGCGTCTGGGCTTCGAGTGCGTGCAACTGGGCCACTTTCAGCGCCTTCGCCGACAAGTCAATGCCCGTCACGCTGGCCCCCTTGCGCGCCATGGCGTCGGCCAGAATGCCGCCGCCGCAACCGACATCGAGTACCTGCCGCCCCTGCAAGGGCACCTGGCCATGGATCCAGTCCAGCCGCAACGGGTTGATCTGGTGCAAGGGACGGAACTCGCTCTCGGGATCCCACCAGCGGTGGGCCAACTCGGAAAACTTGGCCAGTTCGGCCGGATCGGCATTCAGCGTAGAAGTCATCGGGCAATTATCGGGCAGGGCAGCGACAGAAGAACACGCATAAAGCAAAAACCCCGCCGAGGCGGGGTTCTGCAGGCAATCCGGTGGATTACTTGTTGGGACGGGTACCGACCACTTCGATTTCCACGCGACGGTTCTTGGCGCGGCCTTCTTTGGTCTTGTTGTCAGCAACAGGCTGCTTCTCGCCCTTGCCTTCGGTGTACACGCGGTTTTTCTCGATGCCCTTGGACACGAGATAAGCCTTGACAGCCTCAGAGCGGCGGATCGACAGCTTCTGGTTGTAAGCGTCGGTACCCACCGAGTCGGTGTGGCCGACGGCGATGATCACTTCCAGGTTGATCGCCTTGACCTTCTGGGCCAGATCATCCAGCTTGGCCTTGCCTTCGGGCTTAAGCACAGCCTTGTCGAAGTCGAAGAAGGCGTCGGCGGCATAGGTCACCTTGGTGGCAGCGACAGCCGGCTTAGCAGCCGGCTTGGCAGCCGCAGCAGCAGCGGGAGCAGCCACAACAGCCTTGGGCGCTTCAACGATAGCACCGTCACAGCCCTTGGCAGCCGTAGCGGGGGTCCAGTTGGCATCGCGCCAGCACAGCTCGTTGGAGCCATTCTTCACAGCGATACCAGAACCGCTGACCCAGTTGTCGGTAGACTGGGCGCCGGCGGCGGTAGCGAGAGCTGCCGTTGCAATCAACATTGCCACTTTATTCAGTTTTTTCATGATTCTCCTCTGGCGGAAAAAGCTGCAGCAAGGCTGCGATTAATGAAGAAAAGATGGCATGCACATGTGACTACCACCCGAACGGTCTATGCCATTGTGCCACATACCGTATGGGCTTCAATTGCCAAAATGCCGACACAGCCGGTTACAAACCAACAAGCCCTCACTTTGTTGCTATGAAGCCACAAAGCCTGCACCTTAAAATGGCAGATTGCCCACGCTACTGACCCGAGCGCTCCATGACCCAGTTCGCCAAAGAAACCCTGCCCATCAGCCTTGAAGAGGAAATGCGGCGCAGCTACCTCGATTACGCCATGAGCGTGATCGTGGGGCGAGCCCTGCCGGATGCGCGGGACGGCCTCAAGCCGGTGCACCGGCGCGTGCTGTATGCGATGCACGAACTCAATAACGACTGGAACCGGCCGTACAAGAAGTCGGCGCGTATCGTCGGTGACGTCATCGGTAAATACCACCCGCACGGCGACCAGTCGGTCTACGACACCATCGTGCGCATGGCGCAGGACTTCTCCATGCGCCACATGCTGGTGGACGGTCAGGGCAACTTCGGCTCGGTCGACGGCGACAACGCCGCTGCCATGCGCTACACCGAAATCCGTCTGGCCAAGATCGCGCATGAAATGCTGGCCGACATCGACAAGGAAACGGTGGATTTCGGCCCCAACTACGACGGTTCGGAGAAAGAGCCGCTGGTCCTGCCCAGCCGCCTGCCCAACCTGCTGGTCAACGGTTCCGGCGGCATCGCCGTCGGCATGGCGACCAACATTCCGCCGCACAACCTCAACGAGGTGGTGGACGCCTGTCTGTACCTGCTGCGCAAACCCGAGGCTTCCATTGACGAGTTGATGGAGATCGTGCCGGCGCCGGACTTTCCCACCGCCGGCATCATCTACGGCATGAGCGGCGTCAAGGATGGCTACCGCACCGGCCGTGGCCGCGTGGTCATGCGCGCCAAATGCCATTTTGAGGACATCGACAAGGGCCAGCGCCAGTCCATCATCGTGGACGAGTTGCCTTATCAGGTCAACAAGAAGAGCCTGCTCGAACGTATCGCCGAACTGGTGCACGAGAAGAAGATCGAAGGCATCAGCCACATCCAGGACGAAT